>OIXH01001041.1_pt1 | contig 32479 bp, 21 predicted proteins | sample 1587741 | NCBI WGS metagenome assembly OIXH01 (sample SAMEA3888916, study PRJEB22519) | human gut metagenome | biome: human gut; feature: human-associated habitat; material: faeces | place: Denmark | collected 2011 | reverse complement strand
CCCGGGCTAGGCGGGCGGAACTGGGTCTGGCTTTATTAATTTAAACTATAATTTAACATCTTCGCCCATTTTGTTTAATGAAAAATCGGTTCCCTCCTGGAGGGAGCTAAAGCCTTATTCGCGTTTTAGCGGTAATTAATCGTTTACGGCTTTCTCAAGCGTTTTTCTGACTGCGCCGATTGAGGTGGTCATTTCTTTGAGATAATCAATCACTTTTTCGGCAAGTCCTGCTTCATAGAGATTGACGCCGAATACTTCGCTGTCGGACAAAAGCGGTTTTATTGCTTCGCTGATATCTGTGTTTTTTCCGATTTTAATATCCTTTACATACCGGCGTGCCGTTTCAAGATACGGGTCGGGGCTTAGCTCAAATTTATTGCCGTCATCGTCAATTCCCATAAGATACCTTATCCAGCCGGCAAATACAAGCGGAATTAATTTCAGGTTATTTACATACAAGTCGTGCGACTTTTGATAAGCCTTTATCGTCTCGCCGAACCGGATTGCCAGCTTCTGCGATGTGTCCGTTGCTATCCTCTGCGGCGAGTCGGGCATAAACGGGTTGGGAAGTCTGGTCTGAATTACGCTGTCTAAAAACTCTTTCGGCTCAATTATACCGGGGTCGGTGACAACGGGCAGTCCTTCGTTATATCCGATGCCCTTTACCAGTTCCCTGAGCAGGGGGTCTTTCATTTCGCCCGATATCAGGCGGTAGCCGAGCAGACAGCCGAAAATTGCGAGAGCTGTGTGGAGCGGATTTAAGCAGGTACAGACCTTCATTCTTTCGGTTTTTTCGACCGTTTCACGGTCTGTGAAGATAATACCGCCATTTTCAAGCTCAGGTCTGCCATTCGGAAAGCTGTCCTCTATCACCAGATATTCACATTCCTCCGCATTCACGAACGGAGCTGTATACGTGTTTTTTGCGGTGACGGTCGGTTTTGTGTTTTCAACGCCGTCATTTTTTAGAATTTCCTGAATTTTCGGGTCGGGTCGCGGAGTTATCTTGTCAATCATTGTCCAGGGGAACGAAACTGAGGCCGGGTTTTGAATATAATCCTTAAAGCCGCGGTCGGCAAGTCCGTTTTTCTCCCATTCCACGGCGAAGGCATTAATCGCTTTAAATAGCTTATCGCCGTTGTGCGAGCAGTTGTCCATGCTTACCATGGCGAGCGGAGCCGCACCGCTCCGAAACCGCTCATAAAGCAGCGCGGTCACCTTGCCCATATAGCTCTGCGGTCTTTCGGGGCCGCTTGAAAAGTCGGATTTTACGTCCGGGTATAATTCAGAGCCGGCGTTCGTCAGGCTGTAACCCTTTTCGGTTATTGTGAACGACGCAAGCTGCAAAGACTTGCTTCTGAAAATTCTTTTTAACTCGTCAAACTCAGCCGTATCGCCGCTGTCGAGCTTAAAGGAGTCCGTGATACTGCCGATTACTGTCTTTTCCACAGTTCCGTCGGATTTCAGAGTTGTGAGCAGCGTCAGGTCATCGTGCGGACGGCTGACCTTGTCTATTATTTCATAGTCAAAGCCCTCGGCGGCAATTATTCCTCTTTCCAGCGTTTTGTTATTCAGCAGCTTATGCGCTGTATGCGCCTGAAACGCGCGGAACAGGTTGCCGCAGCCAAAGTGAATCCAAAAAGGATTTTGCTTTGTGTTTTGTCTTAGCTTTTCTCTGTCGTACTCAGGCAGCGAATATCCGGCGCTTTTCCATGCCTTTATGTTTTCTGCTCCGTGTATTCCGTCATTTGTCAGTTTCATAAGGTTAAATCTCCTTTTTGCAATTCTCGGCCGGCGGTGTATAATTTTAATTCTGCTTTGATATTGCCTCCCACAGCCCGTTTAAGTATGAGGCTCCGAGAGCTCTGTCATACAGTCCGTAACCGGGCATTGCAACCTCGTCCCATATCATTCTGCCGTGGTCAGGACGAATAGGTCCGTCAAAGCCGATGTCATACAGCGCCTTCATTATTTCATACATATCAAAGCTGCCGTCAGATGACAGATGTGCGGCTTCTTCGAAATCCTCATCGCTGTTGAACTTGAGGTTCCGAACGTGTGCAAAATGAATTCTGCCTTTAAGCGCCCGTATCATATCGGGCAGATTATTCCTGCGGTTCGTGCCGTATGAGCCCGAACAGAACGTAACGCCGTTGTGCGGATTATCCACTAATTTGGTCAGCTTTAATATGTTTTCCTTATTGGTTATTATTCTCGGCAGTCCGAAAACGCTCCATGCCGGGTCGTCAGGGTGTATAGCCATGTTTATATCGTACTTGTCGCACACGGGCATTATCCGCTCAAGAAAGTATTTGAGGTTTTTAAATAATTTTTCATCGTCAACGTCCTTATACATCTCAAACAGTTGGCGTACTTTTTCCATTCGTTCCGGTTCCCAGCCGGGCATGACCGTGCCGTTCATATCAGATGATATTGTTTCAAACATATTTTCGGGTACTATTTTGTCGATGGTTTTTTGGTTATATGCAAGCACAGTGGAGCCGTCAGGCCGTTTCCTTGCAAGCTCTGTTCTTGTCCAGTCGAAAACGGGCATGAAGTTATAGCATACCATGTGTATATCTTCTTCGCCGAGATTTTTGAGCGTTTCGATATAATTATCGATATATTTGTCGCGGTCTGCCGCTCCGACCTTGATTGCGTCATGAACATTGACGCTTTCTATTCCGCTGATGTGAAGTCCTGCGGCGGCGACCTCGTCTTTCAGTAAGCGTATTTGTTCTTTTGTCCAGGTCTCGCCGGGCTTTGTGTCGTAGAGCGTGGTGATTACTCCGGTGACACCCGGGATTTGTCTGATTTGTTTGAGGGTTACTGTGTCGAAATCCGAACCGTACCATCGTAAAGTCATTTCCATTTTTTCAGCTCCTTTTTGTGACCGAATAAAAATTGATTGGTTAATGTCTATCACAACAGTATTTTTGCCCATAATTTATATTTTACGCATAATAATTAAAAAACCTCCGAGTCGAGAGCGCCGCTCTGCCAACCCGAAGGTTTTTTGATTATTCATTTTTAAAGTCTTTCGGCTGGTGTGTCTTGCGGTAATTATCCGGTGTGTAGCCGGTGTATTTCTTGAACGATGTGTAGAAATAGCTGCCGGAATTCAGACCAACCTCTTTGCCTATCTCTCTTGCGGTCAGGTTTGTTTCGATAAGCATTTTGCATACCTGGTCAAAACGCTTTTGTGAGATATATTCCGAAATCGAGACGCCCTGACTTTGCTTGAAAATACTGCGGATATAATTTGAGCTGCGCTTCACGTTTGAGGCAATAACTTCAACTGTTAGCGCCGGATCGGTATAGTTCTCATTAATATAATTTAAGATATTTGTGACAATCATGTCCTTTTTGGTATCCGGCTTTGAAGAAGATATAATATTCATCACCTCAAGGCAGCGCGATTCGACAAAAGCGACCAAATCGTCTATCGATTCAAGCGTGCTTAAATCTTCAATAACGCTGTTGTGAACAAATTCATTGCCCGAAGCGGTGTTTATTACCATGTTGCCGACGGCAATAAGAAGCCGCGCTGTATGGACAAGAATAGTATCGTACGACATATTGTTGATCGTGTTTATAAATGAACCGATCGCACGATGGAGAAGCTTATCGTTTTTAGAATGAATACATTCGAATATTTCGCGTTCAAGAAGCGCGGGGTATTCGCAGCTCTGCCGTGACATCGAAAGCGTTTGGTCGTAATCAATAATCGAATACGGCTCAAACGAAAGCCTGTACAGCATCGCATATCTGGCATTGTTATAAAGCTTGCTGCATTCATCGGGCGGACAGTCACAGACGGTACAAAGCGAAAACGTTGTGTGAACGCCGAACAGCTCAACAATATGGCGCTTGAGGTCTGAGGACTGAGTTGTAATAAATTCGGTATCCTCACCGTGATTGATAACAAAGGCAATCGTTGCCGTTTCGGCTTCGACGCCGTAACATTCGGATTCAAGGCCGTAAAGCTCTTCGCCTATATTTCGGATAGCGAACAATACGCTCGGGAAGTCAGCAAGAGAAATATCGTTCTTATTGTTTACTCTCACAAGCACCACCGAAAAATTCTTATCAGCAAATTTAATTCCAAGCTCAGCGCAGGTTTTGGGATTAAATTTCACGCTGCCGAGGAGAAGCTTGCGTATGAACTTTTCTCTCTCGTTCTTCTCGTTTCTGTGTTCCAGCGTCTGGAGCTGAGAATGTTGGTTTTTCAGCCGGCCGTCTTTATCGGCAGTCTTTGCAGACAGAGAATTATCAAACAACTTTAACACCTCCGGAATAATTTGGCATGGCTTACGCGGCTTTAGGTTTCAATTCGTATTTATTTTCCCGCAAAATGCGATGAATGTTTTGCAGGAAAATAAATATTAAATATTATCGGCCAAACATTATTATACGCTTATATAATAACACATAATGCAGATTTTGTAAAGATTAATCTTTTTCATAAATAAATCCTATAAATCGCCAAAGAGTATATAAAAATATAAATTATAGTTTAACTGAAGTCCCGGAAATTAATGTTATATACCCGTTCTGAAATGTTGCACAAATAATTTGTGTTTTATGAGATGTTTAAGGGGATATTATTGTTAATGTTGAATGAAAATAACCGAAATTGACGTTTTTAGAAAGTTTTTGATTGAAAATGCTTGACAATGACTGAGATAGATGTTATTATATTATTGCAAAGAGAAATAGGAAAAAATACATATGTAAATAAAATATGCAAATAAAATTTTCAAAAGAGGGAGGATAGATGTGCTTACACAGGAGAGACACGATAGAATACTTGATTTACTTAAGATACAGAACTCGGTTACGGTTTTAGAGCTGACAGAGCTTTTAGACGCCTCTGAATCGACAATTCGCAGAGATTTAGTCAGTCTTGACAGAATGGGAAAGCTAAAGAAGGTTCATGGCGGAGCAACTGCAATACATGAAACCGGAAGCATTATTGAACCGGACTATACAACTAAATCGGTGCTCAATACCGAAGAAAAAGCAGCAATAGGAAGGGCTGCGGCGGGATTTATTCAAAACACGGATTTTGTGTTTATTGATGCGGGAACAACAACTGCGGCAATGATTGATTATATCCCCGAAAACATAAAAGCGACTTTTGTCACCAATGGAATCGTACATGCAAAGAAGCTGATACAAAGGGGGCTTAAGGCATATATATTAGGCGGCAAGATTAAACATGCAACAGAGGCGGTTGTTGGCGGCGAGAGCGTGAACAACATGAAGCGGTATAACTTCACTAAGGCTTTTATTGGTACTAACGGAATTGATCTCACGGTAGGCTTTACTACTCCCGATATGGAGGAGGCGTTGATAAAGAGAGAGGCGGTGCAGCGGGCGTTTATAACTTATATTCTTGCTGATAAAAGTAAATTTGAAAAGACATCGGCTGTTACTTTTGCGGATTTAAACAGATGTTGTATTGTGACGGATGAACTTAAAAACAATGAATTCAGAGAGCATACTGTTATAAAGGAGGTAATCGCATGATATATACGGTAACGTTTAATCCGGCGATAGATTATGTTATTCATATGGATGGTATAATTCCCGGAAGCGTCAATCGTACTGAGAGCGAGGAAGTATTTTTCGGAGGCAAGGGCATAAATGTGTCAACAGTTCTCAGAAATATGGATGTTGACAGCATTGCGCTCGGCTTTATCGCCGGGTTTACCGGCACAGCGATAGAGCAGCACCTTGAAAGCTGCGGAATTAAAACGTCATTCATAAGACTGGATCAAGGCATCAGCCGCATTAACATAAAAATCAAGGCGGAGGACGAAACAGACATCAACTGTCAGGGACCGGAAATTTCGGACGAAGCGATTAAAAAGCTGCTGTATCGGCTTGAACAGTTACACAGCGGCGATATGTTAATCCTTGCGGGAAGCATACCGAAGAGCCTGCCGGACGATATCTATGAGAGGATCATGGAAAGGCTGGACGGAAGCGGTGCAAATGTGGTTGTTGACGCAACGGGAGATTTGCTCGTAAATGTTCTCAAATACAAGCCGTTTTTGATTAAGCCCAATAATCACGAGCTCGGTGAAATCTTCGGCATCCAAATCAATACTGATGAGGAGATTGTTGAGTACGCAAACAGGCTGCGTGAGTTCGGAGCTAAAAATGTTCTGGTGTCAAGAGCCGGCGACGGAGCGATACTTGTTACAGAAAACGGCGAGGTCATAAAGATGGGCGTACCGCGGGGCAGGGTTCTGAACTCGGTCGGCGCCGGAGACTCAATGGTTGCAGGATTTGTGATTGGTTATTTAAATTCCGGAGATTATAAAGAGGCACTGCGGCTTGGTACGGCCTGCGGAAGCGCAACGGCGTTCTCGCAGGGGTTGGCGGAAAGACCTATGGTTGAAGAGCTGCTGAAAAGTTTGTAATAAAGTGAAATAAGTAATATTTTTTTAATATAATATATAAAAAGGAGATAAGCTCATGAAAGTAGTTGATTTGCTTAAGGAAAATGCTGTTTCGTTAAATTGCAGCGTAGGTTCAAAAGAAGAGTTATATGATAAACTTATTGAATTGCACTCAAATGCCGGAAACTTGAATAACAAGGAACAGTATAAAGCCGATATTTTTAAAAGAGATGATGAAGGTCCGACGGCTATAGGCGACGGAGTTGCTATTCCGCATGCTAAGAGTGATGCGGTAAAGACCCCGGGACTTGCGGCCGTGACGGTTCCGGATGGTATTGACCTTGACGCTCTTGACGGAGGTATGTCAAATTTGATATTCATGATTGCAGCGCCAAAGCAAGGCAGAGATACACATCTTGAAGTTTTATCCAGACTTACCGTTATGCTTATGGACGAAGACTTCAGAAAGAAGCTGTTGGCGGCAAAGTCAAAAAAAGAATTCTTGAATCTTATCAATGAAAAAGAAATTGAAAAGTACGGGACGGAAAGCTCTGATAAGACGGAAGAAGAGACGCAGACAGATGAAAAAACCGGCAAGACATTAAAAATTGTTGCTGTTACAGCTTGTCCGACAGGCATCGCTCATACGTTTATGGCTGCTGAGGCTCTGGAGCAGGCAGCAAAGGAAATGGGTGTGCAGATTAAGGTCGAAACAAACGGAAGCGGCGGCGCAAAGAACGTTCTCACAAAGAAAGAAATTGCCGAGGCGGACGGCGTAATCATAGCAGCGGATAAAAATGTTGACATGGCAAGATTTGACGGAAAGCTAACAGTTCAGACAAAGGTTTCCGATGGTATTCACAAACCGAAGGAGCTTATAGAAAAGATTATAAGCGGAAGCGCAGGCGTATACAGCCACAAAGGCGGTACGGCATCAAACTCAGACAATGATGGCAGAGACGGTTTAGGTCATTCGATCTATAAGCACTTGATGAATGGTGTTTCTCATATGCTTCCGTTCGTTGTTGGAGGCGGTATATTGATTGCTCTTGCATTTTTGTTTGATGACTATGCAATAGACCCGAGCAATTTCGGCAAAAACACACCGTTTGCGGCACTTTTAAAGACGATAGGCGAGCAGGCGTTTGGATTTATGCTCCCGATTTTGGCGGGATTTATTGCAATGAGCATTGCTGACAGACCGGGTCTCGCGGTCGGTTTTGTAGGCGGCGCTTTGGCGGTTGCAGGAACTACATTCGCGTCGCTGACCAATCCTGATGCCACAGCTGTATCAGCCGGATTCCTCGGTGCACTGTTCGCAGGATTTGTAGGCGGATATATCACACTGGGTCTTGAAAAAGCTTGTTCAAAGCTGCCGGATGCATTGGAGGGTATAAAGCCTGTACTTATTTATCCGTTGATAGGTATTCTGCTTATGGGTCTTGTGATGTTCCTGTTTAATCCGATTATTGCAGGTCTTAATACGCTGCTTAACAACGGTCTTAGGGCAATGAACGGCACAAGCAAGATTGTTCTTGGTATGGTTCTCGGTGGAATGATGTCGATTGATATGGGCGGTCCGTTCAACAAGGCAGCGTACGTATTCGGCACAGCTGCAATTGCAGAGGGCAATTATGATATAATGGCGGCAGTTATGGTTGGCGGTATGGTTCCTCCTATCGCAATCGCACTGTGTACCACTTTCTTTAAAAACAGGTTTACTCCGAATGAAAGAAAGTCAGGCATGGTAAACTATATAATGGGTTTGTGTTTTATAAGCGAAGGCGCTATTCCTTATGCGGCTTCCGATCCGCTTCGTGTAATTCCTTCGTGTATAGTAGGCAGTGCGGTTTCAGGAGCTTTGTCAATGGCGTTCGGATGTACGCTTATGGCTCCCCATGGTGGAATTTTCGTGTTCCCGGTTGTGGGTAATGTGCTAGGATATATTGTATCGCTGGTTGCAGGCTCTGTTGTTGGCATGGCTTTGCTTGCGATTTTGAAAAAACCAAGAAAGACCGCCGAATAAAAATATATATTTCGGTAATGCTTTTTAAGTAAACACAATAGTAAATTAAAATTCAAAAAATTAGACAAAATAAAATTATTTATGAAGGAGTGTTGATCATGGTATCAAAGAAAGTAAACGTTACAAACCCGGAGGGACTGCATATGAGACCTGCCGGCATATTCACAAAGGAGATGTCAAAGTTTGAGTCTGATGTAAACATTGCTTTTAACGGCAAAGACTACAACGGAAAGAGTATCATGAACGTTATTGCCGCCTGCATTAAGTGCGGCAGCGAGATTGAAATCAGCTGCAGCGGCTCAGATGAGGAAGCGGCGCTTCAGAAGGCTGTTGAGCTTGTGCAGGCATAATTTCGGAGATTATATCCGGAATAATATGTAATCAAAAAGGGCAAAAAGCCCCATATTAAAGTGTGGTGAGAATAATGTCAAATTTTAAAGGTATTGCAGGCTCTGACGGAGTTGGTATAGGAAAAGCAGTCCTGATTAAAGAACAGGATTTAAGCTATGAGTCATGTTCACATCTTACGGTCGGGGAAGAAACAAAGCGATTTGAAGACGCAGTTCGTGAGTTCACCGAAAAGACAACTGCTATGGCGGACGCTATGCGTGACAGCGTAGGCGAAAAGGAGTCCGAAATATTGATGGGTCATGTCTTAATGATAAGCGACCCCGCAATGACCGACGAGGTCAAGGGCAAGATAGGCGAGGGTATGACCTCGGAGGCGGCCGCTCAAGAGGTCTTTGATATGTTCGCCATGATTTTTGAAAGCACGGATGACGAGCTTACCAAACAGCGTGCAACGGACATCAGGGATATAAAGACCCGTTTAATCAAAATCCTGCGTAATGTTGAGGAGGTAGACATAAGCAGTCTGCCGGCAGGCAGCGTTATTGTGGCAAACGACCTCACTCCGTCAATGACCGCCGGAATAAAAAAGGAAAATGTTGTCGGTATTATCACAGAGGTAGGAGGCCGTACTTCACATTCTGCGATTTTAGCCCGTGCGCTTGAAATCCCGGCAGTCCTCAGCGTGAGCGGTGTGACCGGTGAGCTTCAGGATGGACAGCAGGTCATTGTTGACGGCACAGGCGGAAATGTCATTTCTGACCCTGAAACAGAGCAGATTGAGGAATATGAAATACTCAAAAAGAAATATGACGATGAGAAGAAGGAACTCCTTAAATTTATAGGCAAGCCGACCAAGACCGCAGACGGAAGAGAGGTCGAGCTTGTATGTAATATAGGCAAGCCGGGCGATTGCGGTGCAGTTATCGACTGCGACGGCGAAGGCGTGGGCTTGTTCAGAACCGAGTTTTTGTACATGGACAGTCCGGAGGCGCCGGACGAGGACGAACAGTTTGAGGCGTATAAGAAAGTGGCAATGACCATGAAAGGCAAGCCGGTTATTATCCGCACGCTTGATGTTGGCGGTGATAAGGATATACCGTATATGAATCTTGAAAAGGAGGATAACCCCTTCCTCGGATTCAGAGCGGTCAGATATTGCGTTAACAACCGTGAGTTCTACAGCACACAGCTTCGCGCTTTGCTGAGGGCGAGCGCCTTTGGCGATATAAGGATTATGGTTCCGCTTGTCACCTGCGTCGATGAAATCAGAACGGTCAAGGCAATGGTTAAGTCAATCATGACCGACCTTGATAAAGAGGGGATTGCTTATAACAAGGACATTGCCGTCGGAGTAATGATTGAAACGCCTGCGGCGGCTGTCGCTGCGGATTTGCTTGCCAAGGAGGCTGACTTTTTCAGCATCGGCACAAACGACTTGACCGGCTATACCATGGCGGTTGACAGAGGAAATGCAAAGGTTTCGTACCTGTATTCGGCATATAACCCTGCGGTAATCCGCAGCATAAAGCGTGTAATCGAGTGCGGTGCTGCCGAGGGAATTATGGTAGGAATGTGCGGTGAAGCGGCGGCTGACCCGCTTATGGCGCCCTTACTCATTTCGTTCGGACTGAACGAATACAGCGTGAGTCCGACTTCGGTTTTGTCTGCGCGCAGAACAATTTCGCAGTGGACAAAGGCGGAGGCAGACAAGGCGGCTGAGGAGGCGCTGGCGTGTGCGACCGAGCAAGAGGTCAGAGAGGTATTGCTCAGACATAAGAAGTAATAACAGACATACAATTAACGCATGACATTTACACTGTAGGGGCGGATAGTATCCGCCCCTACGGTATTATACCGCATTAGCAAAATGAGGTAATGCAAACTGCGGTAGGGCGGCTTGCCACCACGATAGGTGCGCAGCCCCCTCGCCGAAGGTGATTTAATGTGTTATTGACTTTAGAAACTATGGCAACAACGCATAGTTACTGAATACGCACTTGCTACGTAAGTCCGGTCATAGCCTAGCCCAGTTCCGCTTTTCACAACACATCTTAGGCGTGTTATTGACTTTACTAGCTACGGAAAAATCGCTTGATATGGTGCATACGAACTTGCTCCGCAAGTCCGGTCACAGCCAGACCCGGGCGGGTAACATCTTCCCCTCCGGGGAAGCCGTTATTAGGGGCGCTGCCCCTAAGACCCCGAAGTCAGGGGTGTTAGGGGATGAAATCCCCTAAATCGCGTCTCCTGTAGGGAGACACGATCGAGCGCTCGGGGCGGAGGCGGCGAGCGCAATTGGGTGGGCGAATTCCTCGTCAAACTGCAATTTATATCACAAAACAAGGGTTGCTGCAATTTATATCTGCGGCAGCCCTTATTTGTTTCTGTAGAATAAGTAATTTGCGAAAAAGAAATTGAATATAGTTTCCTTATTTTGGTTATTATTATCTTGCATACATATCCAATATGTGTTAAAATGATTTGCAAAATGATTAAAATACAGAAATAAAATTCCAAAGCTCGGAGGTAGTATGATATATAATAATCCGGTTCAAAGAGGATTTTTCCCGGATCCGTCGGTTATACGCGTAGGCGAAGATTACTATATGGTGAATTCATCGTTTCAGTATTTTCCGTGTATTCCGATTTCACATTCCAGGGACATGATTCATTGGGAAATCATCGGTCATGCGGTGACCGAATCCGATTATCTGGATTTATCGGGTATAAGAGATTCGCACGGCATATGGGCGCCCGACATATTTTATTATAACAACGAGTTCTATGTTGTGGCGACTATGCGATTAAACGACAATCCGGGTGAAGAGGGCTACGCCGCACGGCAGCAGATTCTGATGAAATCCAAAACCCCTGAGGGACCGTATTCAAAGCCTGTCTGGCTTGATGCCGATTCCATTGACCCGTCTCTTTTTGTTGACGATGACGGAAGAAAGTATATGATTACCGCAAAGGCGGCTACGGTTCGCGAGCTGAGCGATGACTTTACCGAAATCATTTCGCAGCCGCGTGTGGCTTGGGCAGGAACGGGCGAACGCTGTTCCGAAGGTCCGCATATAATGAAAAAGGACGGCTACTACTACGCAATAGTCGCAGAGGGCGGAACCGGCTACGGTCACGGTATAAATGTGGCAAGAAGCACCGAGCTTTTCGGCGAATATGAGGAGTGTCCGTACAATCCCGTCATGCGCCAGACCGACCCGGAAAAGCCTATCCAAAGAGCCGGTCACGGCAAGCTGGTCGAGGACGCAAACGGAGATTGGTGGGCGTACTACCTGTGCGGCAGACGCAACGGCGGCAACTACACCACGCTGGGCAGAGAAACCTCTATGGATCCGGTGACATGGACGGACGATGGCTGGTTTTTGATTAATCAGGGCAACGGTCCTTCCGAAACACAGACCGGACCTGAGCTTGCGGTCAGCGGTGAGATAAAAAATTTCTTTTTTGACGATTTTGACTCGGATACGCTCGGTCTTGAATGGGAGTTCGTGCGAAACCCGGACTATTCGGCTCTTTCGGTGAATAATGAGCGCAAGTCTAACCTGAGAATTTGGACGGGCGATGATAACCTGGATTCGCTCGGAGCAAAAAACACGCTGCTTCACCGCGAGAGTGAGTTCCGCTTTACCGCGGAAACAAAGGTTGAATTCGAGCCTGAGGAGAATTGCAGAGCCGGTCTTACTTGCTATTACAGCACAGCTACATATATACGGTATAATATAACCAGAAAATCCGGCAGAAAGCTCCTTGAGCTTGTGATTAACAGAAACAGAGGCGAGGAGCTTATCGCAGAGTCCGAAATACCCGAAGGCGTTCCGGTTTATCTTAAGGTTCGCACCGACGGGCAAAAGCGGGAATTTATGTTCAGCCCGGACGGAAAAGAATATGTCCTGACCGGCACAGCCGAGCCGTGTACCTTCCTGTGCGATGAGGGTGTGCCGGAGGACAGAAAGCGGCATACCGGAACTCTGACCGGTGTGTTTGCAAATAATGGGGGAACCGGAAAGCGGATATGCGCCGATTTTGACCGGTTCAGTATTGAATTTAAGGGAGAAAAATAAACAATTACGATAAAAACGTCGATTAAATCGCAGTGTTACATTTTTTTAACAGAAAATTGCTTGATAAAACATGTGAAATGCTGTAAAATAAAACGGCAGTGTTTTTGTGCTGATTCTTTATTTATAAAATAAGATGTAATAGTGCGACACAAAACGCGTAAGGAGGAAATAAAATGGAAAACAGAGAAGTTGCTTCTAAGAAAACGGCAGCAAACAAAGCAGAAGAGGCTGTAATGTATCACAAATCGCTCAAACCCGGCACGGCTGAATTTGATAAGAAGAAGGAATTCATCAAGTCCGAAATCACCGGCAAGGTAAAGCGTTATTTCGGTAAGTCTCTGGCAAAAGCGGTTGATCTTGAGATTTACAGAGCCGCAGCCCTGACAATCCGTGACGAAATCATGGAGAAATGGGTGAGCTATCAGGAAAAGGTTGATAAGAAACCTCAGAAGGAGCTTTATTATTTGTCATTTGAATTCCTGATGGGTCGTGCCATGGGCAACAACCTTATGAATATAATGGAAACAGAGGTTTACAGACAGGCTATCAAAGAGCTTGGCTTTGACCTTGATAATATTGAAGAAGTTGAGACGGACGCAGGTCTCGGCAACGGCGGTCTGGGTCGTCTTGCAGCCTGCTTCCTTGATTCGCTTACAAACCTTGAGCTTCCGGCTTACGGCTGCGGTATCAGATATGAATACGGCTTGTTCAAGCAGAAGATAGTTGACGGTTACCAGATTGAGATGCCCGATCCGTGGCTCCAGAGCGGTAACGTTTGGGATATAGCAAGACCCGAGGACACTAAGGAGGTTCACTTTAACGGCCGTATCATCGAGAAGTGGGAGGACGGCAGATTAAAGTTTGAGCACGTAGACTATAACACGGTTATCGCTGAGCCGTATGATATGCCGATTACAGGCTTTGACACCGATACTGTTAATACGCTCAGACTTTGGAAAGCATGTTCGCCTGAGGTTATTAACATGGCTGAGTTCAACCGCGGCGCATATGCAAAGGCTAATGAGAACCGTAACCTTGCCGAGGTTATATCAAAGGTTCTCTATCCTGAGGATAACCACTATGAAGGCAAGCTGCTGAGACTTAAGCAGCAGTATTTCTTTGTATCGGCTACAATCCAGTGGATTATTTCAAAGCATAAGCAGAAACACTTGTCTTTGTTTGACATTCCTGACTATGTCCAGATTCATATCAATGATACGCATCCGACAATCGCTATTCCGGAGCTTATGCGTATTCTCATGGACGAAGAAGGCATGTCGTGGGACGATGCGTGGAATATAGTCGGCAAAACCTTCGCGTATACAAACCACACTATCCTCTGCGAAGCGCTTGAGAAATGGCCGATGGAAATGGTTGATTCGCTTCTTCCGCGTCTCGGTCAGATTATCCATGAGATTGACAGACGCCAGAGAGAGGAACTGAATGACCGCTTCCCCGGCGACTTCGGCAAGATTGAGTATATGTCTGTTATCCATAACGACGGTCAGGTGAGCATGGCAAACCTGTGTCTCACGGCTTGTCACAGCGTAAACGGTGTTGCTGCGCTCCATACTGAAATCCTCAAAAAGGAGACGTTTAAGGATTACTACAGCATCTATCCGTATAAGTTCAAAAACATGACAAACGGCGTCACCTTCAGAAGATGGCTGTATAAGGCAAATCCTGAGCTTTCAAACCTCATCTGCGAGTCGATAGGCGATGGCTGGGTAAAGGATTACAGACAGCTTGAAAACCTGCTTCCGTTTGCTGAAGACAAGGCTTTCAGAGAGAAGTTCGCAAAGATTAAGCGTGACAATAAGGAAAATTTAGCAAAGTATATCTTAGAGCATAACGATATCAAGGTTGACCCGGATTCATTGTTCGATGTACAGATAAAGAGACTGCATGAGTACAAGAGACAGCTTCTCAAGGCGTTCCATATTGTGTACAGATATAAGTCAATCATAGACAGCCCCGAAACGGCAAACATGATGCCTGAGACATTTATCTTCGGCGCAAAGGCTGCTCCGGGCTATCACATGGCAAAGCTTATAATCAAGTTTATCAATAATGTGGCAAAGGTTGTAAACAACGACCCAAGAACCAAGGATATACTTAAGGTAGTGTTCATTGAGAACTACAACGTATCCATTGCCGAAAGAATAGTTGCTGCCGCAAACCTGAGTGAGCAGATTTCAACAGCCAGCAAAGAGGCTTCGGGTACAGGAAACATGAAGCTGATGCTCAACGGCGCGCTGACAATGGGTACAATGGACGGCGCAAACGTTGAGATAAGACAGCAGGTCGGCGACGATAATATCTTCATCTTCGGTCTGTCGTCAGACGAGGTTCTCGGCCTCTACTCAACAAACCGCTCGCCGAGCCCTGAGCTTTATGCTACAAATATGGGTATAAAGAGTATTGTTGATACTCTTATCGACGGCACCTTCTCAGACGGCGACCATAATATGTTCTATGACATTTACAGATCGCTGGTTCAAAGCGGAAACAGCTTTGCAGACCCGTATCTGCTCCTCGCTGACTTTGAGTCGTATATCAGCGCGTGTCATACAGCAAACAGACTGTACAGAAACGATCCCGACGCATGGACAAAGAAAGCGGTTATCAATACAGCAAAGGCAGGCTTCTTCAGCAGTGACAGAACTATTGAGGACTACAACAGAGAAATCTGGCACTTAAAATAATTATGTTGTATATATTATAGGAAGAAACTCGATTATTTATAAAATATACCAAATCCCGGATTGTTTTCAGTCCGGGATTTGGTGTCTCAAATGGGATATTTTTTAAATAAAGGTATTGCAATTTCGTGCCAAATATGTTATTATGTATGTAATCATCATCGGGTAGTAGATATATTTGATAGAATATACAGATATTTTGAACATTTCACTGAATTTTTGACATAGCATTCTCGATGGTGACTGGATTTGAAAAAAATAAATTAAATATAGGTGCAGTGTTTTTAATTATCACACCTAAATAAATTAAGGAGGGGTCTTTTAAATGAGAACCTTAAGAAGAAGTTTGGCCATTGTTTTGGCCATCGCTATGGTTTTGACCACATTCGGTGCAACAGTCGTTTCGGCTGCTTCATACGGTGACACAGCTGGTCACTGGGCTGAGACATACATCGATAACTGGTCAAACCGTGGTGTAATCCAGGGTGACGGCGGTTATTTCAGACCGGACGACACTATCACACGTGCAGAGGTTGCACAGGTAACGCAGAATGTTATCGGTTATGTCGATACTGCTGCAAACAGCTTTACAGATGTTGACAGCAGCGCATGGTACGCTGATGCAGTTCTCAAGCTTGTTGCTGCCGGTACACTCACGGGTAACGGTGACGGCACAATGGCGCCGGGCAACTACATGACTCGTGAAGAGGCTATGACAATGCTCGCTCGTGCATTCGGCCTCACAGTTGAGAACAGTCAGGCTGGTATCACACAGTACGCAGACTATCAGAATGTATCTGATTACGCTACAGGTTATGTTGGCGCAATGACCGCAGCAGGATATGTAAGCGGTTATGAAGACGGCACAATCAGACCTCAGGACTTCATCTCAAGAGCTGAATTTGTAAAGATTATAGACAACATGATTAAGCTTTACGTTACAGCTCCCGGCACATATGGTCCTGATTACACAGGCGGAATCGTTATGGTTAAGAGCAGCGATGTTGTATTAAACGGTATTGTTGCAAACGGTATGGTTATATCACCTCAGGTTGCTGGCAGCGTTACAATCACAAACTGCCAGGTATCAGGTCAGGTTGTTAACCTTTCAAAGAGCGCAAACGTAACATCAAATATCGGTGTATCAAATCCGGGTTCAACCACAGCTCCGAATAACGTAGTTATCGGCGGTTACGGCGGCGGCGGTTCAACAGGCGGCGGCAGCCCGGCATCAACAGTAACTGTTACCTTCAAGTGGGGCGACAATTACGACCAGAGCTCAGCGGTTAAGGTTACAAAGGGCAGCAAGCTGAGCGCAAGCAAGGTTCCGGATCCCGCTGCAAAGGGCGACGACAACTGGAACGGCTTGTGGTATAAGACAAAGTCAGCTGCTCAGGCAGGTACAGGCTCAAGCTTTAACCCGACAACTTCGGCTATAAGCGCCAGCGTAACACTTTATGCAGGCCGCATAAATTCAGTTCCGACAGACGCACCTACAGCAGCACCTACAGCAGCTCCTACAGCAGCTCCGACAGCAGCACCGGGTCAGCCGACAGCAGCTCCCGGACAGCCGACAGCAGCACCTACAGCAGCTCCGACAACAGCTCCCGGACAGCCTACAGCAGCTCCTACAGCAGCTCCGACAACAGCTCCGGGTCAGCCGACAGCAGCACCTACAGCAGCTCCGGCAACAGCTACACCGGCAGCACCGGGCGAAGCAACGCCTACAGCAGCTCCGGAAAAGGGTGAGCTTAACTACTACTATGCAAACAGCTTGTATAAGGTTCCTGATTTGCTCAACAATTCAGCAGCGGGAACATGGGAATTTGATGATGCCCAAAAGGCAGTATACAATGACACCTTTGGCGCACCGTTCGGTACACCTGAGGAAGTTGCTGAAAGATTTACAGCCGGTGCAGATTCAGCTATAACACTTGACAGCTTTATTGTTGGCGAAGACGGCGAATACACAATAAGCATCATGGCTCGTGAGTACAAGAACAGAGGTTACAGAGTAGTTCTTACCAAGGAAGGCGATGAGTCTAATCCTATAGTTGCTGAATATGTACAGCCTGCTGACACAAAGGCTCCGGTAATGGGTACATTTGACGGAAAGAGTGCTACGATTCTTCAGGGTAATGTTACTCTTACAGCAGGTACATATAAGGTTGAAATTCTTGTTCCTACGACTGGTGACGGAAAGATGCCCGGCAAGCTTACAGCTTTCAGTATCGTTAAGAAAAATTCAACCCCGACATATCCCGGTAGAGTAGAACCTAAGCCGGTTCCGACCCCGAATCCGACCCCGACAAATGCTCCTACAGCAGCACCGGGCGAAGCTACACCTACAGCAGCACCGGGTGAAGCTACACCTACAGCAGCTCCGGGCGAAGCTACACCTACAGCAGCACCGGCTCCGACAGCTACAACTGCACCTGTTGCAAAGGTAAAAGTTATTCCGGCTAATCAGTTCAGCAGCACAAACACAAGCTTCACAAACAAAACAAAGCCGAGACTTAACAGCGGTTTTGCATTCGGTACAGCTACAAAAGCATACGCTGCTTATGAAGATGTTTTCGGTGAAAACGCAGTTAATGCCGGTACAGATTACATAAACTATAACGGTAAGTGGGGAAATACAGCCGAGGGTTATGTTTACTTCACATATACACCTGAAGTAAGCGGAAAATACTCTTTGCAGCTGTTATTAAAAGCTAACAGTAACGTTCTTAACACTGTTGCAGTAGTAAGCGCTGACAGTGTAGACGCTGCCCCTGTAGGCTTTACAGCAAGTGAAGCTGTAGACAGCAATGGCGCGGTTGTAATAACATCAAACAGCGCATTTGACCTTACAGCAGGCACTACATACAAGTTCAGCATTACAACCGAAGCAGGTACGGCTTATACATCAGACTTCGCAGCAGCAGCAATCGTTCCTGCAAGCGATGAGCCTGAGGCAACACCTACAGCAACACCGGCACCGACAGCTACAACAGCACCGGCACCGACAGCTACAACAGCACCGGCTCCGACAGCTACAACAGCACCGGCACCGACAGCAACAGCTGCACCGGCTCCGACAGCTACAGCAACACCGGCACCGACAGCTACAGCTATACCGGTTCAAGAGGCTACTCTCACATATGATGGTGCAGCAGCTCAGAGCGGTACATTGGCTGAGATGTTTACAGCGCTCAGCAGTGCGTCAGGTGCTGCAAATGCGGTAATTACACTTCACAAGGATGCAGTGATAGCTGACAGTAGTTCACAGATTGCACCCGGTGCGTCAGTTACAATCACATCTGATGTTAATGGTCAAGTTACAGTAACTCAAGGTACTTGCATTAATATAAACGGAAACACAACACTTACTATTGATGGAAATATTAAGTTTGTAGGAACCAATTCATGTGATGCAGGCTGGGGCAGAAAGCACATGTTTGCTATCAAGGGCGGAAACGGTAAGTTTGTTGCAAAAGATGGTGCTGTACTTGACTTCAGTGCCGCAACTACAGCAAGTGAATGTTCAGTTGTAAGAACAGACTGGAATGGTTCAGGTCAGGTTATCGAAATTAACGGCGCAACAGTAGTTGGTGGAGATAACGCATATCTTAACTATACAAACTCAAATAACGCAGATACAACAAAGATTACAGGTGATTCTGTAATAAATGCAAAGGTACATGCAGGTTATGTAAAGAGCGAGAACAGCCATACAGTTATCGACCTTGACGGCTACACAGGTACAGGTGTTATAAGCGCTGAACTCTATTCGGTTGGCGATAAGAATGCGGCAGCTTTGGTTGTTGCACAGAATGTGAGCGATGCAAGCAAGATTAATTTTGCAAGCAGCGATGACTGGGATTTTGCAATCGATGGCACAAACATTAAGTTAGAAGCAAAACCTGCTACACCTACACCGGAACCGACAGCGACAATTGCACCGGGGGCACCAACACCGACACCGGCACCGACAGCGGCTCCGACACCTAATGTTGTTACTTTGGTAAAAGCGTCAGAAATGACAAAGGTAGGCAATTCAAGCGGAACTCCGAACTTATACACAAATCAAGTTCCGACAGGTGCTACACAGGAATATAAAGATAATTATCAGGCTATATTCGGAGTAGACTTTGCAAATGTTGGAACAGATAAGTATGGCTACCTCGGAGATACCTCAAGAGGATCTGTTACTACAACAGTTGTAATTGAAAATGCAGGTTCATATACCTTCGATGTTTTGACATCATATGGAAGATCAACAAATCTGATTACAGTATCAGGTGGCTCAACAACACCTATTGACGCAGTATCACCTGCGCAGAGCGCAAAGCTTGGAACAAACGGACAGGACTTGTATGTATATTCTGCAACAGCTGATTTTACACCGGGAACATATACCTTTAAGTGGCATTCAGCTTCTACTTGTTCAGACTTTGTAGCACTTGCAGTAGTTAAGAACACAGCTACACCGGCTCCGACAGCTACAGCTACACCGGCTCCGACAGCTACAGCAGCACCAGTTTCTGCTTCTACAGTAAGCGGTGGAATTACTATTACAAACGTTGCAAAAACTGAAATGTTGTCCAGTGGTAAGACAGACCTTTATACGCTGAAGGGTGCAGACCTTACAGTTACACTTGTAAAAGGTGATATAGTAGTAGAGGCAGAAGTTACAGGTACTCAGGGTGTTGATTTGGCTTATACAGCAGATATTACTGAGGCCGGAGAATACACAATTACTGTTAAAGAGGGCAACAATGTATACACAGGTGATAACAAAGTATCAGTTACTGAGGATAATATAAACAGTAAAGAAGCTGTAACACAAGCTGTTACAGCCGGCAAGACTTATACTAATACGTTTAAGTTAACAGTTCCTGCTACAATTTTTAACTCAGGAGCATCTAAGATTACTGCAACAGAAACCAGACAGAAGACAGGTGAAAAATTTGAGTTTGATATAAGCAGCTCTGAAGGATGGACAGATAATGGTAACGGCACTTACAGTTTGACTCTTTCAAACTATTCTGTACCGGCAGTTGTAACCGACGGAGGTAAAGAGGCTTATCGTAAACTTGAATTTGCAACCGACGTAGATATTAGCGCTTCATTTACTTTACCGCCGAAAGGAGCTAACGAATCTGGTTGGGGTAATAAAGATGCAGGTGCAGAGATTACATCAACACCTATAGTTAAGTACAATGATGCTACAGTAACTGCGGTTGAGTAATTGAGATACAGCTTAATCAAGCTAAGAGAAATGCCGTGAATCGGCTATTTTGGCAGGGTACCTTCGGGTACCCTGTTTTTTGCAAAAAAATAAGGCGGCAGATTACCGCCGTCACGGTTATGGTGTATATTTTACGTGACAAGTCCATTTGTATGGGCGGCTATCAGCCGCCCGCGGGCGGATACTATCCGCCCCTACAGTGTCGCCGTATACGCACTTGCTGCGCAAGTCCGACCATAATTGCACAACTAAGGTGTATTATTGACTTTAGTTGTTTTGGTGCAAACGCATGGCTTGGCGTATACGCAATCAAAGATTGCGGTCACAGCTGCACAACTAAGGTGTATTATTGACTTTAGTTGTTTTGGTGCAAACGCATGGTTTGGCGTATACGCAATCAAAGATTGCGGTCACAAAAAAACTATTGACATATAAACAAAAAAAGTGTATAATAAAAGCAAGAAAAGGGAAACCGTTTAACGGTCAGCCTAGGTCGCAATTAAAAATAACCGCAATCTTTGCAGGAGGGCGGTTATTTTTTTATTGACTCTATAAGAGTTAGCAACAGAATCATAAAAATGATTATAAGTACATACTCCATATGCGTCACCTCACTTCATAGTCACATAAGCATTCACCTATATGTTATGAAATAAGGCCAACCGCTCTACAATTCCCTTAACTTGCCAATATAATTATACAATATCTCACACAATATGCAAAATTACAAGTTAATAACAATCATAGCATGTGCAATATCATATATGCAGTTCTGTCCATATGCCGCATTAACATAGTTTTTATGTCATCTTGATTTTTACGATGCTGCGTGGTATAATAACTATATTAATTACCATTTGCGAGGATAATATATGAGAGATAACTTGATAGAAATCGGAAAAATTGTAAACACGCACGGTATCAGAGGCGAAGTTAAGGTTCAGCCGTGGTGTGATGACCCGTATATTTTTGATGAGCTTGAATATCTGATTATTGACGGCAGGGAATATGAGATAATCAAAAACCGTTTGCACAAGAACTGTCAGATTATACAGCTTGACGGAATAACAAGCATGAACGACGCCGAGCTTATGCGAAACAAGATTGTCAAGGTTGAGCGTGATGCTCTGGAGCTTCCGGAGGGCAGATATTTTGTCACGGATATAGAAGGCCTTACCGTGCGTGAGGAAAACGGCAGGGTTCTCGGCGTTGTTGACGAGGTGATAAAGACCGGCAGCAACGATGTATATTCGCTCAAAGATACGTTTAATCATAAGCCGATACTTATTCCGGTAATCGACGGCGTAATCATCGAGACAAATATAGACGAGGGCTACATCACCGTCCGCCTGATGAAAGGCTTGATTGATGAATAATTATGTCGTTATTTTATAATAAAAATATAATTAGCAGGGCAAAAGATTTGCGTAAAAATATGACGCCGCATGAGAAACGATTGTGGTATGATTACTTGTCGAGATACCCTGTTAGATTTCAAAGACAAAAAGTTATTGGTAACTATATCGTTGATTTTTATTGCCATAAAGCAATGCTTGCAATTGAATTAGATGGTTCACAGCACTATATTGAACAAGCTGTTAAATATGATGCAAACAGGACGAAATATTTATCAAAAATGGGTGTAAAGACTTTAAGAATATTAAATGTTGATATAGATAGGAATTTTGAAGCAGTTTGCACATTGATAGATAATACTGTTAAGGATAGATTAAATGAAGGCTCCCTCCGGGAGGGAGCTGGCACACGAAGTGTGACTGAGGGAGAACGGCGAGATATATTGTGAGGTTGTATTAAACGGGGTTATGCAGTCAGCCTATTAATAATACATATACTTTGTGCCTATGAATAGTCATTGTCGGGCTCCTTCCGTCAGCCAAAGCTGACACCTCCCATACTGCTATATTAAGGCTGATTATTGACCTTAGTTGTATTGCGCTGTCGCATAGCTTGCGAATACGCACCTTGACAGGTACGATCACACCCGAGGGAGGCAAATATTTAAAAATATAAATGAGGAATATACATGAAATTCGATATACTGACATTGTTTCCTGAGATGTTTGAAGCGGTTCTCGATTCAAGCATCATAGGCAGGGCAAAGGAAAAGGGAATAATAGAGCTGAACTATATCCAAATCCGCGATTTTGCCTTCAACAAGCACAGGCAGGTTGATGATTATCCGTATGGCGGCGGTGCCGGAATGGTTATGCAGGCGGAGCCGATATACCGCGCATACCAAAGTGTGACCGCCGGACTGGATTACAAGCCGCATACGATATATATGTCGCCGCAGGGTAAGACGTTCCGCCAGTCAAAGGCTGTTCGGCTTGCGAAGAAGTATGAGCATATTGTCATTCTCTGCGGTCACTATGAGGGTGTTGACCAGAGGGTTCTTGACGAAATTATTGACGAAGAAATTTCAATCGGTGATTTCGTGCTGACGGGCGGCGAGATTGCGGCGATGGCGGTGGTTGATGCGGTATCGCGAATGATTCCGGGCGTACTCAAATCCGAGGAGGCGTTTTCCGAAGAGTCGCACTACAGCGGTCTTTTGGAATATCCGCAGTATACCCGTCCTGAGGTCTGGCATGATATGAAGGTTCCGGAAACGCTGATGAGCGGTCACCATAAGAATATAACCGCATGGAAACGCAAAAAGTCTATCGAGAACACGTTTAATAAGCGCCGCGGTATGCTTGCAAAAGCAAAACTGAGCGATGAAGAGCGCGAGTATGTGGAAAAGCTCAAAGAAGGTAAATAAAATAAATACTTATAAGCAGCCGCCTGCAAATACGGGCGGCTGTATTGTTTTGTTAAAAAATTTTCATAAATTTTATAAAACAGTTGTTTTTTGTCTCAATCTGTGGTAAAATTAAAATAATTATAGTTAAATGTATATACTGTAAGCAACATCTATGATACAGAAAGGTGGTCAGGCATCAATGAAATGCGAAAAATGCGGAAACGAGATACCGGCCGGCAGCGAAAAGTGTCCAAGCTGTGGTAATATATCCGATAACGCGGCTGCTGACGTTAAACAGAGCAAGTCTCAGCCGGAGCCTGAAAAGATAGCAAAATCAAATCAGGAGAATACAAAATCTGAAATAACTTCACAAACAGGCAAAAATAATTCAGACAAGTCTGAAGAAAGCGTTGCAAAAGAGCCGGACGCGGATTTTGAGCTGCGTTATTCCAGTATGTTTGATAAGTCAAATGTAAGCACTGATAATGAATATAAGATAGACGAGGAACTCAAGCGCAAGCGTGAAGCGCGTTATGACGAGAGCTTTTCAAACATGACAAACGATGAAAAGATAAAGGCGCTTGAGGCGGCAAGACTTGCGCGTAAGGAAAAGAGAGAAAAGAAGCTTGCCAAGAAAGAAAGCGGCGGCTTTTTAGCTTCATTGCGCCGCGATTCCGATAAGCCGAATGCGGAGGCAGACACGGAAAATCGTACCGAAAAATTGTCTGCGGCAAACGGAAGCACAGCTTCGATTTTGCGCAGAGCGCCTAAAGCTGCACCGCAGACAGCCGGAGATAATCAGCCGGCTGACGTTTCAAAGACGGTGTCGATTGATACAAATGAAGTTAAAAAAGAGCTTGCTAAAACCGAGAAAAGGCAGAGAAAGTCACGTTCACCTCGCAGACCAAGCAGAAAGTTCAGTCTTACTCCGAGATTCGGTATTATTCTGGGCTGTTTGATTGCAGTTCTGGTTGTCGGCGTGGTTATTGCTTCTGTCAACATGGCGTCAAAGGTTGCTTATGGAGAGCCTGAAATGCCTACGGTTTATACCAAGGGCAATACGCTTTGTGAATACTATGACGGCAAAGAAATTGAACTTAGCCAAAACTTTATAGCGAAAGAATATGAGGAACAGGTTGAGCCGACTGCTTCGCCGAAGCGTTCGAGTGATGACGATGATGAGGCAGAGCCGACTCCGATGCCTGTGTCAGACCCGATAAAGGAAAAGGATTTGGTTCACAGCTCATCGGGCGGTGAATTCACATACTTTATTGACAGCGCTGACATGAACGAAAAGAGCGGTTCGCTCAAGTTCGTTCAAAACGGCAATAAAAAGTCGCTTGCAAGCATTGCGGACAATGTTTATTATAATGTAGCCGTATCAGACGACGGAACGGGCGTTCTGTATCTCACAGGCGCCGACAGCTTCGGTATGGGCGGCACATTGAACTATTGGTCATCGCTTACCAAAAAGTCTGTTAAGCTCAGCGACAATGTAAATGTTGATAACTTCATGTTTGCCGGCGGCGGTAACAGCGTTGCATATATCAGCGAGTATAATCAGGAATATTATGTCGGCGATTTGTATTTGGCGTCAATAGCCAAGGGCGTGGTTTCCGAGCCGGGAAAGATTGAGTCAGACGTATACAAGGTGTTCGGCACCAATCCGGCAGGAACAACTGTTGTCTATGCAAAGAACTTCAGCGATGAGGACAACTGTTTTGAAGTCTATATGATGAAGCAGAATTCAAACGAGGCGGTGCTTATAACCGATGGTTCAAGATGTGAGCCTATCCTTGCCAAGACTTCGGATAACATGTTTGTCGGCGGAAGCTATGCGGATTATTATCAGACTTTGTACTATGCAAGTCTTGAAAGCGGACAGAAAGAAAAGATTGGTATGGGTCTGACAGAGCTTATCGAAATGAGCAAGGACGAGCAGGCGGTTGTGTTCAGAAAAGCCAATGCCGAGGGTACGGCGTTTGATTATTTCTATGCAAACCAGAGCGGCACAGACGAGCAGGAGCTTGCCGTGAACGTAACAGTTCTTGACGACGAGGATCACAAGAGAGTTTGCCAGTTTGATATAAACGACGATTTCACAAAGGCTGTTTATATACAGGGTTATGACCTGGCAAGCGAGAGCGGCGGTCTGTACACTGTTTCTATTAATAACGGCAGCGTTTCGTCCGATAAGAAAATCAGTGATACTGCATATTCGTGCAACCTCACTCCTGACGGAAACACCATCAGATACGCGGATAATTATGACATAACCTGGAATTTGGTTACGCTTAACGCGTACAACGGTGAAAAGAGCACAGTGCTTGCCGAGGAGGTCGGCGCAGGCGCATTCACGTTTGACAAGGCGGGAGAGTATATCGTTTATGCGAAGAACTACAGCCTGGAAAACAGAACCGGCGACGTATACTGCGTTGACAACAAGGCAAAGACCAGAGAGGTAGTAACCGGCGTAAGCACATATGGCCTTAAGGGCAACGGCAATATTGTGTACAGCGAAAAGGTCAGTGATGCCGAAGTTGACCTCTACTTCACCGAGCCTAACGGCAAAAAGACAAAGAATATCGACAAGGGCATCTCCGGAGTTGTTTCATATTAGTATGCCGGAGATAAATTGAGTAATTATTATGGAGTATTCAGAGGACTTAAATGATTTAAAGAAAGTTAAGCGTTTGGGAATAATGGGCGGAAGCTTCAATCCGCCCCATGTCGGACATTTTCTTATGGCGGAGAGTGCGATGAATGAACTTAGCCTTGACAAAGTTCTGTTTATTCCTACCGGAAGGATTGCTTATAAGCCGGAGCATGACCGGGCAAGCGGTATTCACAGGTATAGAATGTTAAAGACCGTGGTTGACAGAAACCCCGGTTTTTGCATTACCGATATGGAAATTGCCAGCCCTGAAATCACATATACGGCGAATACTTTAAAGCGCCTGAAAACTGAGCTTCCGGATACAAGACTGAATTTTATTGTCGGAGCGGACTCTCTTGATTATATGGACAAGTGGTACAGTCCCGAAACTATCTTTAAGCTCTGTACCGTGGCGGCTATGAACCGCTCTGACATACCCGAAGAACGCTTTTTAAGCAAGATAGAGTATTTGCGGGATAGGTTTTCGGCGGATATACGGGTCATTGATATGCCGTATGTCGATGTCTCTTCGACCGAGCTTCGGGAGCGTATTCACAGCGGACGGTCGATAAGGTATCTCTGTGACGATGAGATTATTGAATATATATCAAAAAACAAGTTATATATAAAATAGATTAATATATAAGACATAAGACGGAGGTGCGTAAAATGACGGGAATAGAAGAGATCAAAGCGGAGCTCAGAAAAATCTTGAGCGAGAAGCGGTATGTTCATTCACTCGGCGTGGCTGACGAGGCGAAAAAACTTGCGGCAAAGTACGGGGTTGACGAAAACCGGGCGTATATTGCCGGCTTGGTTCACGATTGCGCAAAGGAAGTGCCGCCTCAGGATATGGAGGGTATTCTCAAAAGGAAGTACGGCGTTTCGGTTGACAGTATGTCAAAGCTGACGCCAAAAATCCTTCACGGTGTTCTCGGCGCCTGCGAAGCGCAGAGCAAGTTTGGAATTTACGACCCTGAGATACTTGACGCTGTGAAGTACCACACAACCGGCAAGGGCAATATGAGTATGCTTGCAAAGATAATCTATATTGCCGATTACATAGAGCCAAACCGTGACTTTGACGGGGTCAGAGAGCTGCGGAGCCTGGCGTACAGGGATATTGATGAAGCCATCATCAAGGGAATTGACGATACGATTAAAGATTTAATAAAGCGCGGTCTTTTGCTCCATCCGGACACTATCCATGCCAGAAATGACCTGATAATCAAAAGAAGTCAAAAAAAGTAAGAACAAAATCAATTTAAGGAGATTTGTTTAATGAAAAGAAAATCACCGCTAAACCGCATAATATCAATAGTTTTACTTATTGTGTTTGTGGTTGTTGGTTTTAATATAGGAAAATCAATATTCGGCGACAACGCAAAGTCACGGCTTACCGATGTGACAAACATACTTGTTGCCGGAGTGGATATTGACGGTTACAGAACTGACCTGATACTGTTTGTCCAGGTGAATAACATAGACAAGAAGGTCAGCGTGCTTCAGATTCCGCGTGATACCAAGGTGGACAACAAGCGAAGGGACAAGAAGATTAATTCAGCCTATTTCAGCGGCATTGATACGCTGAACAACGAAGTTGAGAGCGTAATCGGAATGAGAGCTGACTTCTTTGCCACAATTACGTTTGATGCCTTTAAGGAAATTGTCGATACACTGGGCGGTGTGACGATTGACGTTCCGATTGATATGAACTATCATGACCCGATTCAAGGACTTACGATTGAGCTTGAAGCCGGCAGACAAAAGCTCGACGGCGAACATGCAATGATGTTTATGCGTTTCAGAAAGAACGATGACGGTACGGGCTATGCTATGGGCGACATTGACAGAAATGCGGCACAGAAGCAGTTTTATTCGGCAGTTATGAAAAAGGCGCTCAGCCCTGTGGGGATTATTAAAGCCCCGTGGCTCTACAGTACCATTATGGAGAACACAACAACCGACCTTAACAATGCCGAGGTCAGAAAGCTCATGTTTGAAGTGTTCTCAATCGGAAAGGATAATATAGGTATCTATCAGCTGCCGGGTGAGTCAAAGTACATAAATAACATTTCATATTTTGTACATGATAAGAAAGAGACAAAGAAGCTGATGGATGAAAACTTCAGATAAAGTAGGTGCGGATATAATCCGCCCGCGGGCGGCAGATTGCCGCCCCTACGGTTATAACGCAAACGCTTAGTTCGGTGCATACGAACCCTTCGGGTTCGGTCACAACTGCACAATTTAGGCTGATTATTGACTTTAGATATTATGGCAGAAACGCTTAGTTTGGCGCATACGCAATCAGAGATTGCGGTCACACATAGAAAGGAAAAAAATTATGGCTTGTAAAAATGATTTGGTAAACAAAATTGTCAAAATTCTTGACGGCAAAAAGGGTAAGGATATCACGGTTATCGATATATCCGCTCTGACTACTATGACGGAGTATTTTGTTATCGTAACCGGCGGCTCCGACACTCAGGTAAAGGCATTATGCGATAACGTCGAAGAAGAACTCGAAAAGGACGGCATAACGCCCACAAATAAAGAGGGCTACAGAACCGCTCAATGGGTGCTTCTCGGTTATGACGATGTTGTGGTGCATATATTCCTCGGCGATACGCGTGAGTTTTATGACCTTGAGCATGTCTGGCATGACGGAATAACTGTTGACATAAGCGATATATTGTCGTAAAATAGAGCTTGACAAATTCATGCGGTTTTCCGCATGATTATTGATAATTATGTAAATTAATTGGGAAGGACTGATATAGGTTGAAATATGATTTCAAGAGTATAGAAGAAAAGTGGCAGAAGAAGTGGGCGGACAGCGGTGAGTTTAAGATTACCGAGAAGTCTGACAAGCCAAAGTATTACGCCTTGGAGATGTTCCCGTATCCATCGGGAAATCTGCATATGGGTCATGTTCGTAACTACTCAATCGGTGATGTGGTTGCGAGATACAAGAAGATGCAGGGCTTTAATGTGCTTCACCCTATGGGTTGGGATTCGTTCGGACTTCCGGCTGAGAATGCTGCAATCAAGCACGGACTTGACCCGGCTGACTGGACGTGGTCAAATGTTGACAATATGCGCGGTCAGCTTCAGAGACTGGGCTTCAGCTACGACTGGGACAGAGAAGTTGCCACGGCAAAGCCTGAGTATTACAAGTTCACACAGTGGATGTTTGAGCAGCTTTACAAGCATGGTCTTGCGTATAAGAAGAAATCATATGTCAACTGGTGTCCCTCCTGCAAGACGGTTCTTGCCAATGAGCAGGTTGTCAACGGCAAGTGCGAGCGCTGCAAGAGCGAGGTCGGCAAAAAGGATCTGGAGCAGTGGTTCTTTAAGATTACGGATTATGCCCAGAGACTTCTTGACGATATAGATAAGCTGGACGGCTGGCCGGATAAGGTTAAGTCAATGCAGACCAACTGGATCGGCAGAAGCGAGGGCGCAGAGGTTAAGTTCAAGATTGACGGCAGAGACGATTATCTGACCGTATACACGACAAGACCTGATACGATTTTCGGTGTCAGCTATATGGTTATCGCTCCCGAACACCCGATTGTCGATGAGCTCATCAAGGGCAGTGAGACTGAGGCGGAATGCCGTGAGTTTATTAAAAAGGTGCAGTCACAGAGCGAGATTGTTCGTTCGGCGACAGATACTGAAAAGGAGGGCGTGTTCACGGGAACATATCTTATCCACCCGTTCACAGGCGATAAGATTCCGCTCTACCTTGCGAACTATGTGTTCTTAGACTACGGCACAGGTATAGTTATGGGCGTTGCCGCTCATGACCAGCGTGATTTTGACTTTGCGAAGAAGTATAATCTGCCGATTAAGATAGTAATCCAGCCCGAGGGTCAGAACATGAAGTCCGAGGATATGACCGAGGCGTTTGCCGCAGAGGGCATAATGGAAAATTCAGGTCAGTTTGACGGAATGAATAACAAGGACGCCTTAAAGGCGATTATTGAATACTTAGAGGAAAACGGAATAGGAGAGAGAAAGGTCAATTTCAGACTCAGGGACTGGCTGATTTCAAGACAGAGATATTGGGGCGCGCCCATTCCTGTGGTTTACTGTCCGCACTGCGGCGAGGTTTTAGTGCCTGAAGAACAGCTTCCCGTTCTCCTCCCGCAGAACGTTAAGTTCACCGGACAGGGTCAGTCGCCGCTGAGCGAGTGCGAGGAGTTCGTAAACACCACTTGCCCCAAGTGCGGCGCTCCGGCAAAGCGCGAGACCGACACAATGGACACGTTTGTCTGCTCGTCATGGTACTTCCTGCGCTATTGCGACCCGCATAACGACAAGCTGCCGTTTGACAAGGACAAGGCGGATTACTGGATGAATGTAGACCAGTACATCGGCGGTGTTGAACATGCAATTCTGCATCTGCTCTATGCACGTTTCTTCACAAAGGCACTGCATGACTTCGGTTATGTTGAATGTGACGAGCCGTTTAAGAACCTGCTCACACAGGGTATGGTTCTCAAGGAAGGCACAAAGATGTCAAAGTCTCTCGGCAATGTTGTCAGCCCTGAGGAAATAATCGGGAAGTACGGCGCCGACACGGCAAGACTGTTTATTATGTTCGCTGCGCCGCCGGAACGTGATTTGGACTGGAACGACACCGCTGTTGAGGGCGCATACAGATTTTTGAACAGAGTATGGCGTGCCGTTGAGGATTTGAAGGACTATCTGTCAGACGAAAAGCCAAATCAGTCAAGCCTGAATGAAGATGAGAAGAAGCTGCGCCTTGCGGTTCACTCAACTATCAAAAAGGTGACCTATGACTGCGACAGATTTAACTTCAACACAGCGATAAGCTCTATTATGGAAATGGTTAACGCTTTGTACGTTTACAAGGAAAAGACCGAGAAGGAGAATTACAATAAGGCTCTTATCACCGAGGCTGTTGAGGCGCTTATTGTTCTGCTCAGTCCGTTTGTTCCGCATATCACCTCTGAGCTTTGGGAGATGATTGGAAAGACCTCTAACCTTTCAGTTGAAAAGTGGCCGGAGTATGACGAGTCAGCTCTTGTTGTCAGCGAGATCGAAATTGTTCTTCAGATAAACGGCAAGATAAGAGACAAGATAAAGATTGACCCGAGCCTCACTCCTGACCAGATGAAGGAGCTGGCTATGTCAAGCGACAGGATTAAAGAACTTACCGAGGGCAAGACAATCGTTAAGTGTATTGCAGTGCCTAAAAAGCTGATAAATATTGTGGTGAAGTAATAGCGCTGCAAATTTCATAAGGGGAATTTAGTTTTATATGAACAGAACAAGAGTCAGAAGAAACAGAAGGCGAAAACAGATATTCGCATTATTATTGCTGATAGCTGTCTTAACTGCGGTTGTGGTTCCGTACCTGACCGAACCGGGGATTCCGGTGTTTATGTATCACTGTGTTTCCGAAGAGCCTCGGGACGGTGATGAAAACCTGTATGTGCGTCCGGCACAGCTTGAAGAGGAGCTGAAGTATTTATCGGATAACGGCTACACTACGCTATTTTCCGACGAGTATGAGAAGGCGTACAGTACGCATAAGGCTGTTATTCTGACATTTGACGACGGCTATGAGGATAACTATCTTGAGCTGTTTCCTCTGCTTAAGAAGTATAATATGAAGGCGACAATATTTATTGTTGCGGCATATGTTGGCAGAGAAGATTATCTCAAAGAGGATCAGATTAAGGAAATGGTCAGAAGCGGTCTGGTAAGTATCCAGAGCCATACTCAGAACCATATCGACTTGTCAAGCGTTGACACAGAGACAATAAACCGTGAGTTTCGTGAATCATGTGCAACTCTTGCCAAAATCACGGGCAAGAACGTGACAACCCTTTCATATCCGGGCGGATATTTTGACAAAGAGGTAATTCAAGAGGCAGAGAGATACTTTACATACTGCTATGCCATTGATACAAACGAATACAGCAAGAGCAATCATTACGAGATTTCACGCGGCGGCGTTTTCAGAAACACAACGCTCGAATCGTTTTCAATGGCGCTCAAGACATATTCACAAAGCCGTTTCTACCGTGAGCTTTTAAAACTAAAACATAAATATTTTGGTTAATAAAAAAGGATGTATCAACTGAGATACATCCTTTTTTTGAATTATCCGTCAGTACATGACAGATACAAATTATAGTTTAACGAGGAGTTCGCCTGCGGTCATTCAGCACAACTTAGGTGTATTATTGACTTTACTTGTTACGGAAAAATCGCTTG
>OIXH01001033.1_pt1 | contig 32584 bp, 28 predicted proteins | sample 1587741 | NCBI WGS metagenome assembly OIXH01 (sample SAMEA3888916, study PRJEB22519) | human gut metagenome | biome: human gut; feature: human-associated habitat; material: faeces | place: Denmark | collected 2011 | reverse complement strand
GCAGGTTATAATACAACACACGGTGGTGCTCCCTCAGAAAGGTGCGCCGCCGCTGGCCGTAAATGCCGATAGGCCGTTCTTCTTCGGGCGATAAGCAAACGTCCGGCAAGCAATAGTCCCCCTGCCTTGTGTAAGTGCCGCCCAGCTGCTCAAATAGCGATTTCATATGTGATCCTCCCACTCAAAATTTCCCCGGCAGGTCTGCAACGCAAAATGCACCCGCCTTTCGGTTACAGTCTATCAAAACCGAAAGGCAGGTGCGAGTGTGCGAATTTCTGAATCGCACATTATTTCTTCATCTTTCTGCTGAATTCATTCAGCGTCTGGATATGCCAGAGGCTTTTACGGGTAATGGAGTGAAAGGTCAGAGAGCAGAAGAAGTCAACGAGAAAGATCTTTGGAATGCAGAACTTCAGCCCCTTCTGGAAGGCTTTCAGTGACCCACGGCTGCACCAGTTGTGAACGGTGGTCAGGGTGTAGCCGGTCAGGGTCACCACATCCTTTACCGTGACCACATCCGGGTACACAGCGATGCGAGACCTATGATCAAGGGGGCTCTGAATCGAGCGGCTTTACAGCTCGATCCTCTGCTCCGGCTCCCACAAAGCCTGCACGCTTTCAAAGTCCCTGCTGTACTTCGTCAGGCACTGGCGGGTCAACGTCCGCAGGGAAATGGAATCCTCCCCGGCAAAGGGGATATGGTACAGCACAACCTGCGGCGGCGTCCACCGGCTCAACAGCGCACGGCCCGCCGGGTCGTAGAAAAACAGCGGGTTAACGAACACCGCACGGGGCCGGATATCCGCTATGGCGTCATAATAAGAGGGATCGTTCCAGTCGCAGTCCCCGGTGATAAGATAGTGCTGGCCGTGTACCGTCAGCAGCAGGCAGAGGCAGTCCAGATGGGCGAACATCTCCCCCTCGTGGGGGGTAGACAGCGCCGTGAGATAGACCTCCGGCGCCAGCAGATACGTGTGGCGCTGTCCACGGTGCAGGTCTGCCTGCCACCACGGGATATGCCGGGCCGTCATGTCCGCCGTCAAGGCGTCCTGCGCCGGGCCATCCTTGCTGCGGGGCGGCAGCAGCACACGGCGAACGCGGTTGGCCTGAAGATACGCCTGCGTCAGAGCAGGCGACCAGTGATCCGGATGGTCATGGGTGAACAGCAGAAAATCCGCGTCACGAAACGGCCCCTCTCCCCGCAGCATTTGATCCAGCATCGCCTGCGGAACGGGGCTGAAGGGGTATTGGCTACTGTGGTGCAGGCCGTCGATCAGAAATCGAATGCCGTCAATTTCCAGCAGAATACCCGCGTTGGCGATCAGTGTGGCGTGCGTCATAAGCGTTCTCCTTTCAATGGGGTCACACCGCGCGAAATAGCGCGAAATGTTCAGTTGACTTTTATGTTTTTCAAGGGTATACTCGAATTATTATGTGCGAATATAGCAAGCAGAAGCAACGGATATGCGGGAAAAATAAGAGAGAGGGCAAACAGTGTGAAGCTGAGGGGAGTCATACGATATAAACCTGTCGGGGCGGCGGCGGAGCTGCCCTGCGGCAAGGAGCAGATTTCAGAAGCATACGGCAGCTATTATCTGGGGGCCGCCGTGCAGGAGCAGATGTGTACAGCACTGGAGCAGTTCTGCTCTCCCTCCGGAGGGGTATTGTACATACAGGGCTGTTCCGGCACCGGCAAGACCTGCACGATCGGCTATTTGCTGGGACTGCTGACGCTGCCGGAGGAGGACGCAAAGCCGCCCAAACGGCTGGTCGCCGCGTTGGCGGGAAAGGCGGCGGAGTACCACGTCGTAACCGCCGATCTGTCCGCCGCCGGAGAGTCTCTATGCGACATTATCGGACAGGCGCTGGACTGTACCACGGCGTTTCAGGTGGGGCCGGATATCAAGCGCACCAGAAGCCTGTATCAGCGCCAGCTGTCCACCAGAATGGACGCCTTTGCTTCGGCTCACCCCGGTGCCTGCCGTCTGCTGGTGCTGGACGGCCTGGCCGAATTCTTTGAAAGCCGCAGTGAGGACGACATCCAGGACGATCTGCTGTTCTATACGGCGCTGTGCAACATTACGGAAAAGAGTCCCCTGCGGATCATCGCCGGGGTCGACGCCCGTCTGTTTGACGAGGACAACGGCTGCCGTGCCCGGAAGACCTTGCAGCAGGACAGCGCCAACACCGCCCGCATCACCCTTGACAGCGCGGTGGTGATGGAGGTCTTGCAGCACTGCTGCATCCGAAAGAGCAAAACCCAGCAGCAGGAGATCGCCGCCTATCTGCAGCAGTTTGCCATGCAGTTTCCGGAGCTTCGGCTGCATCTGGCCGACTATGTGGCGGCGTATCCCTTCCACCCCGGTCTGATCACACTGCTGAATGACTATCCGGTTCTGCGGGAGCTACCGTTGCTGGAAACGTTGTCATCTCTGGTGGAAAGCCGTCTGGAGCACGAATTGGCGCAGAACAGGCCCTCCATCCTGACCTACGAGGATCTCTGGCGCAGCTGTGTACTGCCCATGGCAGCCGACAGCGCTGATCCGGCGCTTCACGCGGCGGCGGTACGCGCCTCGGAGCTGGAGCAGCGCATCGCCGCGCTGGCGCTGCCGGCGCAGGAAAACGCACTGGTGACGCAGGTGGTAAACGCACTGCTGCTGCGGCAGCTGCTGTTCCGGAATCCCGCAGCCACCGGAATGACGCCGGAGCAGATCCGGGACGACCTGTTCCCCGCCGGAGATACCGCCGTCATCCAGCACGCCATCACCGTAGAGCAATATGTGGAGCAGATATTGACGCGGATCATCAGCTTTTCGGCGCAGCCGCTGCTGTGGCTGGACAGCGCCTGCGGCTGCTACTGTCTGGCGGTGGAAAAGCGGGACAATTATAACAAAAAGATCACGCTGGAGCAACTGTCCCAGCTCATCAACATCTCCCGCACCACCATTTACAAGGTCATCAACGGCAAGGGCCGCGTGTCGGAGAGCACCCGCGCGCTGGTGGAAAAGGCCCTGCTGGAATACAACTACGTTCCCAACTTCAACGCCCGGGATCTGGCCTATCACAAGACCTACCGCATCGGCTATATCGGCATGGCCCACTATGGCTCCACCTTCTTCTCCAAGCTGATGCAGGACGGCATCCGCAAGGCGCTGGCGGAGCTGGAGGACAACGGCTTACAGATCGTGTCCGCCATCTCCTACATTCTGGAGCCGCAGCAGCAGATCACGGATATCGAGCGGATGCTGCAAAGCGGCATCCGGGCCTTCATCATCGTGCCCTGCGACCCCAAGGTGCTGGAGCCGGAGATCAAAAAGCTGCGGGAGCTTCACTGCGATATCATCTATCTCAGCCGCTACGTGGAGAAAAAAGACCGGGTGTTCGTGGGCATCGACTATCCCCAGAGCGGCCGTCTGGCGGCGGAGATGATGTCCAAGATGCTGCCGCAGGGCGGCAACATCGCCATCACCACCAGTAACTTTCTGGAGGACGACCTGTGGGTCAAGCAGCGGTACGACGGCTTTGTGGACTATCTCAAGGGCCGCAGCAGCTACCGTATTCTCGGCCTGTGGGACACCATTTCCGACGAGAAAAGCGCCGAGCTGATCTGTCAGGATCTGATGGAAAAGCATCCGGATATCAGCGGCATCTATGATATCTCCTATAAATCCGAGGCCATTGCCCGGCGTCTGGTGCGGATGCGGCGAGATCAGGACATTAAGCTGATCGGCTTTGACTACTACGACGCCGTAAAGCCCTTTATCCGCTCCTCCGCCATTGACGTTATCATCGGCCAATCCCTGCCGAATCAGGCATACGACGCGGTAAAAATGATGTTTTACCACCTTTGCTACGGCGTGCCGCTGGTCAACAAGGACTACAATTCCCGTCTGGACGTGATCGTGTCCAGCAACATGGATTACTTTGAGGGATAACAGAATACGACACACTTTTCGTCACCGGACGCCAGCAGGCGTCCGGTGATTTTGCTTATCGCAAAATTCGACAAATTAATACGTGTTAAATTTCGACAAAATTCGTCCGTATAGGAGGCTGAAATAACACGCGCTTTTTCGGGATAATCGTGCTTTTTTCAAGAAATTACCATTTTCTTTGTGCGAAGTATCATATTTCATCCGTATAATCCGTGCGTTTTGTCGATTTTTTATTTTGCACGCAAAATTACTTGACATTTTTATAACGCAGGCGTATGCTTTTAATATGAAGTTTACCACGTGTTAAACATTTTTTCAAGTCCTTCATTTTCCGGTATTTATGAATAGGTATAAGAAGCGTTCACCGCGTGTAAACCTCAAAAAATCATAACAAATAAGGAGATCGAACATGAAGAAGTTTTTGGCACTGACTTTGGCCCTGCTGATGGCGCTGTCTCTGGTCGCCTGCGGCAGTCAGCCGGCAGCCGACGACAACCAGGATGCGGACAGCACCCCCGTCGACACCAGCAATTACGTCAAGACCGACTACAACCCCACCAAGCCCATGACCAAGGGCATCAACGGCGAGGATCCCGCCAGCCTGGCGGACTTCAGCTTCACCGATGAAGAGCTGCAGCAGCTGAAGGACGGCAACTTCAAGGTCGCCATCGCCTATCACCAGCTGGGCGACCAGTGCAACGTGGTCAAGTGCGAAGCTGCCAAGGCTACCTTCGAGGAGCTGGGCATTGAAGTGCTGACCGTTACCGAAGCCCAGATGAACGACAACACCCAGTACGATCAGCTGGAGACCATCGCAGCCATGAACCCCGACGCTCTGCTGGTCATGCCCTACAACCCCGACGTCTGCTCCCCCGTGCTGAAGAAGATGGCTGACGCCGGCACCAAGATCGTGTTCATGGAGAGCATCGCTACCGACTTCACCCCCGGTGAGAACTGCGTGGCTCTGGTCTCCTCCGACGGTTACGCCAACGGCTACTATGCCGCCACCATGCTGGCCGAGAAGATCGGCTACAAGGGTGTTGTGGGCGCTCTGACCTATGATGGCTTCCATCTGGTGTGCAACCAGCGTGACCAGGGCTTCCGCGATGGTATCGCCAACTTCCCCGAGATCACTCTGGCTGAGAGCCCCTTCACCAAGGAGGCCAACACCGGCTCCAACGCCGACTCCCTGCTGGCTCAGTATCCCGATCTGGCCGGTGTGTACGTTTCCTGGGAAGCTCCCGCCGAGTACGTGATGGCTTCCGCCAAGGCTGCCGGCCGTGAGGATCTGCAGATCGTCACCATCGACCTGGGCGACACCTCTGCCCGCTCCATCGCCACCGGCGGTATGATCACCTGCTCCGCCACCTCCCGCTCCTGGGATCAGGGCACCTGTGAGGCCTACTGCGCCGCCTACGCCCTGCTGGGCAAGGAGCTGCCCTCCACCTTCGTCTGCCCCGTGGCGCTGCCTGTTGACGCCCACAACCTGCTGGAAGGCTACTGCGCCAGCTACGGTCTGGATCAGGCTCCCGAGTGGCTGACCGAGCTGGTCAAGTAAACCGGCAAACCCTCCTACATATGCCACTCTCTCCCGGCATATGAGTGCCGCATAGTATGTTCCGAGATGCCCGAAAGGATCCCCCTCGATCCTTTCGGGGTTTCGGTACTACTGCCGAACCGTGATTCTGAGTATAAAGTGAGATGGTAAATATGCAGCAAAACCCGATCATCAGTTTGAAAAACGTGCATAAATCCTTCGGCGGCGTATCCGTTCTGAACGGCGTTGATTTCGATTTGCAGAAGGGCTCCGTTCACGCTCTGGTGGGGCAGAACGGCGCCGGAAAATCCACCATGATGAAGATCCTTACCGGCGTATACACCTGTGACTCCGGTGCCATTTACATTGACGGCAGCAAGGTGAAGATGAACAGCTATTCCGACGCTGTGTCTCACGGCATCAGCCTGATCTTCCAGGAGCTGAGCCTAATCCCCACGCTGACCGTGGCAGAAAACATTTTCCTGAACCGTGAAATACTGGAAGGCCCATTCTTAGACAAAAAAAGCATGGAGCGCAAGGCTCACGAGCTGCTCCAAAGCCTTGATATAGATGTGGACGTCCACAGCCGTGTCGAAGATCTGGATGTTGGCGTCTGCCAGATGATCGAGATCGCCAAGGCGCTTTCCGTCAACGCCAAAGTCCTGATCCTGGACGAGCCCACGGCGTCCCTTTCCGAAAAGGAAACCGCCCATCTGTTCACCCTCATCAACAGTCTGAAGCAGCGGGGCGTTTCCATGATCTACATCTCCCACCGCATGGCGGAGATCTTCAAGATCTGCGACACCATCACCGTTCTGCGCAACGGCTCCATCGTGACCACCAAGCCCACACGGGACTACTCCCTGACCGGGCTGATCGAGGACATGATCGGCCGCAAGACCGCCGCGCTGACCACGGCGGACGAGGAGCTGGCCTCCAAGTGCACCGGCCGCCCGCTGATGACGGTGGAGCACCTGAACTGCGGCAGCCGCCTGAAGGACGTCAGCTTTGAACTGCGGGAGGGCGAGGTGCTGGGCCTTGCGGGCCTGATGGGCTCCGGCCGCACCGAGGTGGTGGAATCGCTGTTCGGTCTGAACAAGGACGCCTCCGGTCAGGTCACCATCAACGGCCAGCCTTACGAGATCAAGGGCGTGCGCCACGCCATCGACAGCGGCCTTGCCCTGATCCCGGAGGATCGCCGCCGCGAGGGTCTGGTGCTGATGCACTCGGTAGAGGAAAACCTGATTGTCCCCATCTTCGACAAGCTCAAGCGGGGTCTGCTGCTGGAGAGCAAAAAGGTGGCCGATATCGCCGAGCGCTCCATTTCGGACATGGCCATCAAGACCCATAGCCGGAAAACCCCCGCCTTCAACCTGTCCGGCGGCAACCAGCAGAAGATCGTGGTGGGCAAATGGCTCAACAGCGCGCCCAGCGTCCTGCTGCTGGACGAGCCTACCGCCGGTGTGGACGTGGGCTCCAAGCGCGAGATAATCGACAAGGTGCGCGACTTCGTCGGCGAAAACCACGCCGCGATCTTCATCTCCTCGGATATTCTGGAGCTGATCTCCGCGTGCGACAGATTCATCGTTTTTTATGACGGAAAAGTGACCGCGACATATAATCGCAGTGAAATTACAGAGGAGGTTCTCCAGTATGCAATCCAAAACGAGTGCTGACACCCTGCTGAAGCTGAAAAAGAACATCAACATCAGCAAATGCATGGTCTACATCATTTTCCTTGTGGTTCTTTCCCTGTTCGCCATCTTCATCGGCGGATCGTTCTTCTCTCTCAACAACATTCTGAACATCATCCGCCAGACCGCCGTGGTCTCCATGATCGCCGTCACCATGACGTTCGTGATCGCCATCGGCGAGATCGACCTGTCCGTCGGCTCCACCATCGGCCTGTCTGGCCTGATGGCGGCGCTGGTTCTGCAAAGCACCGACAACATCCCGCTGGCCATTCTGGCGGCGTTGGCTGTAGGTCTGGTGGTGGGCCTGATCAACGGCCTGCTGATCGTGGCGCTGAACCTGCCCAGCTTTCTGGTAACGCTGGGCATGCAGATGGTTCTGGTGGGCACCTCCATGTGGATCACCAACACCACCGCTATCCCCATCGGCAACACCACGTTCACCTTCATCTTCGGCGGCGGCAGCATCGGCAAGCTCCCCCTGCTCCTGCTGTGGGTGCTGATCACCGGCGCGGTGGGCTACATCGTCCTGAACCGCACCCCCTACGGCAAGAAGGTGCTGGCGGTGGGCGGCAACGCCACCTCTGCCCGCTATTCCGGCATCAACGTCAAGAAGATCGTGGTCTACGTCTTCGTCTACAGCAGTCTGATGGCCGCACTGGGCGGCATGCTGTACGCCGGACGTATGAGCTCCGGCCGCTACACCTTCGGCGACGGCCTTGAGCTGGACGCCATCGCGTCCGTCATTCTGGGCGGCACCAGCATGGCCGGCGGCAACGGCTCCATCGTCGGCGCCATCATCGGCTCCCTGCTGATCGGCACCATCAACAACGGCCTGATGTTCTTCGGCCTGTCCACCGCCCAGCAGACGGTGGCCAAGGGCGCCATCATCATCCTCTCCGTTGCCCTCAGCGCCCTGGTGAGCCTGCGCGACAACAATAACAAGTGATAAAGAAGGAAGGTCCGTCTATGAACCACCAAGTAACCCCTGAGGCCATTCACCTCTGCGACGACAGCGTCAAGCTGTCCGACCGCATTACGCGCCTGATCGAGCAATATCACAGCATCGTGCCGCCCCTGTGCGTGGAGCGGGCCCGCCTGCTGACCGAGACCTACCGCCAGACCGAGAGCAAGCCCCACGCCCTGCGCCGTGCGCTGGCGCTGGAGAATATCCTGAACCATATCGGCATCTTCATGTGCGACGACGATATGCTGCTGGGCGCCATCGCGGAAAAGCGCCGTGGCTCCTCCGTGTTCCCGGAGTTTGGCGTACAGTTTATTGAAAACGAGCTTACCGGCAATCCGGTAGACTTCTCCACCCGCCCCTACGACCCCTATATCGTGGAGCCGGAGGTGCGCCGCGAGCTGCTGGAGGACATCCTGCCCTACTGGAAGGATCGCTGCGAGGAGGCGCTGGTGTACAGCCAGCTCCCCGCCGAGACCATGATGGCCAACGAAAAAGGCGTGGGCGGCTACGACGGCACGTGGATTACCCGCGGCGGCGACGGCCACATCATCCCCGACTGGGAAAAGCTGCTGCGCATCGGTGTCAACGGCGTGATCCGGCAGATCGAGGAGCACATGGCCGCGCTGGATCTGGCCGATCCCAACGACTATGACCGCTACATCTTCTACCAAAGCGCCCTGATCGTCAACAAGGCCGTGGTGTCCTATGCCCAGCGGCTCAGCCGCATGGCGGAGGAGCGGGCCGCCGCGACCACTGACCCCGCCGTGAAGAAGCACCTGCTCCAGCTGGCGGAGATCAACCGCTGCGTGCCCGCCCAGCCTGCCCGCACCTTCCACGAGGGATTACAGGCCATCACCACGGTGATCTCGGCCATTCAGCTGGAGTCCAACGGCCACGGCGTCTGCGTGGGCCGTCTGGATCAGCTGTTGTACCCCTACTACAAGCAGGAGCTGGAGGCCGGCACGCTGACGCAGGAGAGCGCCATGGAGCTGGTCTGCGCCCTGTATATCAAGCTGAACGAGCAGTCCAAGCTCCGTGATATCTACGACACCAAGCCCTTTGTGGGCTACATGACATACCCCAACCTGACCATCGCCGGTCAGGACGACGCCGGGCGCGACGGCGTCAACGACCTGTCCTACATCTGCGTGGCCGCCACCAAGAAGTCCCGGCTGATCCAGCCTCTGCTGGCCGTCCGCGTGTTCAACGGCACCTCTCACCGCTTCATGCAGGAGTGCGCCAAGTGCGTAGGCACCGGCATCGGCTATCCCGCCTTCTACAATGACGAGGCCATCATCCCCGCCATGATGGCGGTGGGCTACTCGCTGGATGACGCCCGGGGCTACGGCATCGTGGGCTGCGTGGAGCCCTCCATCCCCGGCAAGTGCAGCGGCCGCTATGGCGCCGCCTTCCCCAACCCCGTGAAGGTGCTGGAATGCACCATCAACGGCGGCACCGACCCCCGCACGGGACTCACTCCCCTGCCCTGCAAGCGCCTGAGCGAAATGAGCAGCTGGGAGGAGTTCTACAACGAGTTCAAGGCACAGGAGCTCCACTACCTGAAGCACCACGTGATCCAGGACAACTGCATCGACAAGGTATACGAGCAATACCTCCAGACCCCCCTGCTGTCCTCCTACGTGCAGGACTGCATCGGCCGGGGCAAGGAGCTGAAGCAGGGCGGCGGCGTATACGCCTTTACCGGCGGCCAGATGTGCGGCACCTCCTGCGCCATCAACTGTCTGTGCGCCCTGAAGCAGCTGGTGTTTACCGACAAGCTGCTGACGCCTGTACAGCTGGAGCACGCGCTGGCCACCAACTTTGAGGACAGCACCACCAGCCCCACCGGCGAGGAGATCCGTCAGCTGCTGCTGACCCGCGCGCCCAAGTTCGGCAACGACGACGACGTGTCCAACGAGATCGGCTCCGATTTCGTGGGCTTCTGGGCGAAGAACAAAATGTCCTTCCACAACACCCTGTATGGCCGGGGCCCCATTGGCGGCCGGTTCGTACCGTCCACCGCCACCGTGGCGGCCAACGTTCCCATGGGCGAATATGTGGGCGCCACGCCTGACGGCCGCAAGGCCGGCACGCCGCTGTCCGAGGGCATCTCCGCCTTTGGCGGCAGCGATATCGAGGGCCCCACTGCGCTGGCCAACTCCGTGGCGCAGCTGCCCAACGAGCTGATGATCGGCGGCCAGCTGCTGAACATCAAGTTCAACCCCGCCTCCTTCACCTCGGAGCAGGGCATCCAGAACTTCCTGGCGCTGCTGAAGGGCTACTTCGACAAGAAGGGCTTCCAGATGCAGATCAACGTAGTGGACAAGGCCACGCTGCTGGAGGCCCAGCACACGCCGGAGAACTACCGCGACCTGATGGTGCGCGTGGCGGGCTACTCCGCCTATTTCGTGTCCATCGACAAGGATCTGCAGAACGATATCATCCGCCGCACGGAACACAACGTATGACCCATCCTGGAGGCACTGCCGTCGCCGGGGCGGCGCTGCAAAGGAGGATACCGGCATGACCGGCCTAGTCAACAACATCCAGAAATACAGCGTCCATGACGGCGGCGGCATCCGCACGGTGGTGTTCTTTCAGGGCTGTCCCCTGCGCTGCCGCTGGTGCTCCAATCCGGAGACCCAGCCTCTCGCCAACCCGCGGCTCTACTGGCGGAACAAGTGCATCGGCTGCGGCCGCTGCGTGGAGGTCTGTCCCCGGCACATCGGCTGCCGCGACCTGCACAGTCCCGACTGCCGCATGTGTCTGGCCTGCGTGGAAAACTGCTGCACCGGCGCGCTGACGCTGGCGGCGCAGGAGATGACGGTAAAGGAGCTGGTGCAGAAGCTTCTCCGGGACGAGGTGTACTACCACAATTCCGGCGGCGGCGTGACGCTCTCCGGCGGCGAGGTGCTGCTGCAATGGCAGTTTGCCGCCGCGGTGCTGGCAGCCCTGCGGGAGCAATGCATCCACACCGCCATCGAAACCGCCGGCTTCGCCCCCTACGAGCACCTGAAAGCGGTGGCCGACCAGTGCGACCGCGTGCTCTATGACGTAAAATCCATGGACGACGCGGTGCACCGTTCGTACATTGGCGTGTCCAACCGGCAGATCCTGGACAACCTGTGCCGTCTGGCTGACAGCGGCGCGGAGGTGATCGTCCGCGTGCCCCTGATCCACAACGTCAACGACAGCGTGGAGAACATCACCCGCACGGCGGAGCTGGCGGCGGCCCATGGCATCCGCGAGATCGACCTTCTCCCCTTCCACCGACTGGGCGAGAGCAAATACGCCGTGATCCAGCAGCCCTACACCATGCCGGACGCCACCGTGCCGCAGGAGCATATCGACGCGCTGGCGGCACTGCTGCGGCAGCGGGGGTTCATCGTTTCCATCGGAGGATAACACATGCAAGAGTATTTACTGGGCATCGACGCCGGAACCAGCGGCGTCAAGGCCATCGTTATGGATACCGCCGGCGTGATCTGCGGCAGCGGCTATCAGGAATGCGACGTGATAACGCCCCGGCCCAGCTGGGCAGAGCAGCGTCCCGCCGACTGGTGGGACGCCTGTGACGGGGCTGTCCGTCAGGCGGTGGCCGTCTCCGGTGTGGGGCGGCGCATCGCCGGCATCGGCCTGTCCGGCCAGATGCAGGGCAGTGTACTGCTGCGGCGTGATGGCACCGTGGCGGACACCTGCATGATCTGGATGGATCAGCGCTCCTGCGGCGAGGCGGAGGAACTGAACGCCCGGCTCACGCCGGAGGAGACCATGCGCTATGCCGCCAACTACTGCCTGCCCAGCTTCTGGGCGGCCAAGCTGCTGTGGCTGCGCAGGCATCAGCCGGAGGTCTTTGACAGCATCCGCAAGGTGCTGTTTCCCAAGGACTATCTGCGCTGGAAAATGACCGGCGAGATCGCCAGCGAGGTATCCGACGCCTCCTGCACATGGCTGCTGGATCTGCCCTCCCGGCAATGGTCCGACCGGCTGTTCCGGACGGCGGGCCTGTCCCGTGAGCTGGTGCCGGAGCGGCTGCTGGAAAGTCAGGACGTGGCGGGATGCCTGCTGCCTGACGTGGCGGAGCGTTGGGGCCTTCGGCCCGGTATCCCCGTGGCCGCCGGGGCAGGCGATCAGGAGGCAGGCGGCGTGGGCATGGGTGTGACCCGGCCCGGCACCATCTGCAGCACCATCGGCACTTCCGGCGTGGTATTTGGATGCAGCGCCGCGCCCTTTATCGACCCGGAGCCCCACGGAATGTACAGCCAGTGCCACGCCGTTCCCGGCCAGTACAGCTTTCTGGGCTGCACGCTGGGCGCAGGCGGCTCCTTCAAATGGATGCGGGACACGTTTTTCGCCCCGCAGAAGGAAGCGCTGGCGGCACGCGGCGAAAGCATCTACGACTACATGACCGGTCTGGCCGCCGAGCAGCAGCCCGGCTGCGGCGGTCTGGTCTTTCTGCCCTATCTGGGCGGCGAAGGCACCCCTTATGTAGACCCCAACGCCCGCGGCGTATTCTTCGGACTCAGCTATCAGAGCGATCTGGGGGCGCTGTGCCGCGCCGTAATGGAGGGCGTCACCTTCTCTCTGCGGGACACGGTGGAAATCATCCGCGCCGCCGGTGTGGAGATCTCCCAGATCCGCGTGGCGGGCGGCGGCGCGAAAAGTGCCCTGTGGCGGCAGATGCAGGCCGACATTTTCGGCCAGAGCGTCTGCATGACCAACGTGGACGAAGCGCCCGCCGCGGGAGCGGCCATTCTGGCCGGTGTGGCGGCGGGACTGTTCCCCTCCGCCGATCAGGCGTGTCAGGCCATGGTGCAGCTGGTCTCCACCACCGAGCCCATCGCCGCCCATACCGCAGTTTATAACGAGTATTATCAGACCTACCGGGGGCTGTACCAGTCCCTGCGGCAGGATTTCGCCCGTCAGGCAGAGCTGGCCGCCCGCGCTGACGCCGCTTTGTCGGGCATATCACACAGCTAACAGCCGCACGCCCCGTGCAGCGAAAATGAAAGGAGCGGTTCCATTGAGTACACTTGACAGCAAAACCGTTACGTCCGGCGATGAGGCCGGGGTCAGCAGAGAGCTTCTGCTGAAAATGTGGGAAAACATGAATCTGGCCCGCAATTTTGAAGAACACGTCCAGTGGCTGTTCTCCAAGGGTCTTGTTCACGGCACTACCCATTTGGGCATTGGTGAGGAGGCTACCGCAGCTGGCACTATCGCCGCCCTGAAGCCGCAGGACTATGTGTTCGGCACACACCGTGGTCACAGTCAGGCCATTTGCAAAGGCATCAGCGTCAATAATATGATGGCCGAGATCCTGGCCCGTGAGACCGGCGTGTGTAAGGGTAAGGGCGGCTCCATGCACATTGCCGACCCCGACATCCACTACTTTGGTGCCGACGGCATTCTGGGTGCCAGCGCCGTCATGTGCAACGGCACTGCATTGGCCATCAAGAAGCGGGGCGAGAAGGATCGCATCTCCCTCGTCTTCTTCGGCGACGGCACCAGCAACGAGGGTGCCACCTGGGAGGCCATGAACCTGGCCGCCGTCTGGCAGCTGCCCACCCTGTTCGTCTGCGTCAACAATACCTATGGCATGTCCACCCCCATCGCCCAGGCCATGCACGATACCGACATCTCCAAGCGTGCCTACCCCTTTGACATGCCCGCCCGCTCCATCGACGGCAACAACGTGCTAGAGGTCTACCAGACCATCAAAGAGGCCCGCGAGTACGTGGCTTCCGGCAAAGGCCCCATGCTGGTGGTCGAGAACACCTACCGTATTTCCGGTCACTCCAAGAGCGACGGCAACCTGTACCGCACCAAGGAGGAGATCGAGTCCTGGAAGCAGAAGTGCCCCATCAAGGCCTTCCGCAAGTATCTGGTGGAAAACGGCATCGCCACCGAGCAGGAGCTGGACAATATCGCGCAGGCGGCTGCCGCCGCCATCGACGCGGCGGAGGAATATGCCAAGGGAAGTCCTGAGCCGTCTGTGGACGATCTGCTCAACGACGTCTACGCGTAAAAAGGAGGAGACACACCATGGCTACTATGAAAGAGATCACATACGCACAGGCCATCAACGACGCCATGTGCGAGGAAATGCAGCGTGACGAAAACGTCTTTATGATGGGCGAGGATATCGCGGAGTACTGCGGTGCCTTCGGCGTCTCCCGCGGCATGCTGGAAAAGTTCGGCAAGGATCGGATCATGAACACCCCCATCTCCGAGCAGGCCTACGTCGGCGCCGGCATCGGCGCCGCCATGGCGGGCATGCGTCCCATTGTGGAGCTGATGTTCTCCGACTTCATGTGCGTCTGCTTTGACGAGCTGGTCAACGAAGCGCCCAAGATGCGCTTCATGTTCGGCGGCAAGGTGAAGGTGCCGATGGTCATGCGCACCGCTGCCGGTGCAGGCACCGGTGCCGCCGCCCAGCACTCCCAGAGCCTCGAGGCCTGTCTGGCTCACTTCCCCGGCCTGAAGGTGGTCATTCCCTCCACCCCCTACGACACCAAGGGCCTGCTGAAAACCGCCATCCGGGACGACAACCCCGTCATGTTCCTGGAGCAGAAGACCCTGTACCGCACCAAGGGCATGGTGCCCGAGGAGGAGTACACCATTCCGCTGGGCGTGGCCGACGTGAAGCGGGAGGGCACCGACTGCTCCATCATCACCTATGGCCGCATGGTGCAGATGAGCCTTCAGGCTGCCGAAAAGCTGGCCGAGGAAGGCATCCACGTGGAAGTGGTGGACATCCGCTCCCTAGTGCCCCTGGACACCAAGACCATCGTGGAGTCCGTCAAGAAGACCCACCGCGCCCTGATCGTTCACGAGGCGGTGCAGTTCGGCGGCTTCGGCGGCGAGATCGCCGGTCAGATCGCCGATAGCGAGGCGTTCTACTATCTGGACGCGCCGATCCGCCGTCTGGGTGCGCTCAGCTGCCCCATCCCCTTTAACCCCAATCTGGAGCGGGAGACCTTCCCCACCGTGGACAAGATCATCGCGCAGGTCAAGAGCCTGATGTGACACAAGGAGACGTTATATGACTGAGATATTTATGCCGAAAGCCGGCATGGACATGAAGGAGGGCCGCCTGATCCGCTGGCTGAAGGAGATCGGCGACCATGTGGAGAAGGACGAGCCCATCATGGAGATCGAGACCGACAAGATCACCATGGAGGCGGAAGCACCTGCCACCGGTATCCTGCTGGCCAAGCTCATTGACGACGAGACCACCGTTCCCGTGCTGCAAACCATCGGCTACATCGGCCAGCCCGGTGAGAAGATCCCCGATGCGCCGGTCGCCGCCGCCGATACACCCGCTGCCGCTCCTGTTGAGACGGCGGCGGAGACCGCCGCGCCCGCCTCGAAGCTGCCTGTGCTGAACGGCTCCGTGGCCGCCACTCCCTACGCCAAAAAGCTGGCGGCGGAAAAGGGTGTGGAGCTGGCGGCAGTGACCGCCAGCGGCCCTGCCGGAGAGGTGCGTGCCAGCGACGTGCTGGCCGCCGCCCAGAGCGGCGCAGTCAACGCCACGGCGCTGGCGAAGAAGTACGCCGAGGTAAACGGCGTAGACCTCTCCGCCGTGTCCGGTACTGGCCACGACGGCAAGATCTGCAAGAACGACGTACTGAACGCCGCCGCACCCGCCCAGCGTGAGATTACCCGCATCCCCCTGACGCCCATCCGCAAGGCCATCGCCCGCAATATGTTCAACAGCCTGCACTCCATGGCCCAGACCTCCGATTCCGTGGAGATCGACGTCACCGAGCTGATGGCGCTGCGCCAGCGCCTGCTGGCCCATAAGGACGAGCTGGGCACCAAGATCACCATCAACGACCTGCTCAGCTACGCGGCGGTCAAGATGCTCAGGACCCACCCCCTGGCCAACGCCAGCTTTGCCGACACCGAGATCCTCTGCTATCCCGACGTGAACCTCAGCATGGCGGTAGCCACCGATTACGGCCTGACCTCCCCTGTTGTCCACGGCGCGGATCGAATGAGTCTGGTGGAGCTGAGTCTCGCCATGCGCGACCTGGTGGTACGGGCCCGTGACCGCAAGCTGACCGCCGACGACCAGCAGGGCGGCACCTTCACCCTGACCAATATGGGCATTTTCCCGGTGGATAACTTCAACCCCATTCTGCCGGCACCCCAGTCCTGCATCATTGGCTTTGGCCGCTGCGTAGAAAAGCCCGCCGTGTATCAGGGCCAGATCTGCATCCGCACCATGATGGTGCTGTCCGTTACCTACGACCACCGCGTATTCGACGGCGGCGAGGTAGGCTCCATCATGAAGACCATGAAAGAGTATCTGGAAACGCCAGAGCTCTTTCTGGTACAGTGAGGGCGCGCCATGGCGGAAATGACATATCAGGTAGCCGTCATCGGCGGCGGCCCCGCCGGTTATGTGGCGGCTATCCGCGCCGCCCAGCTGGGCGGTAAGGTGGTGCTGTTTGAAAAGGACGAGCTGGGCGGCACCTGCCTGAACCGGGGCTGTATCCCCACCAAGACCTTTCTGAAAACGGCGGACATGATCCGCGATATCCACAAGGCCGTCCAGCACGGCGTCATCAACGATCCCGCCACCTCCGTGGACATGGAGAAGGTGGTGGCCAATAAGGATCACGTGGTTCGCCAGCTGACCGGCGGCGTAGGCGCGCTGCTGCGCTCCAACGGCGTCACGGTGGTAAAGGGCGAGGCCGCCCTGTCCGGTGAGCATGAGATTGCCTGCGGCGGCAAGACCTACACGGCGGACTCCATCATTCTGTGCGGCGGCTCTGTGGCCACCCGCATCCCCATTCCCGGCATCGACGATCCCAACGTGCTGACCAGCACGGAGATCCTGGATCTCAAAGAACTGCCGGACAAGTTGGTTATCATCGGCGGCGGCGTCATCGGCTGCGAGCTGGCCTGCGCTTTCGCGCCCTTCGGCAGCCACGTGACCATCGTGGAGGCCACTGACCGGCTGATCCCCCTGATGGATCGTGAGCTGGCGGACTCCCTGAAGGAGTCTCTCATCAAAAGCGGCATCGACGTGCGCACCTCCGTCAAGATCACCGAGATCCGCAGTGAGAACGGCAAGACCTTCCTGCACTGTGCCGACGGCAGCAAGCTGGAGGCCGACAAGATCCTGCTGTCTGTAGGCCGCGGCACCGACCTGAGCTGTCTGGGCACGCTGAAGGATACCATCCGCACCGAAAAGGGCAAGGTGGTAGTAGACGACGGCATGCGCACCAGCGTGCCCCACATCTACGCCGCAGGCGATATCAACGGCCGTCTGATGCTGGCCCACACCGCCTTCAAGATGGGCGAGACGGCAGCGGAAAACGCCATGGGCGGCCACAAGACGGTGGCTCTTTCCTTTGTCCCCTCCTGCGTGTACGCCATTCCTCAGGTGGCCTCCGTGGGTATGACGGAGGATGAAGCGGTGGCCAAATATGGCCGCGACGCCCTGCGCATCGGCAAATTCCCCTTTGCCGCCAATGGCCGGGCCCTGTCCTGCGGCGAGCCGGAGGGCTACGTCAAGGTCATTATGCTGGAGAAGTACTCCGAGTTCTGCGGCGTTCACATCTTCGGCGCACAGGCTGCCGAGATGATCGCGGAGCCCACGGCGCTGATGTGCGCCGAGATGACCGTGGAGGAGACCGCCGATATGATCCACGCACACCCCAGCTTTTCAGAAGCTTTTATGGAAGCATGCGGAGACGCGATGGGACGCTGTATCCATCTGCCGAAAAAACGTTGAACTACCCCTCCTCTCTCTTTTTCATGCAGCCTGTTGTTTTCTTTCACCTCCCTGCTTCCTGAAAATAAAATTCCTCCGGGCATACGCCCGGAGGAATTTTATTTTATCTATCCGCCCGCCGCCAAGCTCAGTCCGTAAACTGCGCCGGACGTTTTTCCAGAAATGCCCGCATTCCCTCCGCCTTGTCGTGGGTGGCGAAGGACATACCGAAGGTGGTGGCCTCCATCCGCAGGCCGTTTTCGATATCCATGTCCATGCCGCTCTCCACGCAGGCCTTCGCCAGCGTCACAGCATAGCTGCCTTTGGACAGGATCTTCCGGGCCATGGTCTCGCAGGCCGCCATCAGCTCCTCCTTGGGCACCACCTTGTTGGCAAGGCCAATGCGGTAAGCCTCCTGGGCATCGATACGGTCACAGGTGAAGATCAGCTCCTTAGCCCGCCCCTTGCCGATGAGTCGGGGCAGCCGCTGGGTGCCGCCGAAGCCAGGCAGAATGCCCAGACCGCACTCCGGCTGGCCGAACACAGCGGTGTCGGCGGCGATACGGATATCACAGGCCATAGCCAGCTCACAGCCGCCGCCCAGTGCATAGCCGTTCACGGCGGCGATGCTCACCTGAGGCATCCGCTCCAACCGGCAGAAGGCTTCGTCCGCCAGCAGCGCCATGGTGCGCCCCTCCTCCGAGGTGGCATTGACCATCTCGGAGATATCCGCGCCCGCCACAAACGCCTTGGCCCCGCTGCCGGTGACGATGACCACACGGGCGTCCTTGCGCTTTTCCAGCTGGGCAAGGCACTTGTTTAGCTCCGTCAGCGTGGCGGTGTTCAGGGCATTCAGGGACTTGGGATTGTTGATGGTGATGTACGCAATGGAATCCTTGATCTCAAACAGCAGATGTTCATACATGGCCGTCACCTCAGTCCACCTTCTGCGCGGCCTTATAGGCCTTGATGGCCTCGGTCAGCTTGGGCACGATCACGTGCAGGTCGCCCACAATGCCCAGATCCGCCAGCTTCATCATGGGGCAGGTCTCGTCCTTGTTGATGGCGATGACGAACTCGCTGCCCTCCATGCCCGCCAGATGCTGGATAGCGCCGGAGATGCCGCAGGCCACGTACAGGTCAGGGTGTACCGTCTTGCCGGTCTGGCCCACCTGACGATCCTTCTCGATCCAGCCGCTGTCCACGCCGATACGGGAGGAGGACACCTCGCCGCCCAGCACTTCGGCCAGCTCACGCAGAGGCGCATAGCCCTCGGCGCTGCCGACGCCGCGGCCGCCGGACACCAGCACCTTGGCCTCGGTGATATCCACGGACTTCTTATCGTCATGCACCACCTGCATGATCTCCACATTGCAGTCATCCATCGAAAGTCCCGCGTCCACCACGGTGATTTTTCCCTGACGGCTCATATCCCGCCGGGGCATTTCCATGACGCCGGGCCGCACCGTGGCCATCTGGGGCCGGTAGTTGGGGCAGATGATGGTGGCCATCACGTTGCCGCCAAAGGCGGGACGGGTCATCTTCAGATTGCGGTCGGCGGTGTCCAGCTTCTCGATGCGCTCCTCCGGCAGAGAGGTAGCCGCACGCAGATAGCCCTTGTACTTCTCCACGTCCACATCCAGACGGGTGCAGTCGGCGGTCAGGCCGGTGTGGATACGTCCGGCAATGCGGGGTGCCATATCGCGGCCGATGGAGCTTGCGCCGAACAGTACGATATTGGGCTCGTAATGGCGGATCACGTACTCCATGCCCTTGACGTAGGGCTCGGTGGTGTACTCGGCCAGCACGGGATGATCCAGCACCAGCACCTCGTCTGCGCCGTACTGGCACAGCATGTCGGCCTTGTCGGCGATGTTGTGGCCCATGAGGACGGCCACCACCGCCTCGCCCAGATCGGCGGCCAGCCTGGTGGCCTCGCCGATCAGCTCAAGGCTGACCTTCTGGATGCTGCCGCCCCGCTGCTCAACAAATACGAAAATATTCTTGCTCATCTCTTGTCCCTCCTGTCAGATGATGTGGCGCTGGATCAGCTTGTCCATAATGGCCGCCACGGCCTCGTCGGCGCTGAGACCCTTCAGCACCGTGCCCGCCGCCTTGGCCTGCTTGCCGAAGGACATGAACACGTTGGTGGGAGAACCCTTCAGGCCGATCCATTCAGGGTTCAGCGCATCCTTCAGGTCGTCGAAGCCCCACACCGTAACATCCTTCTCATAGGCGTCCACGATACCCCAGGTGGACATGTACCGGGGCTCGTCCAGCTCGGACAGCGCCGTCACCAGACAGGGCAGCTGCACCTTTAGCATGTGGGCCTGATCCTCAAACTGGCGCTTGACCACTACGCTGCCGTCCTCCAGCGTCAGCTCCTCGGCATAGCTGACCTGGGGCACGCCCAGCTGCTCGGCGATCTGAGGGCCTACCTGTGCGGTGTCGCCGTCGATGGCCTGACGGCCGGTGATGACCAGATCGAACCCGGTCTTCTTCAGCGCCGCGGCGATGATGGTGGCGGTGGCATAGGTGTCGGAGCCGCCGAACTCACGGGCGGACAGCAGATAGGCCTCATCCGCGCCCATGGCCAGCGCTTCCCGCAAAGCCACATCCGCCTGGGGCGGGCCCATGCACACCACGGTAATGGTGCCGCCCACCTGCTCGCGCAGCCGCAACGCGGCCTCCAGACCGGCCTTGTCGTCATGGTTGATGATGCTGGGCACGCCCTCGCGGATCAGGGTGTTGGTCTTGGGATCCAGCTTTACCTCGGCGGTATCGGGAACCTGCTTGATGCAAACAACGATCTTCATATGCTTCTCCCCCTCCTTATTTCAGCTTCATGGAACCGGAAATGACCATCTTCATCACCTCGGAGGTTCCCTCGTAGATCTCGGTGATCTTGGCGTCGCGCAGCATGCGCTCCACCGGGTACTCGCGGCAGTAGCCGTAGCCGCCCATGGCCTGCACGGCGAAGCGGCATACCTCGTTGGCCACGTCGGAGGCGAACAGCTTCGCCATAGCGGCCAGCGGGCCGAAGTTCTGGTGCTGATCCTCGGCGATGGCGGCCCGCCATGTCATCAGACGGGCAGCGTCGATCTTGGTCTGCATCTCCGCCATCTTGAACTGGGTGTTCTGGAAGGAGTTGATGGGCTTGCCGAACTGCTTGCGCTCCTTGCCGTACTTGATAGCCTCGTTCAGCGCGCCCTGGGCGATACCCACCGCCTGAGCGGCGATGCCGATACGGCCGCAGTCCAGCGCGCCCATGGCGATCTTGAAACCCTTGCCCACAGGCCCCAGCACACGATCCGGGGTCACGCGGACGTTATCATAGGTGACGATGCAGTTGCTGGCGGCGCGGATACCCATACGCTCGATATTCTCGCTGACGGTGACGCCGGGGGTGTGCTTCAGATCCACGATAAAGGCGGTCAGACCCTTGGCGGCAGGCACCGTGCGGTCAGTCAAAGCAAAGACGATGCACACATCGGCAAAGCCGGAGTTGGTGGTGAAGATCTTGGAGCCGTTCAGGATCCAGTCCTCGCCGTCCTTCACGGCCACGGTCTGGGCGCCCTGTACGTCGGAGCCGGCGTTGGTCTCCGTCAGGCCGAAGGAGCCGATCTGGCTGCCGTCCACCAGAGGACGCAGGAACTTCTGCTTCTGCTCCTCGGTGCCGTAGTTGTTGATGCAGGAGCAACACAGGGAGGTGTGCACGGAAATAGTGATACCGGTAGAGGCATCCACCTTGGAGACCTCCTCCATGCACAGGGTATAGGCCAGCGTGTCGGCGCCGGCGCCGCCGTACTGGCGGCTGTAGGGGATACCGAAGAAGCCGCAGCGCTGCATCTTGGCCAGCAGGTCAAGATCATAGGCTTCCTTTTCGTCCATCTCCTTTGCCAGAGGACGGATCTCCGTCTCGGCAAATTTACGGAACAATTCCTGCTGCAGCAGGTGCATTTTGCTCAGTTGAAAGTCCATAGCTTACCTCCGTAAGTAGAATTGGTTGCAGGTTCGCGTTTCTATTTTACTTGTTTTCAAATTGTTTGTCAACGCATTCTTTGTGTACAAATTATTTTTTGCATTGACAAATTGCGCAATTTTCCGTTATGATAGTGGTATCGTTTATATTGGGGGATTTTTTTATGCAATTGAATGAATGTATCAACTTCATGCTGACCAACGTGCAGAACGCCGTGTTTCTGTGCTTCAAAAAGCAGCTTCAGCAGTTCAATGTCACGCCCATCCAGTACGCGCTGCTGAAATGCCTGTGGGACGAGGACGAGCAGGCTCCCTCCCAGCTGGCCCAGCACCTGTGTCTGGACTCCTCTACCGTTACCGGCATTATGGGCCGTCTGGAGGAAAAATCTCTGATCGTCCGGGAATACTGCAAAACGGATCGCCGCCGCATCATCGTCTGCCTGACGGACGCGGGCCGCGCTCTGCAAAAGCCCATCGAGGCGCTGATCGAAGAAACCAACCGTCTGGTAACGCGGGGCATCAGCGCCGAGCAGCTGCAAACGCTGCGGAGCGACCTGCTGCACATCGCCGAACAGGCCAACGAGCTGGCCGCGCAATAATTACTTCTCTCACAAACAGAAAAGCCGGATCGCCAAGTGATCCGGCTTTTCCGCATTCCCCGCATTCCCCTCTTGCGGCGGCGGCCTGTTTGACGTACAATACAGCCAAATACCATTTGACACAAGGAGGAACATGCAATGCACAATACATTAAAAGAAAAGCTGGCACAGGGCAAGCGCCCGCTGGGCACCTTCGTAGGCACCGGCAGCGCCGCCGTGGTGGAATGTCTGGGCTGCGCGGGGCTGGATTTCGTGATTCTGGACAACGAGCACAGTCCCGTAGAGGCCGAGACCACCGCCGACATGGTACGGGCCGCCGAGCTGCGGGGCGTCACGCCGCTGGCACGGGTGCGGGAGATCAGCCGTCCCGCCATCCTGAAGCTGCTGGATGTGGGCGTGCAGGGTCTTATCATCCCCGACGTCCGCAGCGTTGAGGACGTGCGCCGCATCGTCCGCTTCGCCAAATATGCCCCGGTAGGCCAGCGGGGCTTCTGTCCCTCCCGCAAGGACGGCTGGGGCACCGCCCCCCAGGGCAGCGTGCTGGACACCATGGCCCACTTCAATGCCGAAACGCTGGTGATCCCCCAGTGCGAAACGGCGGAAGCGCTGGCGGATATCGAAGCCATCGCCGCCACGGAGGGGGTGGACGGCATCTTCATCGGCCCCTTTGACCTGTCCATCTCCATGGGCATGCCCGGCGATTTCGAGAACCCCCAGTTCAAGGCGGCGCTGGAGCGGATCCTTGCCGCCTGTCACGCCGCAGGAAAGCCCTGCCTGATCTTCACCGGCGACGGAGCCGCCTCCGCCGCCCGTTTTGCTCAGGGCTATGACGGCGTGGCCATGAGTCTGGATACCATGCTGCTCATCAGCGGGGTACGCGCCCAGATCGCCGCGGCAAAATAAGTCTGTTTTCGCTTGCAAAACACTCGTTTAATTATTAAAAACTCCCCTGAAAAGCCCCGTTCTCCGTTCTTTTCCCGCCGCTGCGCTCATATAGTGGTACTGCTTGAAGGAGTGGTGCGCTATCAAAGAAAATCTGGAGCAACGGGCCGAAGAACTGGCTCTTTACCTGATAGAGAACCAAACGACGGTGCGGGCCGCCGCCAAAAAATTCGGTATCAGCAAGTCCACCGTCCACAAGGACATCAGTGAACGGCTGCCGCTGTACAACCGCCCGCTGTGGCTGCAAGTAAAGGCGCTGCTGGACGAAAACAAGGCGCAGCGGCACATCCGGGGCGGCCTCGCCACCCGCCGGAAATACAAGGGGATATAAGCCAATGGTGCCATATACCCGCGTGGCGGTGCTGCGGACCCTTGTGATGCACCGCACCAAAGCCTCCCTCTGACGAGGGAGGTGGCGCAAAGCGCCGGAGGGAGAGACGATAAACACAAGGGAATCGGCAAAACACCGGTCTCTCCCCCAGTCTCGCATGCGCTCGACAGCCCCCTCGTCAGAGGGGGCCATCTCCTTTCTCCCCACACCCATCCACAACATAAAAACCAGGCGGAAAACCGCCTGGTTTTTATGTTGTAAAACAATTATTTACTTATGATACAGCTTCTTGATCTCATACTTCGGCTCGCAGCTGACGTTGATCCCCAGCCGCTTATAGAGCTTCACGTCCTCCTCGGAGATGATAACGGAGAAATGCGCATCGCAGCCCTTCAGATTCTTCAGCTGCGCCTGCACCATAGCCGCCAGCGGATTGCTCAACCCGGAGATGGACAGCGCCAGCAACACCTCGTCCGAGTGCAGCCGGGGATTATGGTGGCCCAGATACTCGATCTTGGTCTTGCTGATGGGTGCGATGACCGACGCGGGGATCAGCTCCAGCTTATGGTCGATGCCCGCCAGATACTTCAGCGCGTTCAGCAGCAGCGCCGCAGAAGCACCCAGCAGCGACGAGGTCTTGCCCGTCACCACCGTGCCGTCCGGCAGCGTCAGGGCGCCGGACACCGTGCCGGTCTCCTCCGCTTTCTTCAGGCTGGCCACCACGGCGGGACACTGCTCCGGCGACACGTGAGCCTGCTGCATCAGCAGCTCCAGCTTGCGCACCACGCTCTCGTCGCACTTGCCCTTCACCCGGTCGCAGGCAGCGGTGAAGTACCGCCGCACGATCTCGTGGCGGCTGGCCTCGCAGCACACCTCGTCGTCCACGATGCCGAAGCCCGCCATATTCACCCCCATATCCGTGGGGGACTTGTAGGGGGACTCGCCCTGGATCTTCTGGAACATGGCGTTCAGGACGGGGAACACCTCCACATCCCGGTTATAGTTGACGGTGGTCTCGCCGTAGGCCTCCAGATGGAAGGGGTCGATCATGTTCACATCGTTCAGGTCGGCGGTAGCGGCCTCATAGGCCAGATTGACGGGGTGCTTCAGGGGCAGGTTCCAGATGGGAAAGGTCTCATACTTGGCGTAGCCCGCCCGGATGCCCCGCTTGTGCTCATGGTACAGCTGGCTCAGGCAGGTGGCCATTTTGCCGCTGCCGGGGCCGGGCGCGGTGACCACCACCACGCTGCGGCTGGTCTCGATGTACTCGTTGCGGCCCAGCCCCTCGTCGGACACCACGTGGGCCACGTCGGAGGGATATCCCGCAATGGGATAATGCCGGTAGCTTTTCACGCCCAGCGACTCCAGCCGCTTGATGAAGGCCTCGGCGTTGGGCTGCCCGGCGTACTGGGTGATGACCACGCTGCCCACATAGAAGCCCAGCGAGCGGAACACGTCGATAAGCCGCAGCACGTCCTCGTCATAGGAGATACCCAGATCGCCCCGCATCTTGCTCTTTTCGATATCCCCGGCGCAGATGGCCACCACGATCTCCACCTCGTCCTTCATGGTGCCCAGCATGCGGATCTTGCTGTCCGGCTGGAACCCCGGCAGCACGCGGCTGGCGTGATGGTCGTCAAACAGCTTGCCGCCGAACTCCAGATACAGCTTTCCGCCGAACTGTGCGCGGCGCTGGCGGATGTGCTCCGCCTGCATGGTCAGGTACTTCTCGTTGTCGAAACCCAGTTTCATCCCCATATTCCCCCATTATTATAATATGGAGGGTATTATACCCCATCCGCCGCCGGGAGAAAAGCGGTTTATTCAAATTCGCGCCCCTGAAATATGGAGAAATATTTCGTCCAATTTTAGCGAAAGCTACCGTTGCTTTTTTCCCGCCGACGCGATATACTGGAAAATACACCCCATTTTGAAGGAGGACATTTATGGAGCCCTACCGTTTCCATATCATGTGGCGGCGTATCAATGAGGAGGAATTCCGGGATTTCTTCCAGACCAACGATATTTACGAGGCCAAGGATTTCGCCATGCGCCTAGCCTTTGACGAGACCAACGTGGTCTACGTGCAGGACGTGAAGCGTGACGAGCGCGTCCGGGACTTCGACGCCGAGATTTACAAAAAATAACCACACATACTTTTTCCACCTCTGCCCACACTAGGGGCAGAGGTGATTTTTATGGAAAAGCAGCCCTTTCCCCACGACGCCACGCCGGACGTTCACGCGTTTTCCTCCCCGCCGGAGAACGTGAAGGATCTGATCAATAGGTACGGCACCTATAATATCCAGCCCACCGCCGACACGGAGAATGTGTTTCCCCTCATCGCGCCGGGCCTGCCCCGCCAGTGGCGGAAAATGCATCTGGACAAGCAGGATCTGGAGGGGTTATCCTGACGCGGCATTTCAAAGCCTCCCTCTGACGAGGGAGGTGGCGCAAAGCGCCGGAGGGAGAGACGATAAACGCAAGAGGTGCGGCAAAATACGGGTCTCTCCCCCAGTCTCGCATACGCTCGACAGCCCCCTCGTCAGAGGGGGCCTAAAATCATCTCCCCAACCGCCCGCCAAAAGCGGGCACTTTTTCTGCCGTAAATTGTCTGTCACTTTGCTCATTTAAACTGCAACTCGGTATAATCCACAAAGAATTGTTAAAAGATTGGCAAAATACATAATTGACACAAATTTCACAAGACCCTATAATAGAATTACACTGGTAAGACCAGTTGGCGGCATTGCGCCGCGGAAAGGAGCGCACTTCATGTACACGCTGGGCATTGATATCGGTTCCACCACCTCCAAGTGTGTGATATTGCAGGATGGCGCGTCCATCACCGCCAGGAGCTTACAGCTGGGCGGTCTGGGCACTGACGGCCCGGAGGACGCCCTGACAGAGCTGTGGCAGGAGAGCGGTCTGACCCGTGCCGACATGGCCCGCGTCATCGTCACCGGCTATGGCCGCAATAAGTTTGAGGGCGCCGACGGCGAGGTCAGCGAGCTGACCTGCCACGCGCTGGGGGGCCGGTTCGTGTTCCCCGATCTGCGGACGGTCATCGACATTGGCGGTCAGGACGCCAAGATCATCTCCCTGACCCCGGACGGCCGCATGAGCAACTTCATTATGAACGACAAGTGCGCCGCCGGAACCGGCCGGTTTCTGGAGGTCATGGCCAACATTCTGCGGCTGGATATCGACGATCTGGGCGCCATCGCCGCCGAGAGCGATTCTCCCGCCGCCATCTCCAGCACCTGCACGGTGTTTGCCGAGTCCGAGGTCATCAGCCAGCTGGCCAACGGCGTCAAACGCCCCGATCTGGTGGCCGGTATCTGCCAGAGCGTTGCCACCCGCGTGGCGTCTCTTGCCCGCCGGGCCGGTATCGTGGAGCGTGTGTGTATGTCCGGCGGCGTGGCCCGCAACGAGGCGGTACGCCGCTATATGGCGCAGGCGCTGGACGTAGAGATCTCCTATGACCCGCTGGCCCAGTATTTCGGCGCCATCGGCGCGGCCCTGTACGCCTGGAAGCAGGCCAGCAAATAAGTGAGCGAGTGAGTAAGACACATATTATAAATGAGGACAGAAAACAAGGAGGAACAAACATGGCAGAAGAAGTGAAAAAGGCCCCTCGTCCGGTGGATCCCAATTCCGCCAAGTATAAGCTGGGCAAGATCGCCGCTGACGCCTTTGTGGACGCCATCGAGGCCAAGAAGAACGGCATCCCCGTGGCATGGGTATCCAGCAACTTCCCTGTGGAGATCCCGGAGACCCTGGGCATCGCCACCGTATATCCGGAGAATCAGGCCGCCGGTATCGCCGCACGCGGCGCCGGTGAGCGTATGTGCAACGTGGCGGAGGCCGATGGCTACTCCAATGACATCTGCGCCTACGCCCGTATCTCCATGGCCTACGCCAAGCTGAAATCCTGCCCCGAGCAGGACGTGGCCATGCCCGACGTGGTGCTGTGCTGCAATAACATCTGCAACTGCATGATCAAGTGGTATGAGAATCTGGCGCAGGAGCTGAACGTTCCCATGATCATGCTGGATATCCCCTTCAACCCCGATTACGACGTGTCCGACGCGCTGGTGCAGTACGTCTCCGCCCAGTTCTGGGATGTGGTACATCAGCTGGAAAGCCTGTTCCACCTGAAGTGGGACGACGACAAGTTCCAGCAGGTCACCGGCTTCAGCTGCCGCGCTTCCCGCGCATGGCTGGCCGCTACCGGCTGCGCCAAGTACGTTCCCTCCCCCTTTAACGGCTTCGACCTGCTGAACCACATGGCCGTCATGGTCACCGCCCGGGGCAAGGAGTGTTCCGGCGACGCCATGGAGACTCTGTACAAGGAGTACATGGAAAACCACAAGAACGGCACCTCCACCTTCCGCACGGAGGAGAAGTACCGCATTCTGTTCGAGGGTATCGCCTGCTGGCCCTACCTGCGTGCTACCAGCACCGGCCTGAAGTCTCGGGGCATCAACATGGTCACCACCATCTATGCCGATGCCTTCGGCTATGATTACGACTCCTTCGAGGGCATGATTAAGGCCTACTGCTCCGTGCCCAACGCCATCAATCTGGAAAAGTCCCGCGACAAGCGCATCAAGCTGTGCAAGGACAACCATGTGGAGGGCATGCTGATCCACACCAACCGTTCCTGCAAGCTGTGGAGCGGCTTCATGTACGAGATGGGCCGTCAGGTGGGCAAGGCCTGCGACATTCCCGTGGCCAGCTTCGACGGCGATCAGGCCGATCCCCGCAACTTCTCCGAGGCGCAGTATGACACCCGCGTGCAGGGCCTCATGGAGATCATGGAAGCCAACAAAGAGCAGAAAGGAGCCAACTGAACATGACCACCAATGAACTGTTTGCCAAGCTGCATGAAGCAGCCGCCAATCCCAAGGCACAGATGGACAAGTATCTGGCCCAGGGCAAGAAGATCGTGCTGTGCGCTCCCGTCTACACCCCCGACGAGCTGATCCACTCCATGGGCTTCGTCCCCATGGGTGCCTGGGGCGCGGATACCGAGCTGCGCCGGGCCAAGGAATACTGCCCTGCCTTCCTGTGCTCCATCGTCCAGTCCGCGCTGGAGCTGGGCATCAACGGCGCGTATGACGGCGCGTCCGCCATCGTCATCCCCTCCCTGTGCGACACCCTGAAAACCATGGGCGAGAACTGGAAGTATGCCGTGCCCTCCATCCCCTTCATCCCCATGACCTATCCTCAGAACCGCAAGCCCGCTTACGGCGTGGCCTTCACCAAAGCCGGCTACGAGCGCGTGATCCGCGACCTGGAGAAGCTGGGCGGCAAGTTTGACGATGCCAAGCTGGCCCAGTCCAACGCCCTCTATAACCGCCACAACGCCGCCATGCGGAAGCTGGACGAGGTGCTGGCAAAGCACCCCGAGGTCACCGCCGCCCAGCGCAGCGACGCCTTCAAGTCCGCCTTCTTCATGACCAAGGAGGAGCACACCGCCCTCATCGAGGAACTGAACGCCGCGCTGGAGACCCAGACCCCCGCCGCCGAAAAGACCCCCATCCTGCTGTCCGGCATTCTCACCGACGCGCCCGGCTTCAACGCCATTCTGGACGATCTGGACCTGCACATCGTGGCGGACGACGTGGCCGCCCAGTCCCGTCAGTACCGCACCGACGTGCCCGCCGGTGACGACGCTCTCACCGCCCTGGCCCAGAAGTTCGCCGATATGGACAACTGCTCCGTGCTCTACAACGCCGCCAAGCCCCGCGTCCAGTGGATCGTGGACACCGCCAAGGCCCGCAATGCCAAGGGCGTGCTGGTGGCTCTCACCAAGTTCTGCGACCCCGAGGAATTCGACTACGTGATGATCAAGAAGGCCTGCGAGGCCGCCGGCATTCCCGTCACCGTGGTGGAGATCGACCGCCAGATGGTGCAGTTCGAGCAGGCCCGCACCAATATCGAGACCTTCCGCGACATGCTGACCATGTAATTACGCAAAAAAAACAATATAGGAGGAACCTAACCCATGAGTGAGATCAAACGCCCGCTGGAGGGCATCAAGGTCGTCGAGCTGGCCACCTTCATTGCCGCTCCCTGCTGCGCACGCTTTCTGGCCGATCTGGGCGCCGAGGTCATCAAGATCGAGGCTCCCGCAGGCGACCCCCTGCGCTACACCGCCGTTAACGAGGGCCGTCCTCAGGATCAGAAGGAAAACACCACCTACGATCTGGAGAACGCCAACAAGACCTGCATCGCCCTGAATACCAAGTCTCCCGCCGGCCGTGAGGCCCTGGAGAAGCTGATCGCCGGCGCCGACATCTTCATCACCAACTGGCGTCAAAACCCCTTGAAGAAGGCGGGTCTGGACTACGACACCCTCCACGCCAAGTATCCCGCGCTGGTGTACGGCTTCGTCTCCGGCTACGGCGAAAAGGGCCCCGACAAGGATCTCCCCGGCTTCGACTTCACCGCCTTCTTTGCCCGCGGCGGCGTGCTGGGCACCCTGTTTGACAAGGACTCCTTGCCCATGCTGACCATTGCCGGCTTCGGCGACCATCAGGTGGGCCTGTATCTGGCCTCCGGCGTGCTGGCGGCCCTGTACCGCGCCAAGCAGACCGGTCAGGGCGACCGCGTGGTGGTCTCCCTGTTCCACAGCGCCATCTGGGACGTGTCCCTGATGCTCCAGTCCAACCAGTACGGCGACCCCGCCACCCAGTTCCCCCTGTCCCGCCGCACCTTGCCCAACCCGCTGGTGGTGGCTCACAAGACCAAGGACAACAAGTGGCTCCAGATCGCCATGCCCCAGTACAACCGCCATTATCCCATCTTCATGCGCGCCATCGGCCACCCCGAGATGGCCGAGGATCCCCGCTACTACCCCCAGACCAACCTGCAGGCCAACATCGAGGAGTTCTATGACTTCCTGGTGGCCGAGATGGCAACCCGTACCCTGGACGAGTGGTGCGCCCTGATGGACGCCAACGACCTGCCCTACGCTATCGCCCAGACCTGGGATCAGCTGCTGGTGGATAAGCAGGCCTGGGCCTCCGACTGCTTCTATGAGATGGAGTACCCCAACGGCGCCAAGCGCACCATGGTGCGTCCTCCCGTCATGTTCGAGGAGACTCCCCTGCCTCCCTACAACCGCGGCCCGTATCTGGGCGAGCAGACGGAGGAGATCCTAAAGAAGCTGGGCTATACCGACGAGCAGGTGGCCGCCATGATCGCCGCCGGCGACGCCGCCGCCATGGATCCCGCCCTTAAGGACTAAGCCAACCAAAAACGGAAAAGTAGGAAATGAAACGCGCGCTGTCCGCTGTTGAGGAGCGGCGGACGGCCATGCCGGAAAAGGAGAAAAATATGAAGATCGCTGCATTGCCGCTGATCCTCATGAGCCTGTTGTTCATTCTGGTACCGTCCCTGATCGGCTCCACCAGCTTTATGATCGTTCCTTCCGGCGCGATTGCCATCGGTGTGGCATATCTGCTGTTCCGGAAAAAGAATACACAGAGTCCGGAATAGACAAAATGCCCCCAATAGTGTAAATACCGGGGCTGAATAGTCAGAAGACTATACGGACAGAAAAACAGATGAATGGAAAAGGGGCCAAACCTGTCGGGTTATGTGAGTAATAGAAGGTAGCGCCCGGAAAAGAGGAAAATATGAAATATATAGGTTTCATTTTACTTGCAGTGGTTGCGGTTATTATATTACTGCTGTTGATCGCAGTGCTCCGCACCCTGCTGATGCCGTCGAAGACTTCGACTTATGTGGCAGACGAACCGGAGGAGGAAGCGCTGGCACTGGCAGAGAAGCTGTCGAAAATGATTCAATATGACACCACCTCCTATGCCAACGTGGCAGAGGTGGAGAAATTCTTAGGCTTCCATAAGGTGCTGGAGGAACTGTTCCCTCTGGTACATGAGAAGCTGGAGAAGACAGAGATCGATGGAAATCTGTTATTTTACTGGAAAGGAAAAAGCTCTGAGAAACCGATCCTACTCATGAGCCACCAGGATGTGGTGCCGGCGGAAGGTGAATGGATTCATGCACCTTTTTCCGGAGATATCGCAGAAGGAAAAGTATGGGGCAGAGGCGCAGCCGATACCAAAGCCTCTGTAATGGCATTTTTCCAGGCGGTGGAAGAACTCCTGTCGGAAGGGTTCATCCCGCCCACCGATGTCTATCTGGCAAGCTCCTGCACGGAAGAGTGGGGCGGTGACGGTGCACCGAAGATAGTTGCGGAGCTGCAGCGCAGAGGGATCGAACTTTTCCTGGTATGTGATGAGGGCGGTGCGATCATCACCGAACCCATCGGCGGCATCCATGGCAATTTTGCAATGGTAGGCGTATTTGAAAAGGGCAAGGCAGATGTGAAGTTCACCGCACGGAGCAACGGTGGTCATGCCAGCGCACCGTCGAAGGGAACTCCCATTGCCAGATTATCCGCTTTTGTCAATGAGGTGGAGACGCATTCCCCGTTCCGGAAAAAACTGCTGCCGGAGGTATCGGCGATGTTCACAGAACTGGCTCCCTATGCCGGATTTGGAATGAAGCTGGTATTCGGTAATGTGTGGCTGTTCGGACCGGTATTAAAAGCAGTCATGCCTGCGATCAGTGCCCATGCAGGTGCAATGCTTAAGACGACGATCGCTTTCACGGTGCAGAAGGGTTCCGATGCCTATAATGTGTTGCCTCAGGAAGCCTATGTGGGCGCTAACATGCGTTTTATTCCTCATCAGGGGGAAAAAGAGAGCCTGGAGATCATCAAAAAAGTAGCAGGTAAATACGGTCTGGAGACCGAAGTGCTGCATGCTAATGATTATACGCCGCCTGTGGATATTCACGGAGAAGCATTCCATCTGGTGGAGCAGACCATCGCGGATA
>OIXH01001032.1_pt1 | contig 32606 bp, 22 predicted proteins | sample 1587741 | NCBI WGS metagenome assembly OIXH01 (sample SAMEA3888916, study PRJEB22519) | human gut metagenome | biome: human gut; feature: human-associated habitat; material: faeces | place: Denmark | collected 2011 | reverse complement strand
GCGGTTGAGGTACTCGTTGAATGTCACGCCCGTCTCCTGCTTGAAAATGCGGCTCAGGTAAGCCGGAGAAAGATACACCATCCGGGCGGTGTCCTCCAGCGTGATGCGCTCTTTGTAATTGGCGCTGATGTACTGTGTACACCGGTGGATGATGTTGGCGTGCTTGGCGTCCGAAAAGCGGAACAGGTCGTCCATAAAGTGGTTCACCACGCCTGCAAGCCACAGGCAGAGCGAATCAATGGTGGTGAATGCGCCGATCCTGTAACGGTATTCATGACTCAGCCGCATCGTGTGCTCTGCGTCCGCGCCGTTCTCGATGGCTGTCCGGGAAATCAGCACCAGCAGCTCATACAGACGGGATTTCACAAGCTCCGTATCCCCGCCGTCCACAAACAGGATCGCGCCCAGCAGCTCGTTCAAAAGACGGCGCGCGCCGTCGCGGTCCTTCCGGGCCACGCACTGCAGCAACACATGCTCCTTTTCAAACGGATAGGGCGGCGGCGCTTCCTCTTGCTTAAGCTCCAGGATATAGGAAGTGATCTGCCCCTGCAGCTCCTCCTTTTGCAGCGCCAGCGCGCTCTGCTCCGCCGCCAGGCGGTGCTCCTCCTGCCGCTGAGCCTCCAGCGCCTTTTGGCCCCCCTCCAGGGCTTCGCGGGTCTTTTGGGCCTCGTCCAGGCGGTTTTGGTAATCCTCCCGCAGGGCAGTCAGCTTTTCCTCCAGCTCCCCGGCGGAAAGCTCGCTGCGCTCCAGCTCCTTTTCCAGCTCGGCGATGGTATCGTTATTATGATCAATGGTATTCTGCTTGACCGCCGCCTCCACCTTAGCGTTGGAGATCGCGTCCTCAAACTCCTTGATGCGCTCGCGCTTATGCTCAATATACAGGTTCGCGTCCTGTGTTTTGTGCTGGATCTCCTCCAGCTCCCGCTCGATCTCATCCAGCCGCCTTTGGGCGGTGGTGCGGTCATTAGCAGCCAGCAGGGTCTTGTCCTCCAGCTCCGCCAGCTGCCGGCCCAGTTTGGTCAGCTGCTCCAGCCACAGGCTGATCTCCAGCGACTTCTTTTCCCCGGCCAGCACCACATACTGCTTGGCCTTTTCGCTTTGGGCCTTCAGGGGGCCTACCCGGTCCTCCAGCTCCTGCATGATATCCCGCAGGCGCACCAGGTTATCCTCAGCCTGCTGCAGCTTGCGCTCCGCTTCGGTCTTGCGGTAGCGGAACCGGGAGATCCCGGCGGCCTCCTCAAAAATTTCCCGCCGCTGGGTGCTTTTCGCGCTCACGATCTCCGCGATCTTGCCCTGCTCAATGACCGAATAGCCATCCCGTCCAAGGCCTGTATCCATAAACATCTCGTTGATATCCCGCAGGCGCACCGGGTTATTATTGATGCGGTATTCGCTTTCTCCGCTGCGGTACAGCCGCCGGGTGATGACCACCTCATCGCTGTCGATATCAATGCTGCGGTCGGTATTATCAATAAACAGGCTCACCCATGCAAAACCGGTCGGCTTGCGGCTGATGGACCCGCCGAAAATAACATCCTCCATCTTAGCGCCGCGCAGGCTCTTCACCGATTGCTCGCCGAACACCCACTTGATGGCGTCGCTGATATTGCTTTTGCCGCTGCCGTTTGGCCCCACAATGACCGTGATCCCGTCATCGAAGGTCAGCTTTGTGCGGTCGGGGAAGGACTTGAACCCCTGCATTTCCACCGCTTTCAGCTTCATGGCATCTCCTCCTGTCCTGTCAGGTTTCTCTCGTTTTGGGGTAAATTGCATACTAACTCATTATAGGGTAATATTATACTCCTTTTTTGCCCTTTTCACAAGAAAATCTTTTCTCTTCGCCTTATTTGCGGTATAATGGTCCCATCACCGCAAGGAGGTCGTTCTATGATCCGTAGAATTATCCAGATAGATAAGGAAAAATGCACCGGCTGCGGCATCTGCGCCGCTGCCTGCCACGAGGGCGCCATCGGCATGGTGGAGGGCAAGGCCCGCCTGCTGCGCGATGACTACTGCGATGGTCTGGGCGACTGCCTGCCCGCCTGTCCCACCGGGGCCATCACCTTTGTGGAGCGGGAAGCCGCCGCCTACGATGAAGCCGCCGTGCAGCAGCACATGGCCCAAAAGAAGGCCGCCTTCCATGGCTGTCCCGGTTCCGCCACCAAGCTGTTCCAGCGGCAGGCCGCTCCCGCTGGGGATGGCACTATCCCCTCTCAGCTGGCCCAGTGGCCCTGCCAGATCCGCCTGATCTCCCCCGGGGCGCCCTGCTTTGCCGGCGCGCATCTGCTCATCGCCGCCGATTGCACCGCCTACGCCTATGCCGATTTCCACCGGGACTTCATGCAGGGGCGCGTCACCCTCATCGGCTGTCCCAAGCTGGATGCCTACGACTACGCCGAAAGGCTCACCGCCATTCTCGCGGCCAATTCCATCCAAAGCGTCACCCTGCTGCGCATGGAGGTCCCCTGCTGCGGCGGGCTGGAGCACGCCGCCCACACTGCTCTGGCTGCTAGCGGCAAGGCGATCCCCCTGCGGGTCGTCACCATCCGCACCAATGGCACCCTGCTGTAACTCCCCCATAAAAATCACAAGCCGGTACTCCTTTTACGGAATACCGGCTCATTTTTGGTTTTCATTCCTCACCCATCAGGGTCAGTGCCTCATGGGCTGCCGCCTGCTCGGCACCCTTTTTGCTGCGGCTCGCACCACGACCTATCACATTGCTGTTCAGGTGTACTTCCACCACAAACTTTTTATCGTGGTCCGGTCCTTCGGCGGAAACCAGCACATACTCTACCCGTTCCTCCGGGTTCTTCTGGATGATCTCCTGCAGGCGGGTCTTGTAGTCCACAAAGGGCGCCGCCTCATGGGTCAGGTCCTCCTCCACAAAGGGCAGCACAAACCGCTGGGCCGCCTCCAGCCCGCCGTCCAGGTAAATGCCGGCGATCAGCGCCTCAAAGGCATCGCTCACCACCGAGGGCCGCTCCCGGCCGCCGGTCTGCTCCTCGCCATGACCCAGCAGCAGCTCCTGGCCCAGCTGTATCTTCTGGGCAAATTCAAACAGGCTCTTTTCGCACACCAGGCTCGCGCGAATTCTGGTCAGGTCGCCCTCCGCCAGGTGGAACTTATGGAAGATATGATCCGCCACAATGATGGAAAGTACCGCGTCTCCCAGGAACTCCATCCGCTCGTTGCACTCTATTTTCTGCCGGCTTTCATTGGCGTAGGAGGAATGAATCAGCGCGCGCTCCAAAAGCGCTTTATCGTGAAAGCGATAACCGATCCTCTCCTGCAAAGCCTCCATGGACATAACTGCACCCTCTTTTACTTGGATATAATTTATTCCGCCTCAGCGGTCTCGACCGCCAGCTGGCTTTCCATCTCGCCGATGATATTATTCTCACAGCAGCTGATGGCCTGTCGTATGGCATTGTAGAAGGCCTTGGCATCGCTGCTGCCATGCGCCTTAATGACCGGCTTCTTGGTGCCCAGCAGCAGGGCCCCGCCGTATTCGGCCGAATCAAACTTCTTCTTAAAGGCGCCCAGGTCCTTCTTCACCACGGCGGCCGCCAGCTTATTGGGAAGGGATTTCATAAAGATCCCCTTGATCTCGCTCATAAAGAGCTTGGCCAGGCCCTCGGTGGTCTTCAGGATGATATTCCCGGTAAAGCCGTCACACACTGCCACATCGCAGCCGCCCAGCGGCACCTCGCGCGCTTCCACATTGCCGATGAAGTTGTACCCGGCCTCTTTCATCAGACCGTAGGCCTCCACCTGCAGCTCGGTGCCCTTGGTCTCCTCCACGCCGATATTCACCAGTCCCACACGGGGGTTCGGTACCCCCAGAATGCGCTTCATATATACCGAGCCCATCAGCCCGAACTGCCGCAGCATTTCGGGGCGGCAGTCGTGGTTCGCGCCGGAATCCAGCATCATAAAGCAGCCATCCTTGCAGGGCACCACGGTGCCGATGGCCGGGCGCTTCACGCCCTTGATGCGCTTGACAATGAGCGTGCCGCCCACCACCAGCGCGCCGGTGCTGCCGGCCGAAACCAAGGCTTCGCCCCCGCCCTCCGCCAGCATCTGGAGTCCGCGCGCCATGCTGCTGTCCTTGTATTGCTTCATAATAGCGGTCGGCTCCGCTTCCATCGGGAAGACATCCGGGGCCTCCGCTATCGTCATCCCCTCCAGGGAAACACCCAGCTCCGCCGCCCTTGCACGCAGCTTTTCGCCGTCGCCGGTCAGTATGATCTCACACTTCCATTGATCTGCCGCCATGCGGCAGCCCCGCAGTACCGCCTCCGGGGCGTTATCCCCGCCATAGGCATCCACTATAATTCTCATCGTTCTTCCCTCGCTTTCCGGTAAGATTCCATCGCAGCCATCGCCCGGTCGGTCATGGCCTGGTAGCGCTCCTGCTTGCCCTTTATCAGCTCCGGCAGCGGCGGCAGAATGCCCATATTGCTGCCCATCGGCTGGAAATCCTCCACGCTCTCATCACTGATATACCGGCACAGAGCGCCCATCATCGTTTCGGGCGGGGGCAGCAGCGGATCCCTGCCCCGCAGCCGGTCCACCACGGCATGCGCCGCCAGTATCCCGCTCGCCGCGGATTCGATATACCCCTCCACGCCGGTCATCTGCCCGGCAAAGCTGATCCTCGGCTCTTTCTTCAGCCGGAAAAAGCCATCCAGCAGCCGGGGCGAATCCAGGAAGGTATTGCGGTGCATCACGCCGTACCGCACAAATTCCGCATTTTCCAGCCCCGGGATCATCGAAAAGACCCGCTTCTGCTCCGGGAACAGCAGGTTGGTCTGGAACCCCACGATATTATACATGGTGCCGTCGGCGTTTTCCCGCCGCAGCTGGATATTGGCCCACGGACGGTGTCCGGTGCGGGGGTCTCGCAGCCCCACCGGGCGCAGCGGCCCATACCGCATGGTGTCCAGGCCGCGCTTCGCCAGCACCTCTATGGGCATACAGCCCTCGTACACCTTAAAGTACTCTTTCTCAAATTCATGCAGCTCCACGCTTTTGGCATTTACCAGCGCTTCATGGAACGCCTCGTACTCCTCTTTGTTGAAGGAGCAGTTGATATAATCCGCCTCGCCCCGGTCGTACCGGGTGGCAAAGTACACCCGCTCCATATCAATGGAGTCCTTTGTGACAATGGGTGCGGAGGCATCATAAAAACTCAGGTACTTTTCCCCGCACAGCCGTCCGATCGTTTCGGAAAGCGCCTCGCTGGTCAGCGGCCCGCTGGCCACGATGACATTCCCCGCCGGGAGCTCAGTCACCTCGCCAGTCACCATCGTTACATTAGGCAGCTCCCGTATGGCTTTGGTCATCGCGTCGCTAAAGGCCTCCCGGTCCACCGCCAGGGCCCCGCCGGCGCTCACTGCGGTCTGCTCGGCGCAGCGCACCACCAGCGAATCCATCGCCTTCATTTCGGCCTTCAGCAGTCCCGCTGCGGAATTCAGCCGCATCGCCTTCAGCGAATTGGAGCACACCAGCTCCGCAAACCCCTCGTAGTGGTGTGCCGGGGAATACTTCACCGGCTTCATTTCGTACAGCGTCACATCTATGCCGCGTCTGGCCAGTGCCCAGGCGGCTTCGCACCCGGCCAGTCCAGCCCCTATTACAGAAACTTTACTCATTATTTCGCACTCTTCTCGTAGCCACAGCCCTCTTTCAGGCAGTGGATCATCTTCACCCGGCCGGTGGTCTTAAACAGGCTGCTGCCGCACTGGGGACACTTTTCCGCCAGCGGGATATCCCAGGTCATAAAGCCGCACTTGGGGTTATCCTCGCAGCCGTAGTAGGTGCGCCCCGTCTTGGATTTTTTGGCCAGCACCTTTTTGCCGCAGCGGGGGCAGCTGCCGGGGGTCTCCTGCTGCAGGGTCTTGGTATTCTTGCACTCCGGAAAGCCCGGGCAGGCCAGGAACTTGCCGTATTTGCCGTGGCGCACCACCATCTTGCGGCCGCACAGCTCGCACACTATGTCGGTCTCCTCATCGGGGATCTTCATCTTGGTGCCTTCCATATTCTTTTCGGCACTCTGCAGCATATCGGTAAAGTCATCATAGAAGTGGTGCATCATACCCACCCATTCGGTCTTGCCGGCCTCTACCTCATCCAGCTCCTGCTCCATCTCGGCGGTGAATTTCACATCCACTATCTTGCCGAACTGCTCCTTCATCAGCCGGGTCACCGTCTCTCCCACTATGGTGGGCTTTAGGGCCTTGCCCTCTCGCTCCACATAGCCGCGCTGCAGTATGGTGGAAAGGGTGGGCGCGTAGGTGCTGGGGCGGCCTATGCCGTTTTCCTCCAGCTCCCGGATCAGCGTTGCTTCGGTATACCGGGGGGGCGGCTGGGTAAAGTGCTGATTGGGCTTCAGCTCCTTCAGGGTTAGGTGCTCGCCCTCCTCCAGCCGGGGCAGATTGGTCTCCTGCTCCTCCTCGTTATCCACCGCCTCGGTATACAGGCGGGTATAGCCATCAAACCGTACCGAAAACCCGGAGGCCTTAAAGAGATGCTCCCCGGCGGTAATATCGGTGGAAACGGTATCCTGCACACAGGCCGCCATCTGGCTGGCAATAAAGCGCTCCCACACCAGCTTATACAGCTTATACTGGTCGCTGGAAAGGCTCTCCTTGATCTTGGCGGGCGCCAGGTCTATCATGGTCGGGCGGATGGCCTCGTGGCCGTCCTGCGCGTTGGATTTGGAACGGAAGGTACGGGGCTTTGCCAGGGCATAGTTCTCCCCATAGGTCCGCTGAATGTAATCATGCGCCGCAGAAAGCGCCTCATCGGAGATGCGCAGCGAATCGGTTCTCATATAGGTGATCAAGCCCACCGCACCCAGGTCCGGCAGGTTGATGCCCTCGTACAGCTCCTGCGCCACCTTCATGGTACGCTTGGCCTGGAAGCCAAACCGCCGGGAGGCATCCTGCTGCAAAGTGGAGGTGATAAAGGGCGGCGCGGGGTTCTTCTGCCGCGTGCCCATCTTTATACTCTTTATGATAAACGGCTCTTTTTCGGCGGCGGCCTTTAGGGCATTGGCCTGCTCCTCAGTGGTGATCTCACACTTTTTGCCGCCGGTGCCGTAGTATTTGGCCAAAAAGGGCTTGGCTTTTACGCCCTGCTTCTGCAGCAGGGCCTCCAGGGTCCAGTATTCCTCGGGCTTAAAGGCCCGGATCTCATCCTCCCGGTCCACCACCAGCCGCACCGCCACCGATTGCACCCGTCCGGCGGAAAGTCCCTTGCGGATCTTCTTCCACAGGAAAGGGCTGATCTCGTAGCCCACGATGCGGTCCAGCACCCGGCGGGCCTGCTGGGCATCCACCAGCTGCTGGTCGATGCACCGGGGGTGCTCCATGCCGTATTTAATGCCGGACTTGGTGATCTCATTAAAGGTCACCCGGTTCGGCTCCGTTTCATCCAGTTTCAGGAGCTGCGCCAAGTGCCAGCTGATGGCCTCTCCCTCACGATCGGGGTCGGTCGCAAGGTACACATAGTCGCTCTTTTTGGCCTCGGCGCGCAGCTTTTTTATCAGCTCGCCCTTGCCCTTGATATTCTCATAGTTTGGGGCAAAGTCATTCTTCACATCCACGCTCAGCCGGGAAGCCGGCAGGTCGCGCACATGGCCCATCGAGGCCATCACTTCATAGTCGGGGCCAAGGTACTTCTGGATGGTATGCGCCTTGGCCGGGGATTCCACGATCACTAATTTGGACAAATCTTATCACCCGTATATTCTTAAAATTTCGTTTTCTCTCGGCGGTTCACCGGCTGAAGCGATGTCCCGCATGGATTCTGATGATACCAAAGATCTCAAGCTGCGTCAAGACCGAAAGTGTCTCCGGCACCGAAAGTCCGGTTGCCGCCACCACCTCGTCGGCGGTCATCGGCTCGCTGCTCAGGACCTCCAGCACCGTGCGCTGGCTGCCGTTCAGCGTCTCCAGCATCCCGTCGTCGCTCCGCAGGGGATAGGCCTTGGCCGGGGCGGGCTTTTCCTTCTTCTTAGCCTTGCTGGGCTGCTTTTCGCACAAGGTAAGCTGCTCAGCCTCCGCTTCCTCTCCCGGCCCCGCAGCATCATAGTCCCGCAGATCGTATTCCTCCAGAATATCCCCTGCTTCCCGCACCATGATGGCCCCCTCCCGGATCAGCCAGTTGGGCGCGGCGCTCATGGGGCTATCCACATTGCCGGGCACCGCAAAAACATCCCGGCCCTCGGTCAGGGCAAACCCCGCCGTGATCAGCGACCCGCTGCGGCGTTCTCCCTCCACCACCAGCGTACCGTGGCACAGCCCCGCTATAATGCGGTTGCGGATGGGAAAATGATAGGAATTCGGCTCAGCGCCGGGCGGGAATTCCGTTATCACCGCGCCGCCGCTTCGCAGTATCTTCTTTTTCAGCTCCCGGTTGGCCGCCGGGTAGGTCACATCAATGCCGCAGCCCTGCACTGCTATGGTACGGCCGCCGGCCTCCACTGTGGCGTCATGGCAGCAGGAATCGATCCCCACAGCCAAACCGCTCACCGTCACCACACCCCTGGCCGCCAGGTCCGCGGAGATCTCCCTCGCCACCCGGCTGCCGTATTCGGTACAGTGGCGGGTGCCCACCACCGCTATTGTTAAGATATCATTCAGATCCATCCAGCTGCCGGCCACATACAGCACCGCCGGCGGGCTGTATATGTTCCTCAGCCGCTGCGGGTACAAGTCGTCATCCGGGGTCAGTATCTTTACCCCGTTCCTCTCACAAAAGCCCAGAATCTTTCCCAGGTCGGCGTCCTTGGCCTCCCGCACCCGGCGCAATTCCTCCTCGCCCATGCCATGCTGCCGCAGCCGCCAGTCCTCGGTGTGGAATAAAAGGGTAGGCGAGTGCCACTTTTCCAGGGCCTTGGCGGCCCTCACCGTTCCAAAGCCATACGCCAACTGGAACCGCATCCAGTCCGAAATCGCCATCTCGCTCCCCCTCCTTTCTTTTTATCCTTCGTTCCAGGCCGCTTATTCCGGCGGCACGGCTCCATTTTGTCTCGGAGCGACCCTCCGCTTCGCTGCGGGCGCTCCTCGCCCATTCCGCCGCGCCGCCTGCCTCCTGCTTATCCGGGCAGATACCCCCGGCCGCTCAGCTCCCACATACACAGGGCTGCCGCGGCCGCCGCGTTCAGCGATTCCGCCGCCCCCCTCATCGGGATATATACCTCGCCATTACAGGCATCTATCACTTCCCGGCTCACACCGTTGCCCTCATTGCCGATGACGATCCCCCGGCATTCCCCTGCCGGCAGCCTTTGCAGCGGCAGTGCTTCGGGGCTTAGGGTAGCCGCATAGCAGCGCAGGCCCTGCTTTTGCCATGCGGCAATGCTCCCGGCCAGGTCATCCACCCGCACGGTTTTCTGCCGCCATCCGCTGCCCATCGTACTGCGGATCACCTTCGGCGAAAAAAGATCGGGACAGTGGGCGGAAAGCACCACCGCGGTGATGCCCATCGCTTCCGCTGTCCGCAGGATGGTCCCCAGGTTGCCGGGATCCTGCAGCTCGTCCAGCAGCAGATAGCTGCCCGCCCGCATCGTCAGCGGCTCGGCCTTCGGCATCTCCCCCACCGCAAAAATGCCCTGCGGGTGCTCGGTCTCGGAGATATACGCCGCCAGCTCATTGGGGATGGAAAAGCACCGCCGCGCCATTCCCGCCAGCTTTTCGGCCTCCTGGTAGCGGGCGCCGTCATCGCTTACCAGCAGCGTCCGCAGCGGGATGCCGCTCTCAGCCGCATCCAGCACCAGCCGGGCGCCCTCCAGCACAAAGCACCCGGTCTCCTCCCGCCGCTTCCGGCTGCCGCACAGTTTTCGGTATTCCTTTATCAGCGCGTTCTCGCGCGAGGTCAGCCGTTCCATCCTTTTCCTCCTTTTGGAGATGCTCTTTTTTCTTTATACCCTAAGTCAGCCCCAAATGCAAGCAAATTTTTGATGACTTCATTTTATGACAAAAAAGGCCCGCCCGATCCTGTCTTACCAAAATCGGGCGGAGCGTTATGCTTTTTACAGGGCAGCCTTGGCCTTCTCGGTCAGGGCGGTAAAGGCGGCAGCATCGTTGATCGCCAGCTCGGAGAGCATCTTGCGGTTCAGGTTGATGCCAGCCTTCTTCAGGCCGTTCATGAACTGGGAATAGTTCATGCCGTTCAGCTTGCAGGCGGCGGAAATACGGGTGATCCACAGGCGGCGGAAATCACGCTTCTTCTGCTTACGGCCAATGTAAGCATAGTTGCCGGATTTCATTACGGCCTGTTTCGCCATCTTAAAGCGCTTGCTCTTCGCGCCAAAATAGCCCTTTGCCATCTTCAGGGTCTTTTTTCTTCTCTTGCGGGTCATCATCGCTCTTTTAATACGAGCCATATCTTTTTACCTCCGTATCATATCATCTGTAAATGTTGTTGTTAAGGGATCAGGTGTTGGGCATCAGCAGCTTCAGTGCGCCGACATTGGTCTTATCGGCATAGGTGCCCTTGCGCAGGTTTCTCTTGCGCTTGGTGGATTTCTTGTTCAGGATATGAGACTTGTAGGCTTTGGCTCTCTTGACCTTACCGTTTTTGGTCAGCTTAAAGCGCTTTTTTGCACCGGTGTGGGTTTTCAGCTTGGGCATTTTATTTTCCTCCTAAATTTGTTATTGCTGCTTATTGGTGGGGGCAGGCTTCGCGTTCATAAACATGATCATACTGCGGCCCTCCAGCTTGGCGGGCTTTTCCACATTGCCTACATCGGCACAGGCCTCTGCAAAGCGCTGCATGATACCATACCCCAGCTGGGAATGCGCCATCTCACGGCCGCGGAAGCGGATGGACACCTTGACGCGGTTGCCGGAAGAAAGGAACTTCTTGGTCTGGTTCACCTTGGTATCAAAATCGTGGGTATCAATGTTCAGGGAAAGCCGGGTCTCCTTCACCTCTATGGTCTTCTGGTTCTTCCGGGATTCCTTTTCGCGCTTGGCCTGCTCAAAGCGGTATTTGCCGTAATCCATAATGCGGCATACCGGCGGCTGGGCCTGCGGCGCTATCTTTACGAGATCCAGGTTCTTTTCCTGCGCCATGTTGTAGGCATCGCGGGAGGACATGATCCCCAGCTGCTCGCCTTCAGCACCGATCACTCTTACTTCCTTGTCGCGGATCTCTTCATTGATCTGCAGTTCCTTGTTTGCGATTGCAAAGCACCTCCTGACTGAAATGGGTTGTAGCTCTCGGGTTTTCCTGTAAATAAAAAGCACGGACTCATCACTTTGATCGTCCATGCCAAAAGAACGCAAGTCTCCCACATTTGCAGGCCTTGCCTCTATTGACCGTGCCTGCAACCACTGTGCGGCAGGTGAGAACGATCTCGTTCTGCTTTCTTTACTTGACTATCATACCAAATCCCCCTCTCCCTGTCAAGGGGGAATTTTCACTATTTCCCTCGTTTTTTCCGCCTGCCGGCACCGCCCCGCAGGCTTCCTGTGTAAGGGGAGGGCACCGCACCATAGCCTCCCTTGTGTAAAGGGAGGTGGTGAGCGGAGCGAACCGGAGGGATTGATGGCACAAATCATGCCAAAGTATCATCTCGCCTGTCGGCGTCGCTAAGTCACCCTCCGGTGACTCCGCCCCGCCGCCAGGCGACTGCAAACTGGCTCCGTAGGAAAAGAGAGATAAAACTAAGTCATAGTATCTACCGACAATCCCTCCGTCACGGCTGCGCCGTGCCACCTCCCTTTGCACAAGGGAGGCTTTCGCCGCCAGGCGACCGCCAACTTGGCCAAAATTCTTTTCCCGCCTTTTCTCCTCAGAAAAGGCCTCACAGCTCCACTTTCACCGCCTGCCCCAGGCAGAACGAATACAGCACCGCCTCGGTCACCGGCAGACCAAACTGCCGCCGCACCATGGCCGCGTACAGCTTCAGCTGCAGGGCATACCGCCCGGTCAGCTCCTGCGGAGCCGCCACCCGGTCGGTCTTATAGTCCAGCAGCACGGCATGGTCCCCTTCTACCAGCACGGCATCCACCGCCCCCATGATGAGCGTCGTCCCCGGCACCCGCAGCGCCGGGTCTATGGCCGCCAGCTCCTCCGGGGTGAATTCCTGCAAAAACCGCATTTCCCGCTCCACCCGGTCGGCTTTTCTCATCCGCTCGCCCAGGGGGGAGTTCATCAGCTTTTCCAGCACCCCGGTGTCGATCAGCCCGCCGTCCTCCCGGTACAGGTAGCCCTCGGCCACCAGCCGTTCTATCTCGGCCTTCGGGTCCTTTTTCAGTGCCGCCAGGTCGGCAAATTGCATCGCCCGGTGGGCGGCATTGCCCCGCTCGGCCGCGGTCGCCTCCTGCCGGGTCAGGCACTTGGGCCTGCGCTTCAGCAGATAATACTCCCTTGCGGCCCGTTCGGCCAGCTCACTCACCGCCATCCTTCTGGGGGTCACGGTATCGGCCGGGTAGGGGTAGCTGAACCTCAGCTTCTCCTCCAGCCGCTGCAGGGCCTCCCCCTCCACGGGGATGGCCTCATGCGCCTGTTCCAGTTCTTCACTCTCCGGCGGCGGCAGCTCCTCCGGCCGTATGATCCTCAGCTCCAGGCCCTGCTCCTGCATCACGGTGCCTCGCAGCCAGTCCCAGCTGCTCCCCGCAGCGGCGGCCCGGTATTCCCCGCTTTCCGCGGCTATCATCCCCAGCTCCTCCAGCCCTTCGGTGATCTTGGTCCCCGTAGCCATCAGGTACAGCTTTTCCCTTGCTCTCGTCAGCCCCACATACAGGATGCGCATTTCCTCCTGCAGCCGGGTCTTGCGGTTCTGCAGCTGCATGGCCGCCAGCGGCAGGGTCTTATGCTGCAGCATGGTGTAGTTATCCCGCAGCTTGCAGGCAAAGCCCAGCTCCCGGTCCATGGCGATGTCGCTGCTCTCCTCCGCCTTGCGGAACCGCTCATTGCACCCGGCCAGGAACACCACCGGGTATTCCAGTCCCTTGCTGCGGTGAATGGTCGTCACGGTCACAGCGTCGCCGCCGGCCGCCGCCGCGCTGGGCAGCACACAGCCCCGCTGGGCCAGCCGCCGCAGGTATTCCGCAAAGTCACTCTCGCCACGGCCGTCCTTTTCGTGCTCGGCCGCATGGGCCTGCAGCAGCCGCAGGTTGGCCACCGCGGTCTCGCCCTCCGGCAGCACCCGGCACTTTTCCCGGTAGCCGGTCACCTCGCATATCTCCCGGATCAGCTCAGCGGCGGGCAGCTCCTGCATTTTGGCCCGCAGCAGGTCGTAGTCCCGCAGGAATGCCGCGAATTTGCCGCTCTCCGCCGTTTTGCTCAGCAGGTTCTGGTACAGTCGCTCCCGCCGGCCGGCCGCTCTCAGGGCCGCCAGGTCGTCCCCGGTAAAGCCATACATCGGGCTTGCCAGCACCTCGGCCAGCTCCAGGTCCAGCATGGGGTTGGCCAGCACGGCCAGGTAGCTCACCACCGTTTTTACCTCTCTTACCTCCAGCAGGTTTTCGTTTTTGGCGCTCCGGGCGCCGATGCCCCTTTCCCGCAGGGCGTCTATGTAGTACTGCTCCCGGTTTTTGGCGCTCCGCATCAAGATGCAGATATCCCCCGGCCGAACCGGCCGTCGGCCCCCGTTTTCCTCCACGGTAAAGCCCGCCTTCAGCAGTATCCCGATCTCCTCCGCCGCCTGCTCGGCCTCCATTTTGCGGCAGTCGGCCACCGGGGTCCCCACAGGCGGGTTGATGACCAGCGCCGTCACCGGCCGCCCGATGGTATAGTCATACGGCAGGGAGGAAACCAGCTCATCCTCCGGCAGGTAGTCCATTCCCGCCGTTCTTTGGGTCATAATGCGGCTGAACAGCCGGTTGGTAAAGCCGGTGATCTCCCGCCGGGTGCGGAAGTTGGCGTTTAGGGCGATCTTTGCGGGGAAGGACCCTTCCTCCGCCGGAGCATAGCTTTCCCGCTTCTCCAGGAAGTTTTCGGGACAGGCCTCCCGGAAGCCGTAAATGCTCTGCTTGACATCCCCCACCATGAAGCGGTGGCAGCCCCCCGCCGTCAGCGCGGCAAAGATCCTCTCCTGCAGGGCGTTGGTATCCTGGTACTCATCCAGCATAATCTCGGCATACCGGCTGCCCAGCTCCGCAGCAAGGGCGGTCGGGGTGCCGTCCGGCCGCGCCAGCAGGGCCAGGGCGTCGTGCTCCAGGTCGCCAAAGTCCAGCTTTCGCCGTTCCAGCTTGGCAGCAGCGTACCGGCTGTCGAATTCCAGAATCAGCGCGCACAGCCGCTCCATCAGCGGGGCCAGCTTCTGCTGGTCCTCCCGGTACTGCGTCTCCCCCATCAGGAAGACCTTCGTCTTGAGCTCCGTCACGGCCTCGGCGGCCCGGCGGCGCAGCCGCAGCACCGTATCCTTGGTCTCGGCGTCGGTCCACTTTTTCCGCGGGAACTGCGGAAAGCTCGCCTCCAGCATCCGGGTCATGGCAATGTCCCATTCCTCCTGCGTCACCGCGGTCATCAGCCGGGCCAGCATCTCCCGGTCCTGCATGATCACCGGCGTCACCACTTCCCACAGCATCTCATCGTTGCTCTGCCCCAGCAGATCCATGCAGTCCCGCAGCAGGTCGTCGGCGTATTGCAGGGCCTCCGCGGCCCGCTGCCGCAGCAGCCCGCTCCAGATGGTCTCATCCAGCGGTGTTTCGGTATCGGCGGTGATGTACTCCGCGGCCCAGTCCCGGTAGAAGGGATGGTTGCGCAGAAAGCGGTATAGAAGCAGCAGCGAGGCCATGACCCTGCGGTCATTCCGGCTGCCGGAAAACAGCTCGATGAGCCGCATGAAGGCCGGCTCGGCCTTTTCGTACTCCTCATCCAGCAGCTGTTCCAGCACCGCCGCCTGCAAAAGCTCGTCCTCCCCATCCCGGCCCAGGGCCATATCGCCGGGCAGCCCCAGCGCCTGGAAATTCTCCCGGATGAGCCGGTAGCAAAAGGCATGGATGGTGCAGATCTCGGCGTTGCCCAGCAGGAGGCTCTGCCGCCGCAGCACGGCGTTTTCCGGCTCCTGCTCCATTCGCTCGTACAGCCGGGCCGCAATTCTCTGCCGCATTTCCTCCGCCGCGGCATTGGAGAAGGTCACAATAAGCAGCCGGTCGATATCCACCGGGCGCTCCGGGTCGGTGATGAGGGTCAGCACCCGTTCGGTCAGCACAGCGGTCTTGCCGCTGCCCGCCGCCGCCGAGATCAGAAGATCTCCGCCCCGGGTGGTGATGGCCTGTTTTTGGGCCGGGGTCCATTCGCGCGCGCTCATTCGGTCTCCTCCTTTCCGCCCAGCTCCCGGTGGGGAGCCTCCGGCTCGGTATTATTGCACAGCCCCGCATAGGGGCAGTAGTTGCAGGGCTCGCTGCTGCCGCCCCGTGCCGGGCAGGGAGCCACCTTACCGGCCAGCAGGTCGGTGCCCATTTGCTCTATGTTGCCGTAAACGGTCTCCCGCAGCTTGGCAAAGACCTCCCGGCTGTAAACCCGGGAGCCCCGGTAAAACTCGCCGTTCTGCTTTATCTTGGCGGGGATATACACCCCGGCCAGCTGCTGCTCCATCGCCCGCAGGATGTCCTCATCCTCCAGCAGCATTCCCTTCATCCGCAGGGATTCATTCACCTCGGCCGCCAGGCTTTCGCTGGTGGTATCCATGGTGACCTCCAGCGCCTCCAGACGGCTGGGCAGGTACAGCACCCCCGCCGGCTGCGGGCTGCCAAAGCGGTGGTTCTCATCGCCACAGGCGGCATACAGGTAGATGAGCATCTGCATATTGAGGCCGTAGGGCACTTCCTCAAACCTGAATTCCTTGGTGCCGGATTTGTAATCGATGACCCGCAGGTAGTCTCCCTCCGGGCCGTGGTAAAGGTCCACCCGGTCAATGGAGCCGCGCAGGGAGATGGGGGTGCCGTCCCCGGCGCTCAGCCGCGGAGAGGCCACCTCTCCCCCCTCGCCCACCGAAACCTCGGTAGCGGCGGCGGTAAATTCGCTTTGGGAAAATTCATCAGCCAGGTGCCGCACAATGACCCCCAGCATCAGCCGCAGGCGGTCAAACTGGTAACGGAACCGGGCGGTAACATTGGCGGGGTCCGGCACCATCCGGTCGATGTACTCCCGGAGGAAGCGGCGGATCTCCCCATCCATCTCCTCGTCGGTCAGCTCGCACAGGCCCCGGCTGCCGTACTGGTTTACCATCTGCTGGAAAACATAGTGGATGGCCGAGCCCGACTCGAAGGGGGAAAACTCCACCCTTTGCCGGGGGCGCAGCCGCAGCATTTTATCACAGAAAAACTGGTAGGGGCACTGGTAGTACCGGTCGATGGCGGTGGGGGCCAGCTTCAGCTCCCGGCCCAGCAGCTGCCGGGCGTTTTCCGGGGTGATATCCCCGGCCGGGGCGTCCATGGCCACCCGTCTCATCGCGGCCGGATAGTCCCCCTCTCCCAGCCGCTCCAGCAGGGCGGCCAGCAGGGCCTCCTCCGCGGCATCCCGGCCCAGAGCCGCCGCGTATCGGCTTTTGGCGGTGGCCTCATTCACCACCCAGAATTCCGCCGGGAAGGCTTCTGTCCTGATGGGGCTGACCCGCAGGGGCCGCAGCACCCGCAGCAGATAGCCCGCCGGGGCCAGCTGGGCATCCCCGGCGATATTCTGCCGGGCATAGGTGATGGTCAGCCGCTCCGCCGCGGCCGAAAGAGCGGAATACAGCACAAACTGCTCCCGCAGAGTGCTTTCGGTGCCCAGCACCGGCAGCTCCGCTCCCCGGGCATTCAGCTCCTCCCGCTCCCGGGTGGAAAAAAGCCCCGCTGTGGCCCCATTGGCCGGGAAAATGCCCTCATTGACGCCAAGGACAAAGACGGCCCGGGGGCTTTGCAGCCGCACCCGGTCGCTTTCCGCCAGGATGACATGATCCACGGTATTTGGCACCTCGCCCAGATCGATGCGGGAAAGGGCCAGCCGGAACAGCTCGCTCCACTCCCGGGCGTTCAGTGCCCTTTCCGGGTAAAAGTCGGTCATGAGGTCCAGCACATCCACCAGGCTGTTCCACTGGCGGTCCACCGCTTCCCGCTGCGGCAGAGGGCTGTTTTGGGTCAGGTTTTGCAGGGCGCCGGCGGCTTCCGCATAGCGGTACACCGCCGCCGCAAAGTCGGGGCCTGCGGCATTTTTCAGACTTTGCCGCAGGGCCGCCAGCGGCTCGATGACCCGGCGGCGGGCGGCCTCCACCTGGGCCAGGGCGGCGGCGTAATCCTCCGGGGCGGCATCGGACATGCCCTCCGGATTGCCGGTGAAGGGGCGCAGCCAGTCCTCCCCGGAGATGTTCCAGATGAAGCTGTAATTTTCCAGGGCGCCGGCCTGCTGGGGAGAAAGCCCCGAGGCAGCAGAGCGGGCCAGCCGCAGGATGGCGGCGGTTTTCAGGCTGCCGGAGGCAGCCTCCAGCGCGGTGAGCAGGAAAAACGGCAGCGGCGCGAAGAGGATGTTCTGCTTTTCGCCGCAGAAGTAGGGCAGATCGTATTCCTCCAGCACGGTTTTGGCATTGCGGTAGCGGTCCAGGTCCCGGCAGAGGATGACGCAATCCCGGTAGCGGAGGCCCTCCTCCCGCACCAGCCGGGAAATCTCGGCGGCGGCAAACCGCATTTCCTCGTACACCGTCGGCGCCTCGATGAGCCGAAGGCTCTCTCCGGCGGCGGGGGGCACCGTTTCCGGCCGGGTAAAGGCCCTTTGCAGCCCGGCCAGGGCGGGGCTTTGGTGGCGTTTATCTTCGGTGAGAATGAGGGACTCCTCGCACATTAACGCATGCGCGCCCGCGTACGCGCGCATACGCAGGAGAAATTTTTTCTGGTAAAGGAAGATGTCCTCCCCGGCATCCAGGGCGGGGCAGGTCATGGAGAGGGTGAGACTTTCCGCCGAGAGGAGCATCTGCTCCAGCAGGGCGCGCTCGCTGACCGAAAAGTAATCGAAGCTATCCACCCAGATATGGCGGCCGGCGAACCAGTTCTTTTCCGTCGCGCGGCCCAGCGCCAGGGCCAGTTCATCCAATGGGTCGTGGAAGCGCAGCTCCACCAGGGCCTGGAAGGCCTCGTAGATGAGCTGGAGATCGGTGAGCTTCTGCCCCAGGGCGGTGCCAGCGGTTTCGGCGGCGATTTCCTCCAGCCGGGCGGGGGTGATACCGGCACGCTTAAAATCGGCGACGGTTTGCAGCATGGAGGAAATGAAGCCGGTGTAGCCTGCCTGCCGCCGGTAGAGGGTAAGCCGTTCCTGCACCTCGCTGATGGCTTCCCGCATCAGCAAAGCCCGGCTGACCTCATCCAGCGGGCGCTGCGTCAGGCCGCCGCATTCCCGGAAGATCTTTTCCGCCAGGCGGGGGAAGCTGAGCAGGGTGATGTACTGCTGCTCCTCCCCGGTAAAGAGGGCACTGACCCGGCGCTCCATCTCAAAGGAGGCGTGCTCCGGCACCAGCAGCAGGGCAGACTGCCGCCGGCCGGCGGCTTCTTTTATCTGGCGGAGTACCTCGGTGGTTTTGCCGGTACCGGCTTCGCCCAAGATCATTCGCAGCATGGGACAGGGCTCCTTTCGGGTGGGTGGTTAGTGGAAAGTGCGGGGATGGCCGGGAGGGCGGCGGCGGAGCCGCCGCCCCGCAGGGGTGGCGCGGCAGCCCCCGCAGGGGGCGCTCCGCCGCAATGGGCGGGCTGCACAGGGTGGTGGGGATAGATCGGGCAAGGGGTAAGTGGGAAAGCTAAGGCAGCCCGCGGCAGCCGCGAGGTAGCGGATAGAAACAACATTCTAAATTAATTGTAGCACAGGTTTGGCGGGATGGGCAAGACTTTGGGATGAAAAAACGAACAAATTTTCGTATTTGTAATAAATCTGGGCATATATGGGAAAACCGCCCGCTCTCCAATAAACAGGGAACGGGCGGCCGGCATTGGCCTTTGTGGATCAGGCAAGGGTAAAATTGGAGCCTTTATAACGCAGGCGGATCTTATCCGCGATCATGGCAATGAACTCGCTGTTGGTAGGCTTGCCGCGCAGATTGTGGATGGTATAGCCGAAATAGGAATTGAGAATATCCACATCCCCGCGGTCCCAGGCCACCTCGATGGCATGGCGGATGGCACGCTCCACACGGGAGGCGGTGGTACCGTTCTTTTTGGCGATGGCCGGATAAAGCACCTTGGTAACGCCGTTGATGATCTCCGGTTCCCGGACGGTCATAATGATGCCATCCCGGATATACTGGTAGCCCTTGATATGCGCAGGGATGCCGATCTCCATGATGATCTCGGTGACGATGGTTTCCAGGTCCACCACTTCCACGGCGGGACGGGCCGCGGCAACCGCTTCTTCCCCGGCGGCCGGGGCGCACATCATTTCTACCCGCTCGGCAATGATATCGGGATCGAACGGCTTGACAAAGTGATAGGCGGAGCCTGCCCGGATCAGCTGATTGGTGATGCCGGGCGCATCCATACCGGTCATGGTAAAGATGGTGGGCTGGACGCCGCACTCCCCGCGGGAAACGGCCATGAGCACACCCAGGCCATCCAGGCCGCTCATTAGGGCCTCCATCAGCACAGCGGTGGGCTTCTTCTCCCGGATCATATCCAAAAGAGCGCGTCCATCCTTGCGGCAAACCTCTACTTCAAAGCCCTTTGCCTCCAAAGCAGCTTTGCAGGTATCGCGGAATTCGCCCGCATCATCGGCGATCAGCATATAGTTGTGGTTCTCCATGTGAATACTCCTCCTAAAATGTTATGAAATCCGGCCGTTGAGTTGATGTTACCATAAATTGTAAAAGATTTCAACATATATTTCAATATTTTTTGATAAAGTTTTCGCCAATATTTTCCAATATTAGATGCTATGCCGCATTGCGGGTGGTTTGGTCGAGGTTTTTCTCGGCGTTTCGCACTGTTTCGGCAAAAATCGCGTAGCCGCGGTCCGGTTCATCCACAAAGACATGGGTCACGGCGCCTACCAGCATTCCATTCTGGACGAGCGGCGAGCCGCTCATGCCCTGTAGGATACCGCCGGTTTTTTGCAGCAGTGCCTCATCGGTCACCCGGATGACCATATTCTGCCCCGCGTGGCCGCTGCCCCGCAGCACCTTCTCGATAACTACATCATACTCCCGCGGAGCGCCGCCTGCAATAGTTGTCAGCATTTTAGCGGGGCCGGGCTGCACTTCGTGCGAAAAAGCCACTGGCAGCCGCTCCCCCTGCGGGATATAATCCGGGCGGAGGGACCCGCAGACCCCGCATTCGCCATTGGCGGTGAGGCCCGCAAAGGTGCGCCCCGCCACAAACTGGCCCTTCAATTCGCCGGGGGAGCCGCTTTTGCCGGTGGTATAGCCGGTAATGACCGCTTCCACTCCCTCCCCGGTGGAAAGGGTCATGATCTCGCCGGTATCCACATCGCAGATGGGATGCCCCAGGCCGGAGAAGGTACGCGCGTTTTCATCAAAGTAGGTGACGGTGCCGATGCCGGCGGAGCTATCCCGCACCCAAAGTCCCAGGTGCCAGCGGCTGTCGGAAAGGCTTTTTTGCGGGGTGAGGCGCGCGGTGTACTGCCGCCCCTGCCGCTGATATACAAGCTGCACCGGGCGGCCGCCGCTGCCCTGCACCAGAGCACCCATCTGCTCATTGGAGGTCAATGTGATGCCGTCCAGACTCAGCAGGATATCCCCGGTGGCAAGGCCCGCGCTGCGGGCCGGATTGATGCGCCTGCCATCGGCGGAAAAATCGGTAAAGCCCACCACCATCAATCCCTCGGTAAACATCTTGATGCCGAAGGGACGGCCGGAGACCAGCACGGTATCCCGCTGCACATAGCGCACCGAAACAGTCTTGACCGAAACGCCCAGCGGCAGGCGCAGCTGGGCTTCGGCCGTTGCTTCCCCGCTGCGGGCCACGGCGGTCTCCTCGCCATAGACTGCAGTAATATTGCCGGGCAGGCGAAGGCTGCCGCCGCGGGTCAGGGCGTATTCATCCGGCAGGCGGGCCTGCCAGTACACCGCCGCGGCCAGCACCAGCAGCACCGCGGCGCCAAAGATCCAAAAGCCTGTGCGTATTGCTTTTCTCAAAGGATTTCACCCCCTTTCCCCCAAAAGCGGGGCCGCGCCCGCACTGATGCGCCGCCCCATAATCTACTGTGCGCCGGAAGCGGCGGATGATGTGATGTAAATACTTGCGGCGGATGCAGCAAAAGGACAGAGATGCCAAAAAATGCGTCCTATGACAAAAGTCCGCGGGGATCCCGCAGGACCAGGTGAACGGTGTAGCGGAGCTCCCCCAAGGGGATATTTTGTAAATCGTGACCGCAAAGCGCCGCCCGGGCCGAAAGCCCCAGCAGATCGCTGCGGGTGCGGGACATTTGGATATTCAGCGCGGCCAGGCGCCGCTGCAGTTCATCCAGCAGGGCCGCTTCCAGCGTTTCCCGGATCATGTTTCCATCGACGGACTGCACCGCGGCTTCCGCCGTCAGGGTGAGGGTGGGTGCTTCGTCCTCCCATTTGACCCCAGAAAGGGTCAGCCGCCGCAGCAGGATGCTCGCCTCCCCCGCTCCAGTCGAAAGCGCATAGCGCATTTCCGGGCGCTCGCCCAGCAGCATAAGGCAGATCTCCTCCGGCTCCTCGGGGGCGGTGTAGTCGCTTTGCCCGGTGGCGATGGCACCCGTTTCCCGCAGCTCGCCCTCTGCCGTCGTCAGCCAGGGGATCAGACCATCCCGGCCGGTCCCCTCCAGCAGGTTCAGCAGCTCCTTGAGTCCATTGCGGCGGCTATCGGTATATTGGCGGGTCAGCAGGGCGGTGATGCTATCCCCAGTGAGCGCTTCCCCATCATACAGTGAAAGGGCATCCCCGCACAGGGCGATCTGGGTATTGGGGGAAAGCCTTCCATCGGCCAGCAGCGCACGGAGATACTCCCGCAGCGTGCTGCCATCGGGCACGCCGGAAAAGACGATGCTCTGCAGCGCGCCAAGGTAGACCTGCTCCCCGGTTTGGCGCTCGGCGGCGGAAAAGAGGGCGGTGAAGCTTTCCCCCTGCACGGTGATGGTCTCATTTTCCTCCTCGCGGATCACCTCCAGCACGGCGGTAAGCGGGCGGGCGGAGCACTCCACCCCCATGGAGGAAAGGACCAGACGGGAGGAGATGGGGCGCTCTCTGCAGCCGGGCAGCAGGCAGAGCAAAAGCGCCAAAAGCAGGGCGGAAAAACGGTGAAACGGCATATGGAAACCTCCTGAATGAGAAGATAAGCAAAGAGCGGGGCGGCGGGCAGAAGCGGCGAGCGGCCAGGCAGCGGCGAGGGCAGGCTGGCGCCCGATGAAATCGGGCTGACGCCTGTTGAGCCGCTAACGCCGCCGGTCCCGCTTATTCCCGGTGCCCCGCGGCGGCAGCAGAGCAAAAATCAGCCAAAGCAGGCCCGTCACAGCCAAGATGGGATAAACGGCAGCATCCGGCCAGCCGGTATAGTGCAGCAGCACTACCCCGCCAAGGGAAAGCGCCACGCCCGCCCAAAGGGAGTATTTTGGAGGGCAGCCAGCCATACCGCCCAACCGCGCGGCGGCGACCGCCAGTCCGGTAAGCCGGAAAAACGCCGCCGTGATAAGCAAAAAGCAATACACCGGCACCATGCCGGAAAGCCCGGCCGACCGGGCCAGCTGCATCATGGGGTAGGGCTGCAGACTGCCGTAGTGCCCCAGCACCAGCGCCGCCAGCAGCAGCAAAAGGCCGCCCAGCAGCCAACCGGCGGGCACCCACAGCAGCAGGGCGGCAGACCGCGGCCGGCTGCATCGCTGGGCAAACAGCAACAGCAGCAGAGGTTCTATCTGGCGAGGCAGGATGAATAATATCTCCTCCCCCAGGCGGGAAAGATCCTCTTCGGGCAGGCGGAGATTGAGCGCCGTAGCCTGCGGCAGCACCCCAAGGGTAAGCAGCAGCACCGCGATCAAAAACAAAAACAGACTGACAAAGGCGGCCCGGCCCAGGGCCTCCTGCCCGGCGGCAGCGGCCGCCCACACCGCGCCCAGCAGCACCAGCAGCAGGAGAAACGGGGAAAACACACCCTCGAACAGAACACGGGCGGCGGAAAGCAGCTGTTCGGCCGTGACCGCGAAATATCCCACCGCAAGGAGCGCACCCCATGCGGCAAATACCGGCGACAGAGGGGTCTCCCCCCGGGCGGCGCAGCGGCGGCAGAATACCGCCAGCAGGAACACCACCCCATAGGCCACTGCCGAGGCCGCCATGCTCAACAGGCCGTTGACAAGGGACGGGCGGCAGCACAGCAGCCAAAAGCACTGGGATAATACCAACAAAGCGAATATTTGCCCGCTGCCGCTGATCTCACGCGTCCTGGTCATCGGTCTGCCCCCTTTCCCGCTGGCGGGCGGAGGACACATTGTAATCCTCCTGCCCCAGCCGCTGCCAGCCGCTGCGCCAGAATAGATCCCGCAGGGTGCGGGGCTGCCACGGCGCGATGGGCGCCGTGAGCGGTGTGCCCAAAGTATGCAGGCTGCACAGGTTGACCACCAGCACCAAAAAGCCCAGCACCATGCCGTAAAGCCCCAATATCCCGCCGATGAAGATGAATAAAAACCGCAGAATGGTCACCGGCTCGTACAGGCTGGGCACCGCGAAGGCGCTTACGGCGGTCAGCGCGATAATGATGATCATGGGCAGGCCCACCAGTCCGGCGGTCACAATAGCATCCCCGATGACGATGCCGCCCACCACACTGAGGGTATGCCCAATGGCATCCGGCAGGCGCAGCCCTGCCTCCCGCAGCAGTTCATACAGCAAAAAAAGGGCCAAGGCTTCCCCCATAGCGGAAAGCGGCGTGGCCGAAACAGAGCCGAGGAAGGCGGGCAGCAGCATCCGGGGAATACGCTCCGGGTGGAAGGTGACCACCGCCACATAATAGCCCGGCAGCAGCACCGTAAGGAAGAACGCTGCCAGCCGCAAAAGCCGCACAAACGCCGTAAAATAGGGTCGCTGGGTGTAGTCATCCAGCGTATGGAAATGCTCGGTGAAGAGGTAGGGCGCGATCATCACATTGGGGCTGCCGTCCACCATAACGCCCACTCTGCCCTCCGCCAGCTTGGCGCACAGGGTATCGGGGCGCTGGGTGGTGCCCGTCCCGCTGAAAAGCGACGCCGCCCCCTTGCCGATGAACGCCTGCAAAAAGCCGCTGTCCAGCACCAGCGGCAGAGAAGCCTCCCGCAATTCTTGCCGCACGGCCTCCACCGTTTCGGGCGCCGCCACATCGCTGAGGTAGCAAAGGCGCACATTGGTGCGGCTCTGCCGGCCCAGGTACAGCGTTTCCACCGTCAGATTGGGGGATTTGAGCCGGCGGCGCACCATGGCGGTATTGGTATTGTTGCTTTCGGTAAAGCCCTCCCGGGAGCCGCGGAGGTTCTTCTCCATGGCGGGCTCCCCCACGCCCCGTGTCTCAAAGCCCTGATAGCCCAGCGAGAGCGCCCGGGGCACGCCGTCCAGCATCACCATGGCAAAGCCGCTCATCGCCTTGGTAAAGAGATCCTCGTAGGTTTCCACGATGCCCTGCTCGCTGCTGAACAAAAACTGTGAGCGCAGGTACTCCCACAGCTTTTCCGGGTCGGCCTCCGGCGGGGCCATGCGGTTTATGGGGCGCAGCAAAAAATCGCTGACCTGGGTATTGCTCACCAGACCATCGAACATAAAAGCCAGGCCCTTTACCCCGGCCAGCTCAAATTCATCCAAAATGAGATCGGCGGAGCCGCGCATCCCCTGCTCAATGCGCTCCCGCAGCAGCACAATGCTGCTGTCCAGTTTTTCCGGCATCATTTCTCCCTCCACTCGGCGCCGCTCCCCGGCAGCTATCGGGTCTTTCCCGGCAGGAGAAAGCCGCAGGCGGGCCCGGAAGCGCCGTGGGCAGGCTGACGCGCGATGCGGTTTTCTTCGCCGAAAATATCATTTTCCCTGCCGGGGAAATTCCTTTTCATTATTCGCCGCGGCCGCCGGAATATGTGCGGGAATATGCCGCCCAAATCCGTAAATAATACCCTCCATGCGAGGTGATTTTTTGTGCTGGTCACATTTTTGCGGACGATGATCCTGTATCTTGTGGTTGTGTTCGGCATCCGGCTGATGGGCAAGCGCCAGATCGGGGAGCTTCAGCCCTCGGAGCTGGTCATCACCATCCTCATTTCCAATATCGCCACCCTCACCATTGAGGAAACGGACAGCCCCATGTTCGCGGGGCTTCTGCCCATTTTGGCGCTCATGTGCTTCGAGGTGCTGACCTCCTTCCTCTGCCTGAAAAGCGCCCGGCTGCGGCGCATTGTCTCCGGGCGGCCCATTATCATCATCCACGATGGGAAAATAGACCAGCGGGAAATGCGGGAGCTGCGCTTTTCCGCCGATGACCTGATGATCCAGCTGCGGCAGAACGGCATCTTCCGGGCGGAGGAGGTGGAGTTTGCGGTGGTGGAGACCAACGGCAAGCTCTCCGTCTACCAGAAGTACCAAAACCGCCCGGTGACGCCGCAGGTGCTGGCCATGCCGAATCAGCCGGAGGATAACGCCCCGCCGCTGGCTGTGGTGTGCGAGGGCACCGTGATGCACGAGGCCCTGCGCCGCAGCGGCAAGGACCTGCGCTGGGTGGAAAAGAAAGCCGCCGCCCAAAAGCTCAAAATTGATGAGGTGTACCTGATGGTCGCCTGCCCCGATGGCAGCTGTGATATTGTGGCGAAGGAGCGTGGCCGATGAAACGATTTTTGGCGGCGGTGGGCATTTTGCTTATTATCATCGGCATCAGCATTTACACGCTGGTGGATATGCAGCAAAGCATCGATCGGCTTACGGAGCACACGGCGGCGGTACGGCAGCAGGTGGAAAAAGAAGGCGCCGCCACCGCCCAGCGCCAATGCGAGGAGCTGATGGCGGAATGGAACGGCATGGAGCCCCGGTTTTTGCTGTATGTGCGGCACGACCATCTGGATAATATCATGGAGCACCTTTCGGAGCTGCCGGCCTACTGCCTGGAGGATGACCGGGCCGAGCTGCTGAGTACCCTGGATGCCGCCCTGCGCATGATGGAGCATCTCAAGGAATCCATCACCCCCAGTTGCCGCACGCTGTTGTAGCGTTCCCCTGGCGCTGTGACCGGCGGCACCGGCAAAAGGCGGCGATGACTGCGCGGTCGGACCTTGTCAGGCATCAGCCTATCTGCGGCCCGTCCTCCTGTCCTCCCACCCTTTTTTCCATTCGCCGCCGCAAAATAAAAATCAGCCCGCAGGAGAGCGCCTCTCCCGCGGGCTTTGGTTTATTCTTCTGTTCAGCCGTAGAATGGCTCCTCCGAAGCGCCCTTGATGGTCACCGTGACGGTATCCACCTCGGCGGCGGTCCTGGGCCGGACGGGACTGCCCGGCGCGATGCTGGTGCCCACCACCGTGCCCGGTTCCCCGCCCGTTTCCGGGTTGGTATCGTAGACGATGGTATAGCTGATCTGGCAATCGGTAAGGATGCGGATGGCATAGGCTTCATTGGCGCCGTACAGGTCCGGCATGACGGTATACTGCGGTCCCTTGCTGATATAAAGCGTCACGCTGCCATCCTCCGGCAGCACCTGCCCCACCGCCAGCGATTGCTTATAGATCACCCCGCTGGGGTAGGTATCGCTGTACTCATAGCGGTAGATGAAATTATACCCACTCATCTGCTCCAGCTCGTCCTCTATCGCCGGCAGATAGTACCCCTCCAGGCTGCGCTCCATCACCGGAGTGGCGGGCTGCTCCTTGCCGTCAAAGGCGCCGCTGTTCCACAGCGCCAAAAGGACATTCCCGATGACGCTGACCGCCAGCAGCACCGCCAGCAGCACCATGGGCGGAGAAAACTGCTTTGGGCCCGCGGCCGCCGGTTTTTCCGCCGGGCGGGGCGGGGCCTCCGGCCGGAACACGGCGGTATTGGCACCGGCTTCCTCCAGCAGGGCGGCGGAAAACGCCTCCATGGAGCGGTAGCGCTGCTTGTGATCCACCGAAAGTGCCTTCATGATGCCCTCGCAGACATGCTCCGGCAGGTCGGGGCGCAGCTTACCCAGCGGTGCCAGGTAATCATCCCTTTCCCCGCGCAGCTCGGCGCTTACCGGGGCCTGTCCCGCCAGCATGCGGTACAGCACCGCTCCCAGCGAGTAGATATCGGTCCATTCTCCCTGCCACAGTGCCTTGGAATACTGCTCCGGGGCGCTGTACCCGGCGTAAAGCTCGGCGTGCAGGCCGTTGCCCACGGTGCGCAGCTCCGGCAGGGCAAAGCCATCCAGGATGACCCGCTTGCGGCTGTCCACATAGATGTTCTGCGGGGAGATGCCGCAGTGAGTCAGGCCCATATTGTGCAGCTGGCTAAGCAGCGAAATGAGCGGGCTGATGAGCTGCCGGGCATCGGTCAGGCTCATCTCTCCCTTTTGGCGGGAAAGATACTCCTCCAGCGGCTCCATGCGCAGATATTCGGTCACCCGGTACAGGGTGTCATTTTCGGAAAAAAGCACCAGTGTTTTCAGCATCGCCTTGTGGTTCACTTCCATCAGGCGCTTCCAGCGGTCGTGCAGGTCGCTGGCCATGGTACGGAACAGCGTTTTGCTTTCGGCGGAGATGAGCATAATGCCCCGGCCGTCCTCGGCACGCTTCAATATGCCGGGGAAGAATTCCTCCACCCGCACCTTGCGGTCCTTTTCGGCATCCCAGGCCAGATAGGTGGTGAGCAGGTCATTGTGGTGCAGCACCATCCCCACGCGGTACTGCCCGGAGAGCACCGTTCCCAGCGGCAGGGCGGCATCGGGGTTGGGGGCCTCCGGCTTCTGCCCGCAGGCGGAACAGACCGTCTCCCCCTCCTCCAGTACGGAAAAACAGTGGCGGCACAGGTTCGGCTCCGGCATGGGCGCTCCTCCTTTCGGATCGTGGCTTCTCATGATTTGGTTTCATCGGCGGGGTCATCCTCCCGCGCCGGGTGGGTAAACAGGTAAATGGCAATGCAAAGGGCCCCGGCCAGCAGCGCCCCGATGAGGATGTACCGCACCGGGCTGCCGGTTCTCGCTTCCCGCTGGGGCAGCACCAGCTCGGTGGGGGCGGCATCGGCCGCCTTGCTGCCGGCGGGCTTCTTCTGCTTCTCTTCTACCTCCGGCAGGGCGGCGTTTTCCCGCTCCGCCTCCCGGAACGCCTCATCCCGCTGCTGCTGTTTTTCCTCCAACTCCCGGCGGGCCTTCTCCAGCTCCTGCTGTTTTTCGGAGGGCAGCTCGGTACGGACACCACTGTTGCCCGGGTCTTTCCAATCGCCCCACAGGTTATCATCCCGTTCCGGTCCTGCCGGCGGCTCCGGATCGCTCGCGGCAGGATCACTGACGGTTTCCTGGGCCGGCGGCTCGGGGGCGGCGGGCGTCTCCACAGTGGGGTGGTCATCGGGTTCTGTTATGCCAAAATCCCAGTCATCTGCCATCGCCGGCACCGCGAGCATTACGGCGCACAGCAGTGCCGCGATGATACGGAGTCCCTTCACAGTCTGCCCTCCCTTTTGCCAAAAAAGCGGCGCTTTGGGGGCGCCGCTCTTGGAATATTTGCGGGGATATTACATTTCCCAGTTGTGCCAGAAACCCTGCACATCATCGCAGTCATCCAGCAGGTCCATCAGACGGGTCATCTTATCGGCGGCGTCCTCCGGCAGGGCGGTGTAGGTGCTGGGGATATAGGCCGGCTCGGCGGAAAGGAAGGTATAGCCCTTCTTCTCCAGCGCCTCGCGCACCTCGCGCAGCTCATTCACCCCGGTATACACCTCAATGGTATCCTCATCGAAATCCACATCCTCGGCCCCGGCATCAAAGCAGTCCTCCATTACCTTCTCCTCGTCCAGCTCGCCCTCGCTGTTATCAATGACGATCTGGCCCTTTTTGGTGAACAGATAGCCCACGCAGCCGTTCTGACCCAGATTGCCGCCGCACTTATCAAAGTAATGGCGCAGGTCACCGGCGGTACGGTTGCGGTTATCGGTCAGCGATTCAATGATTACGGCAACACCGTTGGGGCCGTAGCCCTCATATACCATCTCTTCGTAGCTGTTCTTATCCTCGCTGCCCGCAGCCTTCTTAATGCAGCGCTCGATATTCTCGTTGGGCATATTGGCAGCCTTGGCCTTGGCGATGCAGTCGCGCAGCTTGCCGTTGGTATCGGGATCGGCGCCGCCCTCTTTTACCGCTACCGACATCTCACGGGCCACCTTGGTGAATACCTTGGCCTTGGCCGCATCGGAAGCGCCCTTTTTGCGTTTAATATTATTCCATTTGGAATGTCCAGACATAGGAAAAATCGTCCTTTCGTGTGATAGTGCATACTACATAAGAATTTTAACACATCCCGCGGACGCTGACAACCTTTTTTGCAAAATTCTCCCGCTAAATTCTGAAAAACGGTTGACAAAGCCCCCCTCTTTTGGTATGATAACTGATGTCGCCAAAGACCGCCTTTGGACCTGCGGGTGTAGTTCAATGGTAGAATTCCAGCCTTCCAAGCTGGTTACGTGGGTTCGATTCCCATCACCCGCTCCAAATATTTGCGCCAATAGCTCAGCAGGATAGAGCAACTGCCTTCTAAGCAGTAGGTCAGGGGTTCGAATCCCTTTTGGCGCGCCACGTAGAAAAGCGTTGAAAATCTCAATTTTAAGGGATTTCAGCGTTTTTTGTTTTTTTATACTTAGTTTTTTATTTTTTCAATATTAAATGTTTCTTTTTTGCTAAAGCTAGAATACTAAAGATGTATAAAGGCATTATTACGTTATATTAACAAATTTTCAATTAACCAAGTAATTATTATTGTATCGGAACACCGCAACAGCGGTGTTCCGATACTTTGTTTATATTGCTTTAATTTCACTTATTATTTAGGAGTAATCTTATATTAGAGCTTTAACCTTTCTTTTAAAATCAAAGCAATAATATGCAATTAAATCAAAATAATGTCGTTGAAATTACGTTGCAATACTGTTATTATTAAAATTAGGTAATAGTGTTTAAATATTTAATTTTTTTCACATAGATTTGTACAATTCGTTTAAATTTGTGCACTATCAAGCTATTGAATGTTAATTATTTATTACTGTTACCTTGTTTTGTCAAACGTGATGAAATTGCTAAAACTTGCACGAAGGCAAAATTACCTTACATTATAAGGAGGCAAAATAATGCAAAGAAAATTTCTAAGTAAGATCATTGCCGTAATTATTACAGTGACAATGCTTACGACCGCCATTGCTGTGACAGCATCGGCAGCAACGGTCACCAACAGCTACGATGCCGAATTTGCAGCATTAGCTGACTCATTCGACGAAGACATCCACTTTGCCGGTAAAGACGGAGGAATGGCAAACTACTATATCATATCTTCCGGAAACGGCGAAAACTATATGGGCTCCGCCGGCGGTAGGTATAATTACTACCGTTTCACCCCCGGCAAGGAAGCCAAGCTAATTTCAAAAAGCGGCTTCGATCTTGGTAAAGGTTTTACATTCCGTTACGAAATATTTACAAATATCCCCGATTCCGGAACGAGCGAAGTTTCGGTCGGCAAACTCAAGCTCGTCACGGATTACAGCACCTGCACTCTGTATATTAAATACGGCAGCACCGAGCTTGCAAGACTTGAAACGGGATATGAAGCCGGTTCGGTCGATTTCCAGACATATTACACCTATCAGGACTATACACTCACTTATACCGACGGTGTTTTGACTGTTTCCAGACTGGCTAACGGATTTACAAAAAACAGCCAGGGGCAGACCGCGATTGTCGCCTGTGGCGATAACATTGTATGGACTCTTGCTGACGGAACAACCGCCGAAAAGATTCCAATGCCCGACTACGCTGACTTCGGTTACGCACAGATCGGTTTTTACGCATCCTCCACTGTTGGCGGCCCCGGTCTGTTCTACGTTGTTCCGGTTGGATTCAGAAGTAACTGGAACGGCAACCTGCCGGTATTTTCAGCTCCTATGCTCTCTGCAAAATGCGGTTTCACAACAGTTCAGGGATATGTTGACTTCCTCACCTCGCTAAACGACAATCTTACTCATAAAAATGTTGAGTTTGCACGCAAAGTATTTAACAAGGTCATGGCCTCCGGTTCGGCCGGTCTGAAAAACACCGTAAGTGCATACGAAAGCTACATAACAGCAGCCGAAAAGGCTTTGTCGGTTGAGGAATCCGACTACGATATTACCGCGACCGTCGGAGGCAGCGTATACTGCAACGGCGCACCTTTTGTAAACGACACCGTTGCAAATCGCATCGTTATCGGTCAGGAAATGACACTGAACGCCGTTGCGGACAGCGGTTACACATTCAGCCATTGGGCTGATGCAAAGGGCGGCATTGTCTCCAAAGACGCAACCCTGACAGTGACCTTCGGTGCCGACACCACTCTGACCGCGGTATTTGAAAAGGCCAATTCCGCTGCCGGTGAGGAAATTGTCATCCGCTTTAGAGATCACGCAGGCAACATAAAGGCGTCTGTCATCGCCACTGCCGGAGAGTCAATCACTCTGCCTGCTCTTCCCTACTCCTACGGTTACACCTGCACGGGTTGGCTGATTGACGGGGTTCAGTATGCAGCTGGCGCAACCGTCAGCTTTACGTCAGATACCGTTATCAGCGCAGCCTTTAAAAAGGACGATACTCTTTACTCCATCGAAATATCCGGTGCAGAAGGCTCTCCTACTGATAACTATACCTACAATACTCTTATCAACCTGAAATTTGACAACACACTGCTTCAGAACGGTCAGTACTTTGCCGGCTGGACAAGCAACGGTGCGATAATCAGCTACGACGAGGAATACAGCTTCTTTGTCGCCGGAAACACTACCATTGCCGCAGTCATCTCAAAAACGGCCGCAACCGTTGAACCTCTGATAAACATCAATGATGTATCTATTATCAAAAACGGTGCGGCGGCAAGCTTCCTCATGGAGCATTGGCTGCCTGATGACTGCACTATGATCGAAACCGGTGCAGTTTACACCAATTCGGTTGACTGTGCCGCCGATCTCAAGGTCTACAATGTTAACGGTACATCTATACGCAAGGCCGTATCGAAATACTATAACAATCACGGTCAGATGCGTCTTAACATAGGTTCATCGACCGGCGCCGGTGACTTTTACGTTGCCGCGTTTATGACATACAAAGACGCCGACGGAAATGTCAAAACGATATACACCTCTGTTTACAGCGCGAAAACTACCGCTGCAAACTCCTGACAGCAAAAGATAGGAGGTTTTTATATAACATGAAGAAGTTTTCGATGAGAATACTTTCCGGCGTTGCGGCGCTGTGCCTGATGCTGACGATGATGACCTGCATAAGCGGTATTTTTGCAAGTGCCGACACGGTTTCATACGACAGCGGCAATATGCCGAAATGGTTCTTTGAGCCGGAAAGCTGGAACGACAATGTTAACTGCATTTATAAACTTGCCGACGGCTCCACACGTTTCACCAACACTTATACTGCCGACTTCGGCACCGATCTTTCAGGAAAAAGCATATCCTTTGATATGAAATCGAACGGTGACTGGTACATCGTACTGCGCGCCGACGAAAG
>OIXH01001012.1_pt1 | contig 33031 bp, 29 predicted proteins | sample 1587741 | NCBI WGS metagenome assembly OIXH01 (sample SAMEA3888916, study PRJEB22519) | human gut metagenome | biome: human gut; feature: human-associated habitat; material: faeces | place: Denmark | collected 2011 | reverse complement strand
ACCTACCTACCTACCTACCTACCTACCTACCTACCTACCTACCTACCTACCTACCTACGGTTAGTATGTCTTTTCTGTATGTAATAAAAAGATCAACACGAATGTTCACTCTTACTTCTCTTCAACTGCTACTGATTTTGAACCGTTGATATTAGAAAAATATCTAAAGAGTTTACAGAATCAAAATCCAAATCTCCCGTACTGCATTCTTAGGTTTGGAGCTTTTTCACCAGTTTCAGCTTTTCTGAATGCATTCCACAAACTCAATTGGAAATCTTTCAGATCGTCAATGTCATCAGAGAGAGCTTTGGCAACCAATCCGCACTCGTAAGGAAGCTCACTGACACCTCCGTGCACGCAGCAGAAATTCAGATCATTTTGAGAGCTTAGCATTGACGGGGAAATCATGTAAGCAGTAAGATAGTAATTCATGCCACCGAATAAAGTTTCAGAACGTTCTTTATCTTCAGATGTCCACAGCAGATTGTCAATAGTTACAGTCTTTCCATCCTGTATGATTTTAGTGCGGGAAGAATATGCATCAAAATCCCATGATTCTCCTCTGGCAATTCTTCCGGGACAGAATATTTCAGAATAAAACAACGCTGCATCGCCTTCCAGATTAAATGTTACGTCCTGATGCCATCTTGATCTGGCAAAGGCGATGTTCTCTTTAGGAATGTACTCCAGACGGCTTCCGGCACCTAAAGAAACATTTGTGATTCTGCTGCCGTAGTTGCTGTCCATCCTGTAAATTTTGGTTGCTGCATTGTCTGTAATAAAAGCTTCAGCACCTTCATCCAGCCTGATATCATATGTGTATCTGTCCCCTTCAATTATACCGGCTGTAGGATTGACAAATATCACATAAGGCATGCCGGGGCGCAGTTCGTCGTAGTATAATGCATGAAGAACTTTAGCTGGAGTGACATTGTAGTTTCTGGACAGATACGTTTTTTCACCGCTTTTTGTAAAGCAGAGATCTGCCACGGCATTTTTGCCGGCAGAGCCTACTGGAAGCACGCATTCTTCAAGAGCGTACGAATCAAAGCACTGGGGAAGATCGTTCAAATGTACAACCCCTTCTCTTTGATGTATGAAACAATCTCGTCAACACCGTTGTCTTCTTTCAGAGAAATGAAAACTGTCGGTTTGTCAGGTCTGATTTTTGCAGCATCATCTTTCATGATCTGCAGATTGGCAGTGCTTATTTCTGATTCAGGAATAGTAGTTTCAACATACGGAGACAGATCAATTTTATTAATCAAAAGAAGGTCTGATTTTAAGATTCCCAGACCGCCTTTTCTTACAGTTTTGTCACCGCTTGCCACGTCAATCATGTAGATAAACATGTCAGCCAGTTTATTGCTGAACGTCAGGGTAACATTATCGCCGCCAGACTCTATGAGAATAACGTCAAGATCATTTTCACTCTCCAGCCTGTTCACTGCTTCCAGATTCATAGAAGGATCGTCTCTCACTGCAGTATGAGGACAGAGACCGGTTTCTATGCCGATGATCTCATCTGGAGAAATGACACCGTCAAGTTTGATGGACATGCGTCTGGCGTCTTCTTTTGAGTAAATGTCATTTGTTACAATTCCGACATTTAATCCTTCATTTTTAAGCCTGGGTGCTAGTTTTTCAATAAGTTCTGTTTTCCCGCACCCGATCGGACCCCCGATTCCCACTCTAAGTGTTCTAGACATTAATTTTCACCTAACTCATAAACATCCTGTTGTTGCTGCACTCATGCCTCATGGACTCGATATCAGCCAGAGGAAACGACTGATATTCTTCGCCGAACGGAGGCGGAGTCGGCACGCTGTCGATAACACGCTGAACTGCATCCTGCGCTGCCAGATAGTCAATCTCACCCATTCTAACCATCGCAGCAGCAATTTCCATTAAATTCACATATAACAATGAAACTTCACCAGAAGTTCCGATTTCCAGTTCATCAGATAAAACTGCCAAAACGGCGGGATAAGTTCCAGGAGACTTGTGATCCCCTACATAGTTACGGAATTTAGAGCCCAGTTCAGAACTGCCGGTCATCTTCAGCAGGTTGTTTCCTATTTTTACCGAAGATTCTCTGCTTTCTTTAGCAAGTTTAGATGCGTAACAGACATGATCAGCGTTCACCAGTCTTTCAAGATCATCAGACTCAACAGCTTCCAAAGCTTCACGGAATACAGGAACTTCCAGAGACGACCAGATATTGTTGACATATGCTTCCAGAACAGAGACTAAATTCTCACTGTTAACCAGGCGGTCGGCAACAAACTGCTCTATTCCCTGTGAAGTTGTGAAAGATCCGATAGGAAAAAATGAGTCTGATATGCGCATCAGATTCATCAGGGAATCAGTGCGAATGTTCATGCTCTTCTCCTCTGAAGTATCCGGAACCTGGAGTTATCGACTTCTGAATAATCTGCGTTTCGACATTCAAGCCAGTATGCTCAATGAAATGTTCCAGCTTGGTCCTGGGAAGATCTAAAGGAATGTAGGCTTCATCTCCGTCAATCAGCACTTCCATATGTCTTCCGCCCATCATATATCCCAGACGCAGAGCGCTTCCCAGATCTTTTGAGTCGCCGATCAGGCTCACTTTCAGAACATCCTCAGGATTAATTTCAATTTTGTAATATTTACCGTCAGACGAGGGACCGAAAACATCTCCGCTTTTAATCTCCTCGCCGCGCGGAAGATCAATGGCAATGTCTCCTTCCCTGACTCTTCCTTTCGAAGCATCAGACCTGTTGACTTTTAAGACTTCAGCATTTCCACTAAATTCAGATTTTGATTCAAATTTATCCATATTCCCCACCTTTTTTTGAAGTTTGGGGGGTGGTTGAAAACTCCCTCTTCAGAAGAGATAGTATCTCTGTGTGAGCGGAAGTTCTTTTGACGGCTCTGTTGTAATCAGCTCTCCGTCAAGGTACACTTTGTGCGTCTCTGGATCGATTTTAATATCGCCCATGCGGTCGTTGTAAAGCATCTGCTGCTTTCCCAGATACCTTGTCTTCTTGACCGGCTTGAGCATTGTCTTCAAGCCATACTTGTCTTTGATGTTTACATCCATTGCAGCCTTGGAAACGAAGATTGCAGATGAGTTGGTCATAGCTGCTCCGTAACTGCCAAACATCGGCCTCCAGTAAACCGGCTCAGGTGTCGGAATGGATGCGTTCGGATCTCCCATTGCCGAGTAAGCAATGAACCCAGCCTTGTAAACACGCTTCGGCTTAGTGGCAAAGAACTGCGGATCCCATAGAACTGCATCAGCCATCTTTCCGTCTTCGAGTGAACCGACGTAGTCGGCAATACCGCATGTGATGGCAGTGTTAATGGAAATCTTTGCCAGATACCTCTTCACACGGAAGTTATCATTGTCTGGCGAGTCTTCAGGCAGCTTTCCGCGCACTTCCTTTCCCTTATGAGCATTCTGGAAGCATCTTGCGGCTGTCTCTCCTACTCTTCCCATAGCCTGGCTGTCGGCACCGATCATTGAAAGCAGACCTAGATCATGGAACACATCCTCGGCAGCGATGGTCTCGGCACGAATCCTTGATTCTGCAAAGGCTACATCCTCAGGAATCTGGGAATTCAGGTGGTGAGTTGTCATGATCATATCGAATGTCTCATCGATTGTGTTAACCGTAAACGGCCTTGTCGGATTGGTAGATGAAGGCAGAACGTTAGGCTCAGCAGCAATTTTCATTAAATCAGGAGCGTGTCCTCCGCCGGCACCCTCTGTGTGATATGTGTGTACGGTACGCCCGTTGATGGCGCTGATTGAATCATCAACATACAAGCCTTCATTCAGCGTATCTGTATGGATGGCAAGCTGCACATCATACTCATCGCAGACGTTCAGAGCATTGTCTAATGCTGCGGCGGTAGCACCGAAATCTTCGTGCAGTTTGAATCCGCCGGCACCTGCTTCTAATTGTTCTACCAGAGTCTCGGGCTTGCTGTCGTTGGCCTTTCCGCTGAAACACCAGTTGATTGGAATTTCTTCAGAAGCTTCCAGCATTCTGCGCATGTTCAGCGGACCAGAAGTAGCTGTAACTCCTGCAGTACCTTCTGCCGGTCCTGCTCCGCCGCCGATGAATGTTGTGGTTCCGTTTCCCAGCGCCTCATAAGCCTGCTGCGGACAGATCATATGAATATGGCAGTCTAAGAAACCAGGCGTAAGAATGCAGCCTTCTCCTGAAGATACTTCAGTAGCAGCGCTTACAACCAGATTCTCATCAACATTATCCATGACTCCAGGATTTCCGGCCTTGCCTACTCCTGCGACCTTGCCGTTTCTGAATCCTACGTCGCCTTTTACTATTCCCAGCACAGGATCTAAAACCACTACGTTGGTAATCACGTGGTCGAGAGCTCCGTCAGCCTGTGTGGCTCCAGGACTCATTCCCATACCCTGTCTGACAGTCTTACCGCCGCCGTAACAGAGTTCATCTCCGTATGCTGCATAGTCGTGTTCAACTTCAACGAATAAGTTGGTGTCTCCGAGCTGCAGTTTATCGTTTACAGTAGGTCCAAATAAATCTGCATACTGTTTCTTCGAAATCTGCAAGTTCATGCCCCCTTGAATCCTAATAATTTGGCTTTTGCCATCGCCATTGTTTTGGTATCCTGTGCTCTTGTACTTCCATTGGTGAGCATATTGAAGCCGTGGACATACCTCTTGCCGCCGATCTCTACCAGACCTACATCTCTGCTCTGTCCGGGTTCAAATCTTACAGACAATCCGGCAGCGATATCGAGCTTCATGCCGAAGGCTGCTTCTCTGTCAAACTCCAAGGCCCTGTTAGCCTCAAAAAAGTGAAAGTGAGAACCTACCTGTATCGGCCTGTCGCCGGTATTTGTGACTTTAAGAGTAATATGTTTCCTGTTTGGAAATAACTCAATGCTCCCTTCTCCGGGAATAAGAGCTCCTACAGTTATCTCTTTATTCGATGTTCCCTGCTTTAAGCTGTTTTTCTGTACGCTTTCCTGCATAGTTGTCGTGGTCATTTCATTCCTCCATTTGCAGGCTGAATCGGGTTGTGAATGCTTACGAGTTTAGTTCCATCTGGAAATGTTCCCTCTACTGCTACTACAGGAATCATTTCTGGAACGCCGGGCATAACATCCTCTGTTGTCAGAACATGTCTTCCTTCTTCCATGATCTTGGCAACAGAGTCTCCGCGGCGGATTCTTTCAAATGCAAAATCAGCTATCAAAGCTACTGACTCTGGATAATTTAACTTTACACCGTCCTTCATACGTCTTTCCGCTATTCTGGCTACGGTAAAGACTTGTAATTTATCTACGTCTCTTGGCGATAACCTCATCAATTCACCTCTGACATTTTAAGCACGTTGCTCAGTAAAATTCTACTTGAGACGAGCGTATTTAACCGTTCTCCGATATTACAACGAAAAAAATAAAAAATTAGAAAGAAATAAATTTAGTTTGCAGACTTTTTTATGCTGCCTAATTTAAGACCTGTCAGCACCAGGACCAGACCGACAACCATGGAGATTATCAGATAGATCAAAGCTGTAAAATCTAAGGATTCTATCAGCAGCTGGTCTGCACCGTGCATGAATGTACTGAAAGTTGACATTCCACCCATGATTCCTGTTGAGAAGAATAAATTCCCTCTTGTACCTAAACTACCCCTTGTTACAAGTCCTGCTGCTAAGCCTATCAGGAATGCGGCGATAACATTGGCAAAGAATATTGAAAACGGAAATCCGCCTATTGTCTTTACTGACAACATCAGCGCTTCTCTCACAATAGCACCTATGCCTCCGCCAATGAATACCAGCCAGATATCATGTTTCACCGGATCACCCCTGCCAGGAATATACCTACCGCAGCAGCAATCAAACCGGCTACAACAGATCCTATCCAGTATGTCGCGGCTAAGCCCATTTTCTTCTTTCCGATTAACTTTCCAGTATCAAGCTCATAACTGCTGAAGGTAGTGTATCCACCCAAAATTCCTGTGATTACCAGGGCGATCAGGAAGCTCCCGTACCTATTGTCCCAGTCAATCAGAAACAATGTCGCCAAAAATCCTATCAGAAATGAACCGGTAATATTGACTGCAAAGTTGCCCCATGGAAAGCTGCCATGGTATCTTTTTCCGACTGCTTTGCCTACACCCCATCTAAGCGAAGAGCCTATACCTCCGCCCAAGAATACCAGGATGATCGTGGCTAGCATTTCAATCATAATTATACCTCAGAGGTTTGATCACGTGCCAAGCTAAGGTATTAAATATTTATTGAGTGAACAATCCGTTATCTACATCTAATGGATTTCTAGTCAATACATTTAATGAAGCAAGCTTTATCTGGGATGTTCCAACAGCTATATCTCTATTCATTCTCTGAGTTATTTACTGCTATGTTAATCGGAACCTCCGCATTGATTTAATAACGTAGTAAAGAGTGTGGTTGTGATGATGGTGCATTAAATTCAAGACAGAAATCATTACTAGCTAAAAATATTCTTTGCAACTTTTTTTATTAAAATAGATTTTTTTAGATATTGAATTTATATATCGTGCTATTGTCTGATTTATTCTTATTTTTTATGGTTCCAGATTCTTTAAAATAATAATACAGAAGATATTCTTTAATTGTCATTTTTTGATTATTACTAAGTAACCTAAGAACTGCTAATTCAGATTTGGATAACGGTATAATTTCTTGGACAGTTTTTGAGGTTTCTTGGACAGTTTTCCACTGCCGTTCTGAACGATAAAGGTTAACTCTAAAAGCATAGCCCATGTCAATCAATTCAGGCTCCTCAATATTTTCTTCTTTGCATATTTCAAAAATCTTTGGTATTCCACTTCCCCAATGTTCTATAACAGCATACACTGATTACTGATGCAGAACTGCAGCATTATGCATGTAGTGCATCCCAGTAAATACAATTACAAAAGTTTGAACACACTAGATATGGGGTCAATAATTTTTAATGATCTCTTCATTCGTATCCAGAAGCCAGTCTATAATATTGATGTGGCGGATGCCGCCTTCAAAATCAGCTTTGAGCCTGTCTGCCGAAATCACTATTTTGGGATAATTATCTTCAATTTTGTTAAGTGATCTGAGTTTTCTTTTTTTGACAGAACTGTCCATCATTGAGTATGTCACTTGATAGTAGACTTTTCCTTTGTCAGTCTTAACGGAAAAATCAACCTCTTTGTCCCCGTATCTTTCAACCCTTACTGAATGACCGCGTCTTTTCAGCTCGATGTATACAATATTTTCCATCAGCCTGCCGTAGTCTTCATTAGTGTATTCCAGAGGCATATTTCTGAGGCCGGTGTCGACAGAGTAGTATTTGGGAAGAGGATTCAACGCAGTATTGCTGATGTCATACCGGTCTGCTCTGTAAAACACATATGATTCTTCCAACAGCCTCATGTAGCGTTCTACGGTTTTCCTGTTTATTCCCAAGCTCTCAGAGATCTTATTGAATGAAAGTGGATTTCCTACGTTGTACATCATGAATCCTACAAGTTTGTCCAGATCTCCGGGATCTCTGACGTTTCCTCTTGTAATCACATCTCTGTAGATTATTGAAGAATAAAGATCAGACAGCCTGATGTTAATTTTTCTGGGCGACTCAAAGGGATCTATGCCCGGAAATGCCCCGTACATCAGATATTTGTCAAACATCTCGTACTTGTCTTCATTTTCTCCATTGAGCTCTAAAAATTCAGTAAATGAAAGGGGAAACATCTCAATTGATACGTATCTGCCAGTAAGGTATGTAGACAGCTCGGAGGACAGCAGATATGCGTTTGATCCGGTGATGTATATGTCTGAATCAGTATCTACCATCAGAGAGTTTATGGCAATTTCCCATCCAGGAGCATTCTGTATCTCATCGATAAAAACATAATTTCTTCCTGCTCCGAGATTATCTTTGATCAGAGAAAGCAGTTTTTTTACATCGCGTGCCTCAAAGAATTCTGAAGATTCTAGATTTATGTAGATTATATTGGAATCGTCAACTCCTGAATTTTTCAAAAAGTCAATGCATTGAAGCATCAGGGTGGATTTTCCGCATCTCCTTACTCCGCGGATTACCTTGATTACTTCTGTATCATCGCGAAATTCAGAAAGCAGATTAAGCGAATCTTTCCGAATAACGCTCTTTTTTCTCATAATCCCAATAACGTTTTCTTGGTATTTATTGGTATCATAGTACCAAGTATTGCTAGTTTGGACCAATAGTTGGTATCATAGTACCAAATATTCTGATAAAACAGAGTCTTTGAAAAATGAACCGCTTTACGGCGTTAAATTGAATTCCTTCTCGATAAGGTATCTCAATTCACCGATCGGAAAGTCAGAAATGTAAATACAGCTGGTTCTTCCCCCGGAGCCGTTTGGATCGGTAACTACTCTCTGTTCTATCCAGCCGTCTTTTGCCAGATCTTTAAGGTATTTCCAGAAGCTGGTAGTACCCCTGGCTGCAATATTGCACTCTTCTGATGCAATTTTATAAGCATTTTCTGTAGCAGTTGAAGTGGTGTAAGCGTTTCTGCCTATCGATCTGCAGATAGAAAGCAGAACCAGCTTGTGGTTGAAGTCCATCTTGGAAAGCTTTGTTTCATAGCTTCCGTCGCTGCATGTCATGTTCTTAGCTTCGCGGACGCATTCAGGAGTCATTTCCGACATCCTGTTTTCTTCAGCAATCAGCGCGGAAGTCTCTAAAAGTTCTATTGCAAATCTGGCATCCCCCCAGTCTGCAGAGGCTTCGGCAATCAGGTCGACGCATTCATCTTCAACCGTTCCGGGAAAAAAAGCCAGTTCAATCCTTGAGAGCACGATGTCTCGAAGCTCCTCTTTATCATATCTTTCAAAACTCACGATATTGGCTTTGCAGAATGTAGATAAAGCAGATTTGTCCAGCTGATCTAAGAGATATCTCTGAGAAATCAGAATCAGTGATAACGAATACTCCTGAGAGAATTCTTCATTGAATCTTGTCAGAACGTAGATTAAATCATCTGCGCCTCTGCGCAGCATCTCGTCTGCCTCATCCAATACGACGATCAAATGCAGTTTTCTGCTCTCCATATTCCTCCGGATGGAACGCAGGAATTCTTCAGGTGAAAGCCCCCGGTCGGGACAGCCTGGATCAAAAAAGGAATTAATAGCATGAAGAATCGCGTGCTCGCTGCGCTTCTCCCTGCAGTTTATTAAAATCGAAGCGATGTTGAGACCAGCGAGGGAGCCCTCACTAGAAATGTCCTGGCAGAAATGCTTGGCTGTTACAGTCTTGCCGGTACCGACGCTGCCGAGCAGCAGCGCAGTTTTCCGGACCCCGTGCAGAACAGGCCTGAAGATTGTCTGCAGGCGCTGTAGCTGCGCTTCTCTGTGGACCAGAACATCAGGAACGTAATCAAAAGACAACTTACCGTAATCCTTGATTATTTTCTCGACCTGGTATTTCGGACCTTCAGCCATCAATCTACCTCAAGGAAGCTCATTCTTCATCAGTGTTGTCCACGGGCATGAAGCTCAAGTCTTCATGCGACTCAAGCTCTGCCACCAGAGCTTCGTCTTCAGTCCCTATCAGCCTGGCAGCCGCGGTGACTTTGTCGTCCTCGCTCAGGTTCATGATTTTCACTCCCTGAGTAGAGCGCCCCATAGTGCGGATTTCTGAAGCAGGAACACGGATGACCATACCCTGCTGGGTAGTGATGATCAGCTGGTTGTCGTCGGAGATCGGCTTTGCAGACACAACATGACCGTTGCGGTCTGTCATTTTTATCGTTACGACTCCCTTGCTGCCACGGTGCGTCTTACGGTAGTCTCTGACCATGGAGATCTTTCCGAAACCGTTCTCGGTGATGCTGAGCAGCTTGTCTGTAGGAGTTACCACCGCCATGCTGACGACCTCGTCTCCCGGATTAAGAGTAATTCCCTTAACACCGATTGCCTGCCTTCCTACAGTCCTTACTTCAGAGATGTCAAACCTGGAAGCCTGGCCGTCGCGGGTAGCCAGGATAATCTCTGACCCCTGCTTTCCCAGCTTAGTATCTACGAGAGAATCTCCCTCTTCGAGACTGATAGCGATGATACCGTTGGAACGGATGTTGCGGTAGTTCTCAAGCTTCGTTCTTTTGATGAGACCTTTCTTGGTAGCGAAGATAAGATCGTAGTCGTCGTCAAAGTTATCCAGCGGCAGATTGTCTTCGATCTTTTCTCCCTCTTCCAATTTCGGCAGCAGGTTGACAATGGCTTTTCCTTTGGAATGCCTGCCGGCGATGGGGATGCGGTATGCCTTGAGAACATAGACTCTGCCTCTGTCAGTAAAGAAGAGAATGTAGCTGTGAGTCATTGTCACAAACAAGTCCACGACAGCATCCTCTTCCTTGGTTTCCATGCCCATCAGGCCCTGTCCGCCGCGGTGCTGCTGTTTATATGTGCTTAACGGCAGCCTCTTAATGTAGCCGTCATTGGAGATCATGATGACTACTTCCTCGTTGGGAATTAAGTCTTCAATATCGAGATCTCCGCTGTCAGCTACGATGTGGGTCTTGCGCTCGTCCCCATATTCTTCCTTCATTTCAAGGATTTCTGATTTAATTATCTCAAAAATCTTATGTTCATCGCCGAGAATAGCTTCCAGATCTTTGATCTTAAGCTGCAGGGCATCAAACTCTGCTCTTAAGTCATCAATTTCCAGACCGGTAAGGGCTCTCAGCCTCATGTCCAGGATAGCTTTGGCCTGGATCTCATCAATTTCAAAGCGTGCCATCAGTCCCTGCTTGGCATGTTCTCCGTCCTCAGCTTCCCTGATGATAGCGATTGCTTCATCAATAGCATCTACAGCCTTGATCAAGGCCTGCAGAATATGATCCCTTGCCAGCGCCTGTTTCAAATCATACTGTGTTCTCTTTGTAACAACGTCTTTGCGGTGTTCAAGATACACAGAAAGCATGTCTTTCAAGGACATAATCTTCGGCTCATTGTTTACCAATGCTAAATTAATGATTCCGAAGGTAACTTCCATCTGCGTGTGAGTAAATAATTGATTGAGAATTATTTCTTCCATTACATCTTTTCTCAACTCAATTACAATACGCATTCCATCCCTGTCGCTTTCATCTCTCAGATCGGTAATGCCTTCGATTTTCTTATCTTTGACAAGGTCGGCAATATTCTCGATCAAATTGGATTTGTTGACCTGGTAGGGAATTTCAGAAACGATGATGCGCTTCTTGCCGCCCTCCATTTCTTCGATGGAAGTGTTAGCTCTGACTTTAATGCGGCCTTTTCCGGTGGAGTATGCTTCAATGATTCCGTTGGTACCGTAGACTGTTCCTCCGGTAGGAAAGTCCGGCCCGGGAATGAAAGCCATCAGGTCGATTGTGTCAGCGGAGGGATTGTCGATCAAATGTATCAGGGCATCACATACTTCTTTCAAGTTGTGAGGCGGAATATTAGTAGCCATTCCCACAGCGATGCCTGATGATCCGTTGACCAGAAGGTTTGGGATTTTAGAAGGCAGCACTGAAGGCTCTTTGAGAGATGCATCGAAATTGTCGACAAATTCAACTGTGTCTTTCTCAATGTCGTGAAGCATTTCTTCTGCAATCTTGTTGAGACGGCATTCGGTGTAACGCATGGCAGCTGCAGAATCTCCGTCAATGCTGCCGAAGTTACCGTGGCCTTCAATCATCGGATATCTCAGAGAGAAGTCCTGCGCCATACGCACCAGCGAGTCATACACAGCGGAGTCGCCGTGCGGATGGTATTTACCTAAACAGTCTCCTACAATCCTGGCGCATTTTTTATGCGGTTTATTAGAAGACACACCCATGTCATGCATTGAGTAGATGATTCTCCTGTGAACGGGTTTCAATCCGTCCCTGGCATCAGGAAGTGCTCTTCCTACAATAACGCTCATTGCGTAGTCGATGTAGGACTTTTTCATCTCTGCCTCAATGGGGCACTTGAATTCTTTGGAAGCATTTTCTGTGTTGTTGTTTTCTATTTCATCAGACATTTACAGGCCTCCTCAGATATCCAGATTTGCAACTTCGGTTGCATGAGACATTATGAACTCCCTGCGGGGTTCTACCTGGTCTCCCATTAATATCGTAAAGAGCTCGTCTGCCCTTACGGCATCTTCAATACTGACTTTTTTCAATAATCTGACACTCGGATCCATTGTCGTTTCCCACAGCTGTGCAGGGTTCATTTCTCCCAGACCTTTGTATCTCTGGACTGCAAACCCCTTGCCGAATTCTTCCATCAGCCTTTCCAGCTCTTTTTCGTTATACGCATACGCAACTTTGTTGCCTTTAGAAACTTTATACAGAGGCGGCATGGCCAGATAAATATGGCCGTCATCAATCAGGGGCTTCATATACCTGTAAAACAGAGTTAAGAGAAGTGTGCTGATGTGGGCGCCGTCTACATCGGCATCAGTCATAATGATGATCTTTCCGTATCGTATTTTTTCTAGATCAAATTCCTGTCCAACACCGACGCCGATGGCGGTGATCAGGCTTCTGATCTCTATATTTTTCAGAATCTTGTCGATTCTGGACTTTTCTACGTTCAGAATCTTACCCTTCAAAGGCAGAATCGCCTGGAACTTACGATCCCTTCCCTGTTTGGCGCTGCCTCCTGCAGAATCTCCCTCCACAATGAACAGTTCACACTTTGAAGGGTCTTTTTCAGAGCAGTCTGCTAGTTTGCCCGGTAAACCTCCGCCGTCCAGAATTCCTTTTCTTCTAGTAAGCTCCCTTGCCTTTCTGGCCGCCTCCCTTGCCTGGAATGCCAGGATGGAACGCTTCACGCAGGCTTCGGCAACTTTCGGATTCTCTTCCAGAAATGTTACCAAAGTTGAATAAACGCAGGAATCGACAAGTCCCCTCACTTCGCTGTTTCCCAGCTTAGTCTTAGTCTGACCTTCGAACTGCGGCTCCGGGATCTTGACACTGATAATTGCCGTCAGACCTTCTCTGACATCTTCTCCGGAAAGGTTGCTCTCGCTGTCTTTAACAAGCTTGTTCTTTCTTGCATAATCATTCAAGGCTCTGGTAAGAGCAGTGCGGAATCCCATCAGGTGTGTTCCGCCTTCAATCGTATTGATGTTGTTGACATACGAATAAACACTTTCAGAATAGGCATCGGTATACTGCATGGCAATTTCCAGCATCATGTCGTCCTTTTCACAGGACAGAAAGATCGGGTTGTCATGCATCGGAACTCTGCCTCTGTTCAAATGTTTGACAAATTCAACAATTCCGCCTTCGGCATAGTACACATGCTCTCTCTGGTGTCCTTCCCTCAGGTCATTGAATGCAATTTTTACGCCACGGTTCAGGTACGCTAAGTCCTGGAAGTGATTGACTAAAATTTCATTGTCATAATCAAGTGTGTCAAAAATCTCCGGATCAGGTCTGAAATGCTGCTGGGTACCTGTTTCAGAGGTCTCTCCGATGATTTTCAGCGGCATAACTACCTCTCCCCGCTCACACTTCATCACATGAATATGCCCTTCCCTCTTGACAGTTGTTTCAAGATATTCAGAAAGAGCGTTAACAACAGACAAACCTACTCCGTGAAGTCCTCCTGACACCTTGTAGCTCTTGCGGTCAAACTTACCTCCCGCATGCAGCACTGTCGCGACCAGCTCTACCGCCGGTTTGCCGTACTTGTGATTAATTCCAGTAGGAATACCTCTGCCGTTATCAGACACAGTCACGCTGCTGTCAGCGTTTATAGTAATGCTGATGTCTGTACAAAAACCAGCCATTACCTCATCTATACTGTTGTCAACGACTTCATAAATTAAATGATGTAATCCTCGAATATCTGTTGATCCGATATACATACCGGGTCTTTTTCGAACTGCTTGTAAACCTTCCAAAACCTGGATTTGGTCCGCACCGTAATCATTTTCAACCATGATTAAACCTCTGACGCGTCGAACATTGATTCGTTCGCCAGCAACTTAGCAGAATTATGCATCCCTGCCGCTATTCTGACCTTTTCCCTAATAGCTTCCTAATACTAATACGTATCTCAATATTATATGCTGGATATGGTATTTTACGGTGTTTTATAATCAAAAAATGAAGGCTTTTTTTGACTATACAAAACCTCATTTAGCTGAGTGTATTTTCAGATTGTTATGGGCTCCATGGTTGGACTGAGGAATAGGCTTGAAGCTGAGATAAAAAATGTTGCGCAGACTGAAGGCGTCACAGAGGAGTTTGTGGCACGCGGCATAGAAGCTGGCAGGATCGTAATCCCGCGCAATCCAATCCATTCACCAAAGGCATGCGGAATCGGAGAAGGTCTTTCAGTAAAGGTAAATGTTAACGTAGGCACTTCCAGAGACCGTATTGAAGTAGAGGAAGAGATGGAAAAAGTCCAAATTTCCTTAAAATACGGAGCCGACGCTCTGATGGACCTCAGTACCGGCGGCGATATTGACAGCATAAGAAAAAGAATACTGTCTGAATGCACAATTCCGGTAGGCACTGTTCCAATCTACCAGACTGGAATCAGACTAGCAAGAAAAGGAGCCGTCGTTGACATGACTGAAGACGATATATTCAACGGCATAATCCAGCATGCAAAGGACGGAGTGGACTTCATGACTGTTCACTGCGGAATAACTAAGGAGCTTGTAGACCGCCTTAAACGCTCTCCGAGAGTTACAGGCGTGGTTTCCAGAGGCGGATCATTCTTAGTCGCCTGGATACTTCACAACGAAATGGAAAACCCCCTTTACAAGAACTTTGACTACCTTCTGGAACTGGCAAAGGAGTATGAATTCACATTATCTCTGGGAGACGGGATCAGACCCGGATCCACCAACGACGCTACCGACGGTCCTCAGATTAACGAATTAATTAACCTCGGAGAACTAGTGCACCGCAGCAGAGATGCCGGCGTGCAGGCCATGGTAGAAGGACCAGGGCATGTACCCATGAATCAGATTGAAGCCAATGTAAGGCTCGAAAAACGCATCTGCGATAACGCTCCATTCTATGTTCTCGGACCGTTAGTCACAGACATTGCACCAGGCTATGATCATATTGTAGGGGCGATCGGCGGTGCCTATGCAGCCTGGAAAGGCGCAGATTTCCTGTGCTATGTGACACCAGCTGAGCATCTTTCCCTGCCTACTCCAGAAGATGTTAAAGAAGGCCTCATAGCAAGCAAAATAGCAGCTCACGCAGCAGACCTGGCATTAGGCAGGGGAGGAGACCGCGATCTCAGGATGTCTCAAGCCAGAAAAGAGCTCAACTGGGGAGCTATGTATGAAGAGGCCATAGATGAAGAAAAAGCCAGGGCATACCGTTCCCGGGGAATTACCGATGAGAACGAGGGCTGCTCCATGTGCGGCGATGTCTGTGCAATAAAAATTGTCAATGAATATCTAAAGAACAGATCATGATTTGTAAGATCCGATTTTGAGCCCCAGCACAACGAACGCAAGACCTATAGCCAGTGACAAGAACACATACACAACCAGCACTGCGTCTATCGTCTCCATCTGCTGCACGATTTCATAAATAAACGTACTAAATGTCGAAAGGCCGCCCATTAATCCTACAGATAAAAATGCACTCTGGCCGCTGGTAATTTTACTTTTAGAGATCAAGCCTGCTAAGATTCCGACAAAGAAACATGCTGCCATATTAGAAATAAAAACAGGCAGGGAAAGTACGCTTTCAGAAGGAATGAGCATAATCAGTAGTTCTCTGATCACCGCGCCGAGGCCTCCTCCCAGAAATACTAAGAAAATATCGTATCTCAAGCGAATCCCTCTGCTAAAAACACCCCTGCGCATGCTGCAATAATGCCGAGTGCAATTGAACCCAGCCAGTAGATTATTGCAACGGCTTTGTTCTTCTTAAAAATCTGAGCGGTTTCCAGCTCATATGTGCTGAATGTAGTATATCCTCCAAGAAGACCGGTTATTAGGAATAAATTCAATGATTGATAATTATCATATAATACTAATGTAGAAATGACACCTATGAGAAATGATCCTGAGATATTGATAATAAATGTTCCAACAGGAAAAATATGGTGGAATTTCTTCAAGACCGCTGTAGAAATGGACCATCTCAAAACGGCACCTATGCCTCCTCCGATAAAAACAACGAGGAGAAGCACCAGATCGTCCAATTGGGTCATCAGTCATGTATCATAGATCAAATATAATAAGTTTCAGAGAATGCAACAGCTCTTATATTCTGAAAGAAAAAGAACTGAAGCAGCATCTCTAGAAAAGTGGCTTTGGCGCATTGAATATAGATGTCTTGATTAGTCTCAACTGTAACAACAGATTAATCTCAACTGTAACAACAGATTAATCTCAACTGTAACAACAAGTAAATATCCAGATGAGTAATTCATAAATTGTGAAATCTTACTTGCCTAGATTAGCAGACAAAGAGCTCAAAGGGGGACTTGATGCCTTTGGAGCTGTGCTGATCGAAGGTCCAAAATGGTGCGGTAAAACCACCACTGCAGAGCAGGCAGCAAAAAGTGCTCTTTACCTGCAGGATGACGACATGAGGGAGCAGTATGAACAGATGCTCCGCGTCAAGCCATCCAATCTACTTGAAGGAAAAAAACCACGCTTGATTGACGAGTGGCAGATGGCTCCAAAACTTTGGGATTCGGTAAGATTCAGCATCGACAGGCAGTCTGAGAATGGCATGTATATTCTCACAGGATCCACATCAGTGGATAATTCTTCAATAGAACACTCTGGAGCAGGCAGAATTAAAAGAATGAAAATGGGAACTATGTCTCTATTTGAATCAGGTGATTCTACTGCAGAAGTGAAATTATCGGATATGTTTGAAGACAGGGATATCTCTGGGTATTCTGATGTATCCGTAGAAAAAATGGCAGAACTGCTGGTCCGCGGAGGCTGGCCTAAAACAATTGATGAAGACATAACAACAGCTTACGAACATATGGATGGTTACTGCAGAACAATACTCGAATCGGATATTTCTACAGTCGACAGAGTCAATCGTGACAGTACCAGAATGGCTAAGATAATGAGATCACTGTCACGCAATATATCCACCCAGGCTCCTGATACTACAATAGCTGCAGATTTGAATGAGAAAGAAAATGACAAAGCTCATATCAACACTGTAAGGGATTACATAAACGCCCTGAAAAAGCTGCATATTGTGGATGATCTAAAGGCATGGAATCCAAAACTGCGTTCCAAAGCTGCAGTGCGCACTTCAGACACGAGGCACTTCTGCGATCCTGCCATAGCAGCGTACTTTCTCGGAGCATCTCCAAGAAACCTGATGAATGATCTGAGGACGTATGGCTGTTTATTTGAATCCCTGGTCGTAAGAGATTTAAGAACATATGTCAGAGGCATCGGTGGAGATGTGTATCATTACCGTGACAGTGACGGTCTGGAAGCTGATGCAGTCCTGCACCTCAGAGATGGAAGATGGGGTGCCGCAGAAGTTAAACTCGGCGCAGGTATGATAGATGAGGCGGCTGAGAATCTCAAGAAACTGGAAAACAAAGTGGATTCACTAGATTCTTCCTCTTTTCTTGCAGTCATTACATGCACTAATTATGCCTTCCGCAGAGATGACGGCGTTTATGTTGTACCGATCTGCTGCCTCAGGGATTGAACCTCTTCGGATTCTGCATGGATCTAATTCACAGGGCAGATATGTCTCATACAGAAGCTCATGCTGTAAAATATTGTGCAAATTTTGCAGAAAGTATCATCGTCATTGAAGTTTCTGCAATTTATGCATAAAACTTGTTTAGAGATGAGGCATATTGTATCTACAGCAGTATTTACTCAGAGAGTTCCTCAGAATACTAAATTCTGAAAACAGAACTAATGCTGTAAAACTTATCCTCAAAATGAGTTACGATAGAAAGATAGTGCTCATAAGCTAGATTTTACATAATTTAACGAACTACAACATAGATGAAAGGTAGCCGCAATCAATAACTGCATTCGCTTGAAACACATTCTTAGAATCATTCATCTTTCAAAGCCTTAACAGATTCAAGAGCGTTATCTAATTCCCGTTTGACTTCTTCTGCCTTAAGCGTCAAGGATTTTAACTCTTTGAGTTTTGGTGATTTATTGATGTGCATCTGAATAACAACATCGTAGATTCTTTTATCTTCATATCCAATCCATTCACTTTTGGATTTCCCTTCTGTAAACGAGAAAGTAAGAAGATATCCTGCGTCTCTTTTTCTTAAGTTCAGGTAATCTACTAACTGATCGTAAGCGTCTTCATGTTTTGAGATGCCGTGCCATAATTTCAATTCAATAATGAACTCTTCTTTTCCATAAGTGACTATGACGTCAATACGCTTGTCATCCCCTGTTTCCGCTTCAATATAAAAAAATCCGCTGCCGTTGATTATCGGCATTAAGTATGCTAAGAAAATTAACCTGCATTCTCTTTCTAGAAGCATCCCATCTTTATTCAAAGACTGTGATTCCATAAACCGTTTGAAGCCGTCTATAACTGCGGGCATGTCTAAGTTCCCGTTTACTACATATTTCTCTCTGGATGTGGGAAGATTGCTGTATATCTCAGAAGTTCTCCTCTTCTTGTTAGCAAAATGCCGGTAAAGATAAATCTCAAACATTTTATTTGATATCTTAAGATCGTTGTTTTCATCTACAGACAAAATTCCATACATTAATCCTTTTTCAACATAGAGCTCAGATGAGATGTAGGCATGTTTTTCAAGCATCACAAGTATGCCATAAACAGTATCGTAAAGATCCTCATTATTTTCGATATTTTTAATCACATCATCGGAAAGAGTTGTCTTTTCATTGAGAAATATTTTCACTGCGTTTTCTATCCCTTCCAGACTCCAGTTTTTATCAAGTTCTTCATCAATCATTTTGCATATGTAGCTTACTAAAAAAGGATATCCGCTGGTAAATCTGTAAATTTCTTTTGATATGAAATTAATATCCATTCCCGTATGATGATCTTTCTCATACTCAGAGAGCATTGTTGAAATTTCTTCAGGAGAGAATGACATATTTACGTCAAAATCAGCAGCTATATTCCAAGGGGAATTGTACACGTGTTTGTCATCTGACTTGATTTTTAGCCTCAGGTTCTTAATGTCTCTTACTCCTGCCAGAATAACGCTTTTGAATGTAACTTCCCCTTCGGCCCGCATAAGATACTTTGATCTCAGCATGCCAAGAAACTTTAGAAATACATTATTGCCGCTAGATCCGTCTACTTCATCAATCATTAAGATTACATCTTTTCCAAGTAGATGGATGAGACGCGTGATACTATTATCCAGAATATCAATGGGTTCTAGATTTTCCTCTGCTACGTACCATCCGTCAATAATACTCTTATCAATTTTATCTCTTGACAATGATTTATTGACCTTATTTACAAATGATCCGACAAAATATCGATCGGGATATGAATTGTCGTCTGCCTGAGCTTCGAAACTGATGTTTATTACAACATACTCTCCTGATAAACGTCTCTTGATCTGATTTAATGTGGTGGTTTTTCCATATTGACGAGGTTTGTTTATTACGAAGTATTTTCCTTTTTCAACCATGGATTTAATGCTTTTCAGCTTGTCATCTATATTGACCATGTAATGATATTCAGGAATACATGTACCTGTAATGTTGAATTCTCTCATCAGTACCACTTATGCATCGTTTTGAGCCTATATATCGTTTTACAATATGTGTATGCTACACCATATCAATTGCAAAAAAATGTCTGCTACGCAAGCTATTAACTGTATTCTGCCATAAAAATGCAATAAAGAACAAAAAAGGACAGAAAAACAAGTTATATAATTCAAAACCCATATAAAAATCTCTAAAATGCCTGCATTTCTAGATCTAATCAATAAAAAGAGGAATGGAGCCACTGAAGGGATTTGAACCCTCGGCCTGCGGTTTACGAAACCGCCGCTCCTTAACGGTCTTTTTTTAAAAGACTACCGCTGAGCTACAGTGGCACTGAAAGGAGGCAAGGCTCCATTGGTTTATATCCTTTTTGGGTAGCCATCTGCATAAGATATTCCGCCGTAAACCTTAGGCACTTGTGATTAATACTTGCAAAATAACTTAGGGTTTATGAAAGCAGATGTGAATGTCGAATATACACTCAATAATGGGCAGGCTTTTCGATGGAAAAAGACAGGTGATGAGTGGAGAGGTGTATGCAGAGACAAAACAATCCACATCTGCCAGAACGAGAACGGAATCTCATTCAGAGGAGCTTCAGAAGAGTTTATTCATAATTATCTGAGGCTTGACGACGATTTAGACAAGATATACGAAAGCATATGCAGAGACGAGCAGGTGGCAGCGGCTGTGGAAAGATTCAGAGGCATGCGGCTATTAAGACAAGATCTATGGGAATGCTCTGCTTCATACATGCTTGCAACCAACGCTACCGTGCCGAGAATAAAATCAATGATCGAAACGGTCTGCCGTAAGTGCGGACAGGAACTTGAAGAAGGAATATTCGCCTTCCCTCTGCCTGAAGAGATTGCTTCGCAGGACTTGTCAAAATGCGGGCTCGGTTTCAGAGCTGAAAGACTGAAAAAATATGCAGAAAGCGTCTACACAGGCGAGTTTGACCTGGAAGAACTGAAAAAGATGAACTATGAAGAATCTGTCCAAAAACTGATGACTGTATACGGAATAGGCCCGAAAGTTGCAGACTGCGTTGCTTTGTTTTCACTGGGACACCTGCAGGCCTGCCCGATTGACGCCCGAATAAGTCATGTCATGGAAGATATGTATGGTGTCAAAGGAAGCTACGTGAAGGTCGGCTCCTATGCAAGAGATCATTTCGGCCCGTATGCCGGTTATGCACAGGAATACTTCTATATCGGCATGAGCCCAGAATACAAGATTTAATCGTCAATGCGGCAACAGTCTGGACATACGCAGTCAGGCGCCTTGAGGCCTGTGTGTACCTCATAGATAGATACCAGCATCCCGCTCTTCTTGATCATCTCGCAGATCCTGCATGTCTCTGTAACTATGTCTGAACCTTCGATGATTCTTTGAGCAGACACGGCAATTTCGTTTTTGAATTCGTCGTACCTTCCGCTGGCTTCAAGTTCTTTATTGCTGCCTCTTTTTGATTTAAGATACTGTGAAACTGCTGCGTCGGTAACACCGAACTTACGGGCTACTTCTGCCTGGATCATGCCGTGTTTCTCAACCAATTCTCGAGCTAATTCTCTGCGTATGGCCGGGAGCACATACCAAACAATTAGTTCGCATGGGATCTTCATGAACCTGAAGCTGATTTAACGATATTAAACGTTTCGTAGAAATGTATACCCTCATACAGTTCCTGGATTTGTTTTCTCATAGAATGAAAGAATATCCCAGTCGTCTTCGGAATCGGTGGGGCGCTTGCACACGATTCCGTTTGCTCTGGCATATCTTTCCAGTATCAATTCTGCTTCATGAGAGCCGAGGAAATCTTCGACAGCCATTTCATCTTTTGAGTTGACTCTGCCGCGGAATGAACCTACCAGCCTGGAACCGTCAAGGATTATCGAGTATGTTACACCACCCCTCAGCCTTTTAATCCAATCAGAAAGATACGTGTGCAGGTTGTCATCCGGAGTTATGACCGTCTCGCCTTTGAAAGTGATATTTCCATAGTTTTCCAGCTCAGATCTCATGATCCAGTACATGGTGTCTGTTCCGTCGACCAGAAATCCTTTGGTCAGGAAGCCCTCTTCCTCCAGTTCTGCCAAAATCTGGCGGATATCCCTCATCGGCATGCGGAATCTCAGGAAGCGGGAAAGATTCTCTGCACTGAACAACCCATAGTTTTCAAAGAAATGAATGATTAATGATTTTCTTGCATCGTGTGCATCTGCACCGGAATCGGGAACAATTCTGAAACGCTTGTTCTGGTCAGTGTAGATTATTGAGCCTGAATTCAGAGCTTTCAGCGCCTCCTGGGTAGCGTCCTTGCTGAGCGGAGAATTGTTGATTATTGTACCTTTAAACATCGGCTTTCCGCTTTCGATCATTTTCAGAATTGTTTTCATATCAGGAGTTATTTCGCGATTCTTCGCGGCTCTGCAGAGACTGGCAAATTCCAGAGAGGTGTATGTGATGTAATCTGGAATCGCCTGCACTTTGATGACAAAACCCATATCAAACATGCTTTTTAGCGGAATCCTGTTACGGCATCTGATTGAAGTGGAGGCATCAGAACGCAGACCTCCCTGGAGTTTAATAGCGTCTGCCACATTCTGGAAGCGCTTGCCGATTCCCTGCTTCGTCAGCACTAAAGAAAGAGCAGCTTCAAAGGAACAGCGCGTGGAAATTAAGTTTCCTCTTGCAAACATGTCTCCGACTTCGATCCATCCCTTTGATGCAAAGATTTCCCGCACTTCCTGCGGAGCATTGGAAGGCGTGTTGCCCATAACCTCCCTGACTCTGATGACGTCGTAACCTTCCATTCTGTGGTATTGCATTAGAACGTCTAACGCATCGAGAACCTGCGGAATGTTTTCCACCGAATCAATATCAAGCTCACGGATTTCAATGACTCCGCTCATACTCCATTTTTCTGCTCCGCCGATAAGAACCCCGTCGCGGATGATCGGGTAAATCCATCTGTCTCCGAATCTGGAAGCGACTGCAGCCCAGATGGACTGTACGCTCGGATCGTAGAGAGAGACAATCTTGCAGCCCTGAGGCTGGGAGCTTGCCTTTCCCAGATTCTCCAGCTCGTCGCGGAAGACAAACATCTCTTCGCGTCCTTCTCCAACTGAAACGGATTCTACATCTAAATCACGGATAACACTTGCAATCTGCTCGTTTGTAAACTGCGTAGCAGTTGAGATCATGTAGACGGAAATCGGACCGTATGAACGGATATACTGCTCAACGATGCTTCTGACAGGATCACCGTTAAATTCCGGCGCATCATAGCGGATATATACGTTTTCAGATGCGCGCTCTTCTCTCTCCTCGAACCTGCGCACAATGTGCATGTTGCGGTCCAGATGATCTATTGATTCCTTGATCTCGTCTTTGCCCCTGTCCGGCATAAGCGCGGCAATCTGTCTCAGAGATGCTCCTTCTTCCAGAGCAGAAGAGATTATCTCCAGAACCTTGTTGTCCAGAGCGTTTAATTTGTCTCTGCGGTATGCGGCGACGTACAGCGGAGCATCTTCCGCAAGTATGTATCTCACACGGCCTCGCACAAATCTGCCCAGAAGAATTCTTCCGGATTTTCTCAGTTCTTCCCAGTCCTTCATGCTGAAGTTGTTTACACGATAGAATGCATCCAGAGGTGAACCTAATGTAACATTAGCTTTGAATAATTCCTCAATTGTATCAAACGGACCGTCCTGCTTGTTTCTGCGGTGAGCCTCGACGTTTGAGTAATCATATGCCTCCAGATTATCTGTCTTTAATCTCAGATAATCTTTCTTAAGCATATATTGGTCATTTTCAGAAACTAAATATTTACCTTCTCTCACAAGCTCTCTGTGCATCATGCCCTTCAAGGCAGTCTGCACTTCTTTGGAAGAGAGGCTTAAAGCAAAAGCAATATCTTCCAGATCAGCTGGAGCATAGCAGTTCAAGTAGTTCAGAATAACACGGTCAATTGACTCCTCTCTTGAAGGAAGATCAAGCGCTTCCTGCTTGAAATATGTCCACTTTCCATTCTGATAGTCTGTACGCTTCGCCAGCCCGCATACCTCAAGTTTCCTCAGAGACTGGGCGATTTTTTCTCTCGGCAGTTCAAGAGAAGATACCAGATCAGGAATCATATGTTCTTCATCAAGAGAATTGAGAACCTTATTGTCCAGCTCATTCAATGTTCTCTGTGAAGACAGGGCAGACAGATACACCGGAAGATCCTTGGAAGTTACAAAATAAACATCGTCGAGGAAGATTGTAGATATCTTTCCCTCTTCCAGCAGCTCCTTAGCCCATTCATCAATGTCTTCTCTGTTAGCCACGCAGAAGGGGTAAACATTTCTTCCTTTCTCTTTGAATACTCTTACAGGCTGGATTCTGGAAATCAGGCTGAGCAGTTCCTGCTTGGTTGAGGCTGTGCCTGTCTTCTGCCGGAAGTAAGGCACTACCTGCTCTTCCTTGAATTCAAACTCAGAAATGTCCACACCGAGCACTTTGGTCAGAACTTTACGGTGCAGCTCTCTCAGGAGAGCTCCGCGGTCTTCCATCAGAACCATGTCTGAGATTCCTGCCAGCACGGCGTTGTGCGCAAAAGGAGACGGAGAAGAAGTATAGTCGATTGTATGAACTTTCATTTCCCCGCTTTCGATGTTGTGTAGAATCAGTTTGGCATTGTTTATGTCCATTACATCTTCCATGATCTCTCTGTAAGTCTCATCAATTACCGGCACTCCCTCAATGCTGCGCAGAGCATCTAAGAGATAAGAAGAACGGATCTGCTGTCTTCCCACAGAGACTTCTTTTCCTTTATAATTACGAAGAATCATAAAACTGCGGGACGCTGTGTGCCTGAACCTCTGCTTAAACAGCTCAGAATCCTTGATGGCACGCATGAGGGTGTCTTCCAAAGCACTCTCTTTGAGAAGATCTTTGACTGCGGCGAGATTGATTCTCTCAGGAGAAGAAATCATGAACGTGTCATCAGTAACTGAGACAGAGACATTGCAGTTCATTTCTCTTGTTATGACGAATGCATAAGCTCTGGAGAGAGCATCGTTCACCCTTCTGCCGAAAGGAAAATGGAAGACCATGCTGTACTTTCCGGAAGGGTCGACGTAACCTTCGATGATTAAATCTTTATCATCAGGAATATACCCGCAGCTGCCTTTTTGTTCATTAAAGTAAGAAATGATAGACTGAGCGGAACCAGCATCTACACCGAATGACATCAGCCATTCCATATTATCATCTCTGTCAATACGCTCAGCCATTTCCCTGCGGAACTTGGCGACGCCCATTGAAAGATCGAATGAACGCGGAAGCATTTCGCCGCTCCATGAAGGCACAGTGGGTTTGCGGCCTCCGGCATCTCTGACAAAGACTTTCATTCCCTTTGAACGTACATACTCATACGGCTTTCCGCCGAGAACGAAAACATCGCCTGATGAAAGCCTCTCTACAAATTTTTCTGAAAGGTCTCCGATCATGCCGCCCTTTTCCGTAAATACCTTGTAATTTGCTTCCTCAGGAATAGTTCCTAAGTTCAGGAAATAAATCATCCGCGAACCGGATCTCCTGCCGAAGACATTCTCTTCTTCATCATACCAGATTTTAGGGTATACGCCTTCAAAGGCGTCCTTGCTGCCCAGATAACGCAGGACTTCCAGAAATGTCTCCTTCTTGAGATTTCTGAAACAGTACGATTTACGGACCAGCTCCAGCGCTTCATCGACATCCCATCTCTTCTCAAGGGACATTCCAACAACGCTTTGAGACAAGACGTCTAAACAGTTCTCGGAGATTGAGACTCTGTCAATGTGCTTGTCATGAGCTGCACGGCAGAGAACTGCGCATTCCACAAGATCATCTTTTTCGAAGACGAGTATCCTTCCTTTGGAAGTGAGGCCATGGCCGTGGCCGCTCCTGCCGATACGCTGCAGACCTTTAGCTACAGACTTGGGAGAGCCTATCTGCACAACTAGATCGACGAACCCGATATCAATTCCCAGCTCCAGAGAGGTTGAGGAAACAACGCATTTCAGTTCACCGTTCTTCAGACGTTCCTCAACATCCAGCCTTGTCTCCTTAGCTAATGAACCGTGATGGGCCTCAACGCTCTCCAGCCCGCGCTCCCTCAGCTTATAGACGATGTTTTCCGTACCGGAACGAGTGTTTGTAAAGACGATCGTGGTCCTGTGCTCATTGATCATTTCACACAAACGATCGTACATTTTAGCATTGACCACTTCGTAAGGCAGAGCGGTCATATCTTCAGTAGGACATATGACCTGTATATCCAGATCCCTCTGCCTCATAATCTCGACAATGTTGAAATCTCTCGGAGCACCATTTTCGTAACCGCAGAGATACTCAGCTACCTCATTAATGGGCGCCAGTGTAGCAGACAGACCAACCCTCACAAACGGTTTACTGCAGATGTCCTGAAGCCTTTCTAAAGTAAGGGATAAAAATACACCGCGTTTGGAATCACATACTTCATGAATCTCATCAAGAATCACATATTCTACGCCGGTAAGTTTTTCCCTGAATTTAGGGGCGGCAAGAATCAAAGCAAGACTTTCCGGAGTAGTGATCAGGATATGCGGGGGCTTTCGCAGCATCTTCTGCCTTTCAGACTGAGAAGTGTCTCCGGTCCTTACTCCAACGCGGATATTGGGGAACTCAACTCCGAGTCTTTCGGCGGTTTCTCTCATTTCTCTTAAAGGCTCTTCAAGATTTTTATCAATGTCATTTGCCAGAGCTTTTAATGGCGAGATGTAAACTGCATAGACCCGATCTTCCAGCTTCCCTTCCTTGGAATACTTAAAAAGCTCATTGATGATGGAGGTAAAAGCGGTAAGGGTCTTACCAGACCCGGTCGGTGAAGACACCAGAACATTTTTGCGTTGGTGTATTAAAGGTACAGCGTAAGACTGGGGCTCTGTAAAATCTTCAAACCTGTTGGTGAACCACTCCGCAATCAGAGGGTCTAACATAGACAGGATCTGCTTTTTGGAATAACGTTTGACTGTTTTACTTTTCATATATTAGGCTCCAATGAGACACAAATCGTGGTCCATTTTCTTTTTGTGTATTATAACGTTTTGTACTAGTTTTCAAAATCTATATTGTTCAAAGTCAATTACAAAATTATCTAAATATTAAAATAATATATGTTATCGTTTTGCATTAAACACGGGTATAAAAATTACAGATTAGACAATAATTAATATCAGATGTAATATGTGGTCGTCGAATTGAAATGAATACCATCACATCATACCTTAATGAAGAAGATGAACGTGCAGACAAAAAGTGGAATCCTGAGATTACGTTTCATAACTACATATAGCACTTAACGAACAGCGGACTCTCTGAGCCAGTTATTCAAAAAAGAAAATGCATGATCTTATGGGTATGCAAAAAACTAGTTGAAAACGGTATGAGTGATTCGCCTCAGGAATGGAATGAAGAGACGGTCGATTATGTCAGAAACACCCTGCTGAAAGGTTCTCCGGCTAATGTATGCAAGGAGTATTATTCTACTATCTCAAAATATTCATTATTCAATAGAAATGACATATTTGAACTAATGGCTGAAACCAAACCTTCCATGAAACCGGACGACGGCGATAAGATCACAAATGAAGAAATCTGCAGAATATTGGAGACGGCAAATGGCGTTGACCGTCTGATCTTTCATATGGGTGTGCAGCTGGATCTGCGTTATACAGAAATGCTCAATTTGCGTCTAAATGATATTTATCCAGATCACCTCTGCGTCCTGAGAAAGGACAAGTACGGTGCAAGCCTGAAAACTATAGTATTCCATCCAGATACCAAAAAAGAATTAGAAAGATATGCAAGTATCAGAGATGCCGAGATCGACTGGGCAAAGCGGATCAATAAAGACGTTGAAGTCCCAGACTACTTGTTTATCCATCAGGAAAAAGGAGAACTGCCCGTTTATACCTCATCGGCTGCCCATTACATGATGGAAAAGCTTTCAAAACAGACAGGTATAAAATTTACAATAAAAACACTTAGAAAAACCAACAAAGAGATTGCTCCTGCAATTGAAGACCGCTGGGACTTAGTGCATGGAACGCAGGAAGTTCTCGACACATACAGCGAGCCTGATATGGTTGAAGAAAATATCACTGCCGCGGTAAACGGCGACGAGTTTCTGTCTTCGGTATTGTCTACGTGGTACAACACTCCCAAAGGACAAGAGTGGGACGAAAAACAGAAAATGCAAACTAAAGATTAAAATTCCAAACTAAATCCATAGAGCTTTTCTGGATTGTCCTTATGGATCGTCCAGGCCTGCTCTTCAGTCATCTGTTTAGATTCTATATAACCCATAGTGCGCTTAGGCACTGTTTTTATATCTAAGACTGCCCCGGGTCTTGAAGGCTCATCCATATAATCAGTTTCCATTACAAAGCGGGTTCCCTTTCCCAAAGCTTCTAAAATTGCCGGTCTGGTTGACAGAACTGAAGGAAACAATCCAAAATTCTCTTCTTCCAAGATCAACGGCGGAGAATAATGTTTGACCACTTGAGACCTGGGAAGACCAACGCTGTCTGCAATTCTAGCCAGATCAGCCATGCTTTCAGGATTGCCAGTTTCTGTATGAAGGATAACAGGGCAACCTGCCTCTTTGGCAAGAGACATTCCGTAAGCCATGATCTCGTTGGAAGCTTCGAGGATTTCAGTGCTGACCTCAAAATGCGGTCTGCCGATTTCTCCAATAGCCACAGACTTGCGCTCCAGCACCAGTTTCTGGGCGGATTCCATTCCTTCTTTCATGATCTCTACGGCTTTTTTCATGCCGTGCTTTTCAGCAAGTCCTATCAAAAGCACTGGATAAGGCCCTACAGCAGTAAAAATCTTCACCGGAGTTTCAGAATTGCACTTTTCAGCCATTTTCAGAGTTATCTCATAAGATTCTGAGAAACTCCTGCCGGAAGTAATCGGCACTTCAGAATAAGGCATGTGGCACAGAATGGCGTGTGTGCCGCCGCACTTATGAAAAATATTGACTGCCTCCACGCCTTTTCCTGAGGCCTGGAGGTGCATGTGGTTGTCAAAAATAGGGATCAGCGCAGAAGCCCCGCGGAGCGTAATTCCTCTGTGATTTTACACACAGCCTCTTCTACATCAGAAGGCTGCCTGGCACCGGTGCATACAAGCTTTCCGGATCCAAAAAGAAGAACTACAACCTTAGGTTCGTCGAGTCTGTAAACAAGACCTGGGAACTGTTCCGGCTCATATTCAACTCTCTCAAGTCCGAGAGAGATAGCAATGGCGTTGAGGTTTATTTCCTGACACAGATCTGATGAAGCAACTATGTTCTGAACAACAACATCAGGTTCGATCTGTACGCTGATGCCTGCCTTCTCGATCTGTTTGGCGACCTTTGTGATAGCTACCTTGACATTCTCAAGGCTCTTTGCTCCAGTGCATACGACTTTTCCGCTGCGGAACAAGAGTGTAGCTGTTTTAGGTTCCTTAAGCCTGTAAATAAGTCCCGGAAACTGTTCTGGCTCATATTCCGCACCTTCCAAGGCAAGAGCAATCGCTTGCAAATCAAGCTCCTCACCAAGAGAAGTGGAAGCCACTACATTCTCAATTTTTATCCTGGCCAATTAGGTCACCAATCATGGAATTTATATACCTTTATAAAGCATTTGTGCTTGAAAGGGGCATAAACCCTGTTTTTTGTTTAAATATGAACTACCGTAAAAAACTGAAAAATATGATTTCTTAACATATCTTAAACAAAATTTGGCTGACGCTAACGATTATATACCCAATCTTACATATGACATATGTCTGACATTAATGCATGTTTTGTCTGACAATAAGACGAGGTAGAAAGTATGGCGGACACTGAAAGGATCACCGTGAGACTCCAGAATGATAGGGCCAAAGCACTGGAAAAACTTGTGGAAATTGGTAAATTTCCTACAGTGTCAGATGCTATCAGAGCAGCGGTGGACGAGTTTGTGGAAGCAAACTTCACTCCTGAATACATCGAGCGTATCACTATCGATCTCCCCAAGGGAAACGTAGTGGAGCTGGAATGCCTTGTCAAAGACGGCGATTCTGTTTCGATAGATGATGCGATCAGGAATGCAGTCAGGGAATACACCAGAAAGCGTATTTCCAAGGCCATGGAAGATCAGTTGTGATTGTATCCAGGAGGCAGGGGTTTCTTTCCTTCGATTATTCTGTGAGCATCAGCGATCACTCCCACCAGCGTACAGAATTCCCATTTTGTCAAGACGGCTCTGCCGATTATTCTGCGGAACATCGTAGATGTCTTTTCTTTTCTGAATTCGGGGTAATTGACTGAATCAAGCAGCAGGTTGAAGAATTCAAACAGGCGCTCTTTGTCTTCATCGGTAGCCGCAGGAAGATTGTGTTCAAAGTTGCCGGCTAAAAAGATTTCATATGCAACGATGGAAACTGCATGGGAAAGGTTCAGCACAGGGTAGCCGTCACTTGATGGAATATGTACAAGAATATCGCAGCGCTCCAGATCGTGCTGGGACAGGCCGTCATCCTCCGGACCGAAGACCAAAGCCACTTTGCCCGTGTAGCTCTTCATTTTGTCAGCAAAGCCTCTGGCGCTTTCAGGTATCCTTGTGAAGTTCTTCTGACCTCCGGTGACTATGCCTGAGGTGCCGACAATCAGATCGCAGCCGGCGATTGCAGATTCAAAATCAGAAACTATATTGGCATTTTCCAAAATATCCTGAGCATGTTTCGCCCTTCTGAAGGCTTCGTCTGTAAGTTCACAGGGGTTTACCATGACCAACTCAGAAAGTCCGAAGTTTGCCATAGCACGGGCAATTGCTCCAACATTCCCGTCATAGAGCGGAGAAACAAGAACGACACGATATGCAGCCATAATAACGGGGGGCATTAATACTGGGTCGATACTTAAGTTATATGCATTGGAGGGCTGCGGTAAAGATCGCATACGACGGCAGGAATTTCATGGGATCACAGAGACAGCCAGACCTGCCGACTGTGGAGTCCGAAGTAATTTCTGCACTGACACGCATCGGCGCCATCTCCTCTACTGAAGAGTCAAGATTCGGATTCGCAAGCCGCACCGATAAGGGCGTGAGCGCTCTGGGAAATGTGGTAGCATTCGATACCGAATTCCGCAAAGAATGTCTTCTGCAGGCTTTGAATGCATCATCCGATAATATCTATTACCATGCTCTGGCTGAAGTTCCTGAAACCTTCTATGCGAGATATGCAAAAAAGCGCTGGTACAGATATGTGCTGCCGGAGCGCAATAAAGACGAGGAACTGCTGAAAGCCTGCGCTGCTCTGTTCGAAGGAACTCATGACTTCACAAGATTCAGCAGACCAGACGGAAAGAGTGCAGTCAAGCACATAGAAAAAATCGAGATTGAGCATAGAAATGGAGCATACATCATTGACATTCACTCCAGAGAGTTTCTCAGAAACATGATCAGGAGAATGATTGCGGCGATGGAAGATGTTTCTCTGGGGCATACAGACATAGAAGATGTAAGAAAAGCGCTGGATGGTGAAGACAAGACTTTCGGGCTTGCCCCTCCTGAACCACTCACACTGATGGATGTGGTCTATGATTTTGAATTTCAAAAGGAAGACCCTGAAGCTCTTGTAAAAAAGTTAAACAGCTGTCAAGACGATGTTCTGTGCCGCAGAGAATTTTTAGATTCCTTGATGAATCGCGAAAAGCTGTGTTCTGTAACTCAAAAGCCTTCTGAGTGTTCTAAGAAATTACAGAATTGATGCAGAAGAGCAGAACAATACTGGAGTATATTTATTAAGTTGTGAAGCATAAAAGAATTTATGATGGAAGACCTTCACACTGAGTTTAAACGTGACTGGGACAGCAGCAAGTATCTACGCAATGTTGCAGCCCTGGCAAATACAGACGGTGGTGTGATATATGTTGGTCTTTCCGACGATGGTACGGTATATGGAGTTAAGGATCTGACAAAACTGCTGAAACAGATCCCGGATGATATTCAGAATATTCTTGGCATTGTACCAATTGTTGACCATCATTCCAAAGATGGAAAAGAGTATATTTCGATAACCGTTTCTAAAAGCGAAGATGTGGTTTTCTGCAACGGTAAACTTTTTGTTAAATCTGGAAGCACAACACGTGAGTTAAAGGGTGCTGACGGACGAATTTACTTAATGAAAAAATATGATTTTTCCTGGACAGACGATCCCTGTAACAGTGTCGGGGTAGAAGATCTGAATAATGTGTACTTCGAAGAGTTTAAGAAGGAAGGTTTTGCCCATGAGAAGATTACTTCAGGAGAGTTAGTATTAGACATTAAATCTCTCTTTAAAAAATTAGACATTTTTGTTGACGGGCATCCGAAACTTGGAGCTGTTCTATTATTCCATCCAGAACCCCTTATGTTTAACTCGGGCGCATGTGTAAAAATAGGGAAATTCAAAGGATCTGAGATATTGTATCAAGATATGGTTACAGGACCTTTGTTTTTGATGCCGGATAAAGTCGTTGATCTTCTGATGACTAAATATTCAATATCGCCTATAACCTACGAGGGTATCAGGCGTATTGAGACGCCATCCTATCCTCATGAAGCGCTCAGAGAAGCTGTCTTAAATTCAATAATACATAATGACTACGGTACACGGACCCCTATTCAGATAAAAGTTTACCCGGACAGGATGGAAATATCTAATGACGGGAGCCCGCCTTCCAATTGGACGCTTGAGACACTTCTGACTGCACATAGATCTCATCCAGGAAATCCATCAATGGCTACGGTGTTTTATCGTGCTGGAAAGGTTGAAAGCTTTGGGAGAGGCATTCAAAAAATTCTAGATCAGTATACTGGCAGAGATGTGAAAGCTCCAGAGTTCAAGTTCAACAACTGTGAATTCACTGTCATATTATATGATGAAAATTATGTTGAAGGCATCTCTACACAAATTTCAGTTGATGATTGGAAAGATAATCTGTCAAAAGCTAAGCTATCTGACAACGAATTAGCAGTTTATGAGCTCATTGCACGCTCAGCATACACTACTGCCAAAGATGCTGCATCTGAAATTGGAATTTCACCTACATCTGTAGTGAGGGCAGTTTCATCATTGGCGGATAAAAAAATAGTCGAAAGAGTTGGATCTAAGAAAAATGGGCAGTGGATTGTAAAGAAGTAAGTAAGTTTTTCAGATCTGGTAGATTAAATGACAAAATAAATGACAAAATAAATGACAAAATAAATGACAAAATAAATGACAAAATAAATGA
>OIXH01001003.1_pt1 | contig 33209 bp, 28 predicted proteins | sample 1587741 | NCBI WGS metagenome assembly OIXH01 (sample SAMEA3888916, study PRJEB22519) | human gut metagenome | biome: human gut; feature: human-associated habitat; material: faeces | place: Denmark | collected 2011 | reverse complement strand
TATGTATATCTTGAAGAGCTGTTCGTGTACTTGGGTAGATCACACCTGCAATGCTCTTTTTCTCAAGATACTCAGCTAAGATATTAAAAGACTTGTATGCTTTTTCACGTTCTTCGCCATCTGGACACTTATCATCGTCGATTGCTGTAAAAATCGTTTGGCATATAGGAAGTAAAAACAATCTTCCAATATAACCAACAGCAAGTTCACGAGTACCCTTCTGAATTATCGGCATTAACTGCTCCTTGGAGGGAATAATGCCTGCTTCTATCAGGGCATGAGCAATGGTTTGTGCTTGGTTATGCAATACCCAATCATAATAGGCTTCAATGTCACTTTGGCCGAGGCCAGTGTAATCCATATTGATTACATACTTATTCTCAGTACCAGCTTTAATCTCAAAATCTGCAAAAGTATAGCTCGCGCCTTTTTTGGCACGCATTTCATGAAAACAAGTATACTCATTCTCGGTCAAATTGGAAACATCCGGATTACACCATGAGTGAGCCGCATATAAATATCTTCTTCCCGGAGGATTCCACCTATTCACGATGTTTTTTGCTTTAGCGATATCGAGAGGAGGCGGTAAAACATCCGCTTCTCTCTCATATACGCCTTCTCTGCATCGCGTAAGTTTTCCCAACGCTCCACATTTTACAAGGAACAAATCAGGATACTTATCCACACAATTGACAAAGAAATCATCCAAAATATCAATGAGTGACTTAGGATGTGTCGGCTTAATGTTATTATAAGGATTCAACTCTGCCCAAGACTGTTGAACAACTGCTCTGTTCTTGCGATCAAGCTCCTCATCAATAGCCATAGACCGACACATCCTTTCGATTCCATTGTTTGTTAATCAAGCACTCAATCTTTCTTAGTCTGATACGGTTTTCCATCCTTGTTATAGGTCAGGTTGAACACCAGATCGCTCAGCCATTTCTTGAAATCCTGATTATCCGTATACTGCTTGAACAGCTCCATATTGTCCGCCATGATGGAGAAGATGACCTTCTGCAGCACGCGGTCGCTTTCTGTCCGGGCTTCCTGCTTATCGCTGTTGCGCATAGCGTTTTGATACTGTTCATCCCGACTGACCATCGCCGGGATTTCAAGAATCTGTCTGCGCACGTTGTCCGCGTCGTTCCAGTCGATGTTGCCGAACATATCATTGAAATCCGAGAGAATGGCAGAGAGCACGTCCATCTCCGGCTCCTGCTTTCCTTTGGCGGTGCTCATCGGCACAGGCCCAACCTCGGCGTCTTCGTCCGGGAGAATCAGCGAAATGGTTTCCTTTTTCTCGATGCGGTAGCTGTCCAGATCGATGGCTTCCAGGATTCCCTGGGACAGATCATCCTCCTGCGGAGAGGGCAGCTTGGGAATCAGCATGTTCAGGAAGATCGACAGCTTCTCCCACTCCGGGTTTCCATAGGGCAGAATGGCGCTCAGGAAGCCGTAGGTGCGCACAAAGCCCTTTGCCGCACTCTTGAACTTGATCTGTCCATCTGTGTCGAGCTGTTTGTACACGGATGCGCAGGCATCGAGAGCAGGGTCAAGTTGGTCGCGGTCTGCGCCGTCCAGATAACGGTTGACCAGCTGCTCGACGTGCTCATCGCTGAACACCTGATAGCTCTCCATGTCGGCAATCAGATCATACAGCTTGTTGGGGTCGGTTTCGCCGGACAGCAGCGTGGTCTTGTAGTAACGGGAAAAGGACTCAATGATGTCATTCGGATCGTTGAAGAAGTCCAGCACGAAGGTGTCGTACTTCTTCGGACAGGCGCGGTTCAGGCGACTGAGGGTTTGCACCGCTTTGATGTCGTAGAGCTGCTTGTCCACATACATCGTGTGCAGCAGCGGCTCGTCATACCCGGTCTGGAACATATCCGCCACGATTAGAAAACGGTACGGGTCCTTTTTGAATGTCTTGGGAATAGCGGCGTCCGGGAAACCGTTGAGCCCAGCAGAGGTCACTGCTGCCGCATCCTTGTCCAGCTGCTTCTCGCCAGAAAAGGCGATAATGGCCTTGTATGGGCTGTGCCGGTTGGCCAGGCACTTGTTCACGGCATGATAGTATTCAATGCAGCGCTCAATGCTGCTGGTGATGATCATGGCGCGCGCCTGACCGCCGATCTTTCCCTTGGCGATGACCTGGTCGTGAAAGTGGCTGACCATCATGTCGGCTTTTTGCGCGATGGTGAACGTCTGATTCTCGACGAAGGCGCGGAGCTTTTTCTGTGCCTTCTTTTTGTCGAACATCGGGTCATCCTCCACCGTTTTTTTCAGCCGGTAGTAGCTGTCGATGGGCGTGTAGTATTTAAGCACATCCAGAATGAAGCCCTCCTGAATGGCCTGCTTCATGGTATACACGTGGAAAGGACGATGCTTGACCTCACCGGCATCCATATACGCCGTTCCGAATGTTTCCAGCGTCTTGTTTTTCGGCGTGGCAGTGAAGGCGAAGTAGCTGGCATTGGTCAGCAGCTTTTTGCCCTCGCACATGGCGTTGATCTTGTCCTCGTTATCCATATCCGGGTCGGACATGATAGCGGACAGCGTCATGTTCATTGTGCCCGCGGTCTTTCCGTTTTGGCTGGAATGTGCTTCGTCAATGATGATGGCGAAATGCCGATCCTTGTGATCCTCGCCAATCTCAGGGAGGACATACGGGAATTTTTCGATGGTTGTGATGATGATGCGCCGTCCGTCCTCGATGGCCTTGCGCAGATCGCCGGAGTGCTCCGCCCATGCGATGATATTGCGCGTCTGCGCAAACTGTCGGATGGTATCTCGGATTTGCTTATCCAGCACCACGCGGTCTGTGACCACGATGACGGAATCCACCAGAAGATTGCCCTGCGCGTCCTCCAGCCCGGTCAGCTGATGTGCCAGCCATGCAATGGAATTGGACTTGCCGCTGCCCGCGCTGTGCTGGATGAGATAGCGATTGCCGACGCCGTTCTTCTTCACATCAGCCAGCAGGCTTTCCACCGCCGTCAGCTGATGATAGCGCGGGAAGATTTGCTTGTACCGGGTTTTGCCGGTTTCCTCGTCCTTTTCCTCGACCAGCGTGGCGTAGTTCTCGATGATACGCGAGAGCATGTCCTTGGTCAGAATCTGCTTCCACAGGTAATCCGTCATCAGGCCGTCCGGGTTGGGCGGATTGCCTGCGCCGTCCTTGTAGCCCTTGTTGAAGGGCAGAAACCAGCTCTCCTTGCCCTGCAGGCGGGTGCAGAACTTAACCTGCGCATTGTCCACGGCGAAGTGAACCATGCAGCGGGTGAATTGGAACAGCAGCTCCTTCGGGCTGCGGTCATGCTGGTACTGATAGACCGCATCGTCCACGTTCTGCTTGGTCAGCTGGTTTTTCAGCTCGAAGGTGATGACCGGCAGGCCGTTGACGAAGATGCACAGATCCAGCGACAGCTTCGTGGCATCGGGCGAGAAATGGAGCTGGCGCGTAACGCTGAAGATGTTCTTTGCATACAGCGCTGCGGCGGCGGGGTTATTTACGCTGGGCGTCATATAGAACATGATGAGGCTGGCGGGATAAGCCTTGATGCCTTTGCGCAGCACGTCAACAATGCCGCGCTTGGTGATTTCATCGCGGACACGGGCGAGGAACTGTGCCGTCTTCTGCGGGCTGGTTTCCAGCTGGAGCTTTTTCACCGCGTCCGGCTGGGTGTCCTTCAGGAAGCGGAACAGGCGCACCATATCAAGGGCGTATTCCGTGTTGAAGTCGTGGCTGTGGCCCTGTTCGTAGCCGTTGTGCTCGACGAGCCACTTGACGATCAGGGATTCAAGGCCGGATTCCATTGTGTTCGTAAACACGGTCATCCCTCCTTCGGTCATTATCAGTTATGACGATAGTTAATGTAGATTATCGGAGTAAAGCCCTGAACGCGCACTTCTTTTTTCCACTGATCAAGACGATTTTTCAGCATCAGCATATTCAGTGCATCAATGACCGGTTTGCCATTTGCATCTTCAATATGCGCATCTCTTTCCAGTACAAGCCAAACACCGACTGCATCGATTTGCGGCATGTTTTCCAGAAGATGGCGTTTATAAAGCTTCAGCGAGGTTAGCGACTGATCCACCGCATAACAGAGCTTGCCAGAAGTGTTACCGATCTTTACGGCAAACATAGTGTGGTTCTTGTAAAGATCCATTTTCTCGACTTTAGCTTCGCCAACGCTCTGGTCATTGCGATCATAATTCTTAAATTCGTGATCGCGTTCCATTAGAAGATTATAGGCACGTTCAGCGTAGTACTTCTTTTTTAGTCCTTTGCGAAGTGTGTCATCATCTTTTCCGCAGTTTTCAGGAAGCGCACGTGCCTCTGGAAGCTTTGCTTCAACAAATGCAGCATGCATGGCATCTGAAAAATCGTATGCAGGATTATACTCGGTTTGTATTTCGGCAATGGATGCTCTCAAATAATCCAAGTAATCATCGTTATACTGATACCAGATTCCCTTTGACAGCAGGCATTGCTCCGCGTCGCAGGTGAATTCAATCAGATTTTTTACTTTAGCAGAAGTTACCGGATTCCCTTCGTATAGGCTGAATACCGTGATATTCAACACTTCTGTTGCAAAATCAAATCCGTTTTCATCACAAAAAGCATGAAGTTCTTCGTGCGAAAGGGATGTAACAGTTTTTTCGCCGCGCTTATATTTCAGTATGAACTCACAATCATTGTGATTGAATATCTCCGAGGCACCGATAATGTCCAATTCTGAAATGTAAATCTCCGGCTCCTCTTCGATGGCTGCATTCAAGCGTTCGTCTAACTGCTGGATTTTAGCCTTATCTTTAACACGCATAAAGACTGGAATTCTGTGCTTGTCATCAACAGTAGCAATCACGTTTTCAATGTATAGAATGACATCAATGATGCGGTCAAGTGAATCATCTTCACTGACCACGCGGATAGAAGTTCCTACTTCAATAGCAGCCTTGAACAGGGTAAAGCCATTAGGCAAAACAGCATTTGCCTTTAGCTTGGCATAAGACTCTCCGCTGTCAAAGTCCAGCTCATTATAGTTGATATAGGTATTTACCGTCTTGTTACGATGAGAGCTTGGGGCTGTTAGTGTGCTGGTCTTAATCTCGCGGAAATCGGTTTTTCGTGCAAATCGGAATCCAAATTCCCTGTCGCAGAATTTATCCACCAGAAAGAACGAATGGCCGAACGTAACAGCGTATGATACCTCACCATCTATTTCCAAAAGCAGCACAGCTTTCGGAGAAGAAATGGTTTCTACCTCATCCTGATTGAAGGCTCTCAGAAGCCAATTCCAAGAAAGCTGGTTGGGGTCCTCCTTGCGAGCGTAATACAGTGTAAACCCGAAGGCCACTTCTTCATCGTTGATTTGTCGATTGATGGTCAGTGAATCCAGAGACTGCATTTGCTCATTCAGAGCCTGTATCAATTCCTGACACTTGTTTTCATCGACTTTATAGATGTTAAGAGCACCCATTATTCCACCTCCAGTTCTTCAACCTCTGATTCAGCTACTACATCGTCAACCGATTCGTGCTTAGGCACCTCAATCCCCCGCACGTCCACCTGCCCGGTGACGACATCGGAGATCAGGCGGGTGCGTAGCTCTTGCAGGTGTTCAATTTGTTTCTCAAAAAAGGATATTCCTGCTTTGGTTTGTACAGTCAAATAATCCAGTTTATCTGCAATCGCAACCTGTTCATCGTGCGTCGGCAGGCAAATCAACAGGTCACCAACCTTGTCCCAACTGCGGAAATCACTTGTGTTTTGACGCACGCCATTTGAAATCGCTTTGAACACCTTAGTATAGGCCATCATCTTAAGGTAGTAGGCTACATACCGTTTTTCTTCTTTGCATGTACAGACATGCACTACCGGAGTACACATGCCGTCAAATGAAGATATAGCAATAGCACCATGCCATGTATCCATTCCATGAATGAGCAAATCGCCAGCAGTGACACCTTGATAAATGTCATCCGATGACGCAACCAACCCCAGTTTTCCATCTCCGCGCTTTACCACTTCACCGCTGTTTGAGCAGATAAGGAGTTCAGCATTAGGCGTAACCTCTCGTCTATGCTTTTCCATAATATATCTTAGCTTTGTCACACGCCAGTCATTCGGATAGTGCGTAAGCCAATAAGTCTCACTCTGACAGAGTTCATGATTTCCAAGACCATGAGTTGTGTAGTAAGCAACCGCGGACTTCAAATTGTCCCTCATCAGCGCAATCTGCTTCCTCTTCGCCGCAATGAGCCGATTGATTTTCGACACCTGCCAGTCGAGGTAGCGCACAATCTGGTCTTGCTCGGTGCGGGGTGGAACCGGAACACCAACGTATTTCAGTTTTGACATTGGTATACGCATTCTTATCTCAAGAATACCATTGCCAAGACCGTTTAATCCGCTCTGGAATACTCTATCTTGAAATACATAGTCAAAGAAACGGATGTTATTTTTTGCTGTATCGCGCAAATAAAGCATATAGTACACGGGACTAACTGCACCGAAGTACTTTGACAATCCGACTGAACCGATGACCGCATTCATACTGTTGAACACAATATCTCCCGGATATGCAAGCCGATAACCAGTAAGATCCTCCTTAGCCTTGTTTCCGATGTTTCCTTTTTTTTTGTATGGGATAACACCACGAGTATTGGTCAAAGAGAGAATGTCCATCGTTTTGATAGGATTATTATTCTCTTTGCGTTCAATAAACACTTCCGCGATATTGGAAAATGTCCAGCTTTCCGGTATATATTTAGCCCATCGGCTTTCCACTTCTACATACTTTGCATACCCCTTCATCCCTGAATCCCTCCAAGAATATCGGCCAGCATACCGTCGGTTTCCTGCTCCAGCGCCTTCAGGTCTGCCACGATTTCCTCCATGGGGCGCAGCTGCACCGGCTTGTAGAAATACTTGGTGAAGCTCAGTTCATAGCCGATCTTCGTCGCCTTGGGGTCTATGTACGCGCCAGGGGCATAGGGGCGCACCTCGGCGTCCATAAAGGCCTCGATGCCGCCCTCGTAGCGGAACGGGATGATCTCCGTGTCGGCCTTCGCCTTGTCCGGCTGGATACGACCCTTCTTGTCGAGGGCGGGGTTGCCCTGCTCGTCCAGCAGCGGCTGCTACACGGACACCTTCCAATAGCCGAACTCGCTGTTCGGGAAAATCCGGCTGACCTCGCTTTCCTCAAACGCCATGAAGATGCGCGCGATCTCCTGACGCTGCGCCGGGGAAAGCTCGCAGTTCTTTTCGCCCATGTTCTTGCGCAGGGGCGTCTTGATGCCTGTAGCATCGATCAGCTGAATCTTGCCCTTGCGGCGCTCCTCTTTGCGGTTGGACAGCACCCAGATGAACGTGCCAATGCCCGTGTTGTAGAACATCTTTTCCGGCAACGCGATGATGGCCTCCACCAGGTCGTTTTCGATCATATAGCGGCGGGCATTGCTCTCACCGCTGCCTGCATCGCCCGTGAACAGGCTGGAGCCGTTATGCACCTCGACAATGCGGCTGCCCAGCGGCGTATCCTGCTTCATCTTGCTGATGTTGTTGAGCAGGAACAGCAGCTGACCATCGGAGGAACGTGGAATCATCGAAAGCGGCTCGCCATCTGCGGTGGCGGCGTTGAAGCGGGTGTCGAGGATTTCTTTCTTCTTGCCGCTGGCCATGCGCTCCGCATCGGTCTTCCAGCTCTTTCCGTAGGGAGGATTCGCCAGCATAAAGTCGAACGAACGCGCCGCATGCTGATCGCCGGACAGCGTGGAGCCGTAGGCGATGTGCATGGCCTCCTCACCGTCGCCCTTGAGCATCATGTCTGCCTTGGCGATGGCGTAGGTTTCGGGCTGAATTTCCTGCCCGAACAGGTGGATGGACACCTTCTTGCCGTTCTCCGCGGCGATCCTGTTCAGCCGATCCTGCGCCACCGTCAGCATACCGCCCGTGCCGCATGCACCGTCATAACAGGAATAGGTGGCATCCTTGATCTGATCCGCGATGGGCGCAAACACAAGGTCAGCCATCAGCTCCACAACGTCGCGGGGCGTCCAGTGCTCACCGGCTTCCTCATTGTTGGCCTCGTTGAAGCGGCGCACAAGCTCCTCGAAGATGGTGCCCATAGCATGGTTGTCCAGACCGGGGAGATTGCCGCACGGCTTCGGGCTGAGGTTAATGTCCTTGCTGATAAACTTCTGGATGACCGCGCCGAGAATGTCGGCTTCGATCATGGTGTCGATCTGGTTTCGGAACTTGAACTTGTCCAAAATTTCCTGCACGTTAGGCGAAAAGCCGTCGAGATATGCTTCAAAATCCGCCTTGAGCTTTTGCGGGGTTGGGCGGCTGGTCAGGTCGCGCAGGCAGAAGGGCGAAGCGTTGCAGAAGGCCTGCCCGGCTGTATTGCATAGTGCGCCCCACTGGTTGGTAATCCCTGCGGTATCCAGCGTCTTTTTCATTTCGAGCACCTGCGGCTTGGTATCCTCCAGCACAGCATCCAGACGGCGGATTACAGTCATAGGCAGAATGACATCGCGGTACTTACCGCGAACATAAACATCGCGCAAGCAATCATCGGCGATACCCCAGATGAAATTGGCGATTGTATTGAGCATATGGGCATCCATTAGTTATATCCTCCTCAGTCTGTAATCGTGCCATCTTTGATGTGATAGGCAATATGGTGCTGCTCACAATATTGAATCACTTCTGCGGCGGTTTTATTATAAAAGTCCTTGTGCCCGGTAAAGGCAGTTACTTCTTTACTGTAATTAGTGCGTCCGAAGATGATTTTGTCTACAAAACCAACGGCATCCAGCAAAGCGGCCAGCGACTGTTTGATCAAGTTGGGGGTCGGATACGGCTCGATGCTGATCCACGTCTTACACCCCGAGTCATGTAGGTTTCGTAGCGCCGCCAGTCTCTCACTGTAAGGAGCCGCACCGGGCTCCATTCTTTTCCAATACTCTTCGTCCAATGAAATCAGGGTGATACCATATTCATTCTCAGGTGACAACTGTGCCAAGCTCGCCGGAAGAATACCCTTTGTTAGCGCTGTGCACTTAATTCCTGCAGCATTGAGCTTTCTGATGGATGCCATCGCCATTGCTTCGATCTCTGGATACCCATACATAAAGGGATCGGTCGAAAAGCAAAGCTGCACGGACTTGATCTTAGCTTTCAAACGCGGGATCTCCTTATCGAGCAGTTCCAGCGTATTGGAGACCAAATACGGATGACACCATTCCTCATATGTTTTTATCTGTCCAAAGCGCTTCTTCATCATAAAAGCATAGCATGGAAATTTGCAGCCGTGAGAGCAGCCTTGGACAAAGTTCATCGTATAGTCGCCATACTCTACGCCGGTCTGGTACAGCATAGTCTTACGCTGTACATATCCCGCAACTTTACTCATACAATTTACTGCCTTTCGAGAAAGAAACCCTCGTTTCTTTTTTTCTGGTTCCTGGGTTCTTTATAATAACAAACTTCGCTCCATACTCTGACTTTAGAGCCTCTTTTATCTGAGGCCGATACCCATCAGCTGGGAATATAGGATGGCTTTCGAGAGGACGATAGATATCTTCGAGCGGCACATTGCTCTGTCCCTCAAAGCACTCCTGAATATACTTGACGATATCGTGGACATTAAAGCAAGACTCGTCCGTTGAGGTCGTGATTTCTCCAGACCCTTCCAAATCAAGCATTAGCTGATTTTCGTTGCCATGGGTGTTTTTATTAGACGAATGCGCTCCAAATGTTTGCCACGCCGTTTTTTTATACAACTCGAATCCGGCAGGATTACTTGTACAATGAATCAAGCTGTATACTTGAGAATTCTGTGTATTATAGAACGGATACGCTGCTACATAGTATCTACGTTGCCCCTTCAGTACGTTAATGATCTGAAGAACCCGCTTTTCATAAGCAGCCTTATCGCTTCCGAAGGGAACCAGTTTTTCAAAATCTGCCATATATGTCCCTTCATATTTCTGCATGGTGCTTTTTTTCTTGACCTGACTGATAGCACGAACCGGATCGGAAACCATGTGGTTGATCATTACTTCACCCCAATGACGGAAGAAAGGAAGCAAAGCCTCCCAGTCAATGTCTGCATCATAAGGATCATACAGCAAGAAATAATGGAGGTTAGGCTGATCCAGCTTCGGGCCGATGGCTTTGAGTAGCTCATTTGCATCTTTGCTGGTGATTTCGATATGAAAATTGGGGGTATCCTTGGAAACATTTTCATGCAACAAAGCTGTCTTTGCTGCATCTAAATCATTAAAATACAGTAATACTCGCTTATCTGGGTATTGACCAGCAATGTTACGAAGCACACGCGCTACTCTAATAGGCGTTCCCTCTATCAATTCGCCATTGTTATCATGATATAGACCACTGTTACACATGCAGTCAATAAAGACTAAGCCTTTACAACTACGGTTGTTCATCAGTTTTTGTGCCCACGGCATGATGTATTTTTCAATCAACTCAAACTTTTTCTGCGTGTGCAGACTTGCCCGACTGATTAGTTCATTATTGTTGCTGCTGGCCATACTTTCTCCTTTACTGGTCTTCAGGAATAAAGTCGACAATATCTCCGATGTTACAGTCCAACGCTTTGCAAACCTTAATCAGCACATCCATGCTTACAGGCTCGCCTTTTGAAAGCTTTGTTACCGAAGCCCAGCTAATCCCGGCGGACACTTGCAGGTCTTTTTTCTTCATGTCCTTGTCGATGAGTAGCTTCCATAATTTCTTGTAGCTGATATCCACGAACATCACCTCTAAGCACGATAAGGGAAAATATAGTTTCACATGTATTAGTATACCACCAAACGGGACGCATATCAAGAGATTTACTTTGCAAATGCACGAATTTTCTCTTACATCAATTGAAACAACAGGCAGCGTGTGCTATAATAGACAATGTCAATCTGTATGCCAAACTCCGACGAGATGCCAATGAAAGGAAAACGCTGTGGGCAATTATCAGAATGAATTGGAACAGTTTATCTACGAAGTGTGCTTCCAACCGATTTGGGAAGAAGCTGCTCGGTATATATCTGAACACCCTTATGCGCTGGATTTATCCAAAACCAGAATCAAATATCCGACATCTGCCTATTTGGAGAACATGGCAATCGAATTCGCCTGTAACATCCACATTGTGGAAGACATCCTGTCTTTCGATGCTGTTGCAAGTTGTGCCATAAACCTGATCGAAGAAACTGAATGGCGCTGCGGGAATACGGATACCATGCAGTGGCTGACGATATCCTGCGAAGCAAAGATCACAGACCGGCTTGAGCATTTGAGAATAACGAACATTGCCCCCTATGAGCGTGGCCACCGAAAAGCAGCAAAAGGAACCTTTTCATCCAACATTGTCCCTTACATCAAAAAGGAAGAACTGGAACAGGAAGCGGAGACCTTTCTGAAACAGTACTGCCCCGAAGCCTTGGAGAAGCCGATGTGTGTCCCTATTTCGGCTATTGCCGAAAGCATGGGGCTTACCCTCGTTCAGGGCAGATGCCTGACAGACGATTTTAGCATCTTTGGTGAAATCTGTTTTTCTGCCGGGGATGTTGAACTCTACGATTTCTTCAAGTGCAGCAAAAGTAAGGTCGGGGTTAGCCGTGGAACGATACTGATAGATGCATATACATTTTGAGAGCGTAATCTCGGATGCGTTAACAATAACATCGCCCACGAAGTTTTCCACTGGTATAAACACAGAATGTACGCCGCGATTAAGCATATTCTGCGGAAAGAACGCTTTGTGGCATGCCGGTGTCCCTCAAATGCTGTCTATCCAGAGGAAAACATGCCGTGGACAGATGAACAGCGGATGGAGTGGCAGGCCAATAGCTTGGCACCGCGTATTCTGATGCCCCTCGCAACCTTCAAAATGAAGGTTGCCGAGGTATATAGCAAGTATCGGATCACAGAAGAAAAAGATACTCAAAACCCTTTGCTCATGGATCTGGTTGCGGAGGAATTAGCAGCTTTCTACGCCGTCTCGAAACAATCGGTGCTTATTCGTATGCAGGAGGTAGGATTCACCGAAGCAAAGGCTATTTCTCCATTTGAATCCCTAAAGAACAACTCACAAAAATTGTAGATGGGTCAAAGATACGCAGGCAATGAAGGAGAAGCGAATGGGATATACGATGAGAGATGTGTACGGCGTGATGCTGAAGGATTACCCGGATGTGATGAACATTGAGGAGATGAGCCGGGTGCTGGGCGTGAGTACCAAGACGGGCTACAAGCTGCTGCGTACCGGCAAGATCACCGCGATGAAGGTGGGCAGAACCTATCGCATCCCGAAGGTGCATCTGCTGACCTATCTGCGGGTGCTGGATGCGGGCAGGGCATCCTGATCGACGAAGGTCTTCACATATCAAAAAGCTGGGGCATCCGTCTAACTTGGGCGGATACTCCGGCGGGCGAAGGAGGAAGAAGCATGGTCGCAGGACATCTTCAGGAGAAAAAAGGCTACTACTACGCGGTGCTGAGCTACAGGAATACCGACGGCAGGCGCAAAACCAAGTGGCTTTCCACAGGTCTGCCGGTCAAGGGCAACAAGAAGCGCGCCGAGGCGTTCCTGATGGAGCAGCGGCAACATTTCGTGATTCCGGCGGCGGACGCACCCGCCGATCCATCTAGGGATGAGCTGTTCGCGGAATATCTGCAGCGCTGGCTGCAAATCGCCAGGACCACCATCGCCGTGACCACCTACGGCTCGTACAGCGGACTGCTGCGCAACCCCATCGACCCGTGGTTCCGCAGGAAGCGCATCACGCTCAAGGGGCTAACTGCCGTTGACATCCAGACGTTCTACGTTGAGCAGGGGAAGCGCGTGAAATCCAACACGGTCATCCACTATCACGCGCTCATTTATCGAGCGCTCAGCTACGCGGTCAAGACCGATCTGATCCCGGCGAATCCGGCGGACAAGGTGGACAGGCCGCGCAAGATCGTCTATCAGGCGAGCTTCTACACCGAAAGCGAGTTTTCGGCGCTGTTTGCCGCCGTGAGCGGCACGCTCATCGAGGTGCCCGTGAAGCTGGCCGCCTTCTATGGCTTGCGCCGCAGCGAGGTGATGGGCCTGCGCTGGGATGCCATCGACTTTGAACAGAACACCCTCTCCATCCGGCACACAGTGACCGGCTGCACGGTGGACGGACAGTATCAGATCATCGCGGCGGACACGACGAAAACCCGTTCCAGCCACCGGACGCTGCCGCTGGTGCCGCCCGTGCGGGATATGCTCCTGCGCCTCAAGGCCCGGCAGGAGCAGGACAAGCGGCTTTGCGGCACGGGGTACATATGTTTCAATGAGCTGTGCGAGCGCATCCATCCGGCGTATCTGTCGAACTGCTTCAGCCGCACACTGGCGCAGAATGGGTTGCGGCACATCCGTTTCCACGGCCTGCGCCACAGCAGCGTGACGCTCCTGCTGGCGCACGGCATCCCGCTCAAGCAGATTCAGGAGTGGCTGGGGCACAGCGATTTCGCCACGACCGCGAACATCTACGCGCACCTGGACGTGAAGAGCAAAGAAAGGTCGGCAGCGGTAATGAAAGAGGCGCTGAGGCTGGATGGCGGAATTGGAGCGAGGAAAACTGCCCGGATTCTCGATGAATGAAGAGCATGATTTTGCCCTGAGAGCGCTTGAAATTCAGCTGGATGACCAGATGGCCGTTTGCGCGGGAGATAGGCGCTCTCAAGGCGATTATCAGAATGGTCCACCCATGTGTCGGAAGAATCGCCCCGAAAGCTACAAAAACCACGTTCACCCAAGTGGGCAAAGCGTGGCCTTTGGCGTTCATCAGATCATCCATATCGGCACGATGAGGTGCCGGGCATCAATAGCGGAAAGCTCGGGACGCATGCAAAGGATAGCGCCAACGCCCCGTGGTACGGAGCCCTTGTCCAGAATGGCGAACGCACGGATCAGCTCCGTACCGGGATTGACGGAGCGCTTGACCTCCAGAGGGTGCAGCTCTCCGTCGCTTTCGATCACCAAATCAATTTCGTTGCTGTCCTTGTCCCGGTAGTACCACATCAGGCACTCTTTGCCGCAGTTCATGTAGGTCTTGCGGATCTCCGCCACGACGTAGTTTTCAAGAATGGCGCCGTTGATCGCGCCATTCGCCAGAATCTCGGGCGAGGAGTACCGGGTGAAGTAGGCAACCAGACCGGTGTCGAAGAAATACATCTTGGGCGTCTGGACGGTTCGCTTCAGCAGATTGTTGGAATAGGGACGCAGGAGGAAGATGATATCCGACTTTTCCAGCACCTGCAGCCAGCGCTTGGCGGTATCATTCGAAACGCCGACATCAGAAGCGATGTCATGGATATTCAGCATTTGACCAGCGCGGCAGGCGGCTGCGCGGATGAAGTCGCGGAACAACAGCTTATCCGTCAGCTGAATTTGCTCCGTTACGTCGCGGTCGATGTAGGTCTGCGCATAGCTGGAATAAAACACATCGCGGTCGGTATACTTGCCGCTGACCAGACCGGGCATGGAGCCGTTCCAGATGCGTTCGTAGATGGCGGCAATGTCTGCCGGCAAATGCGTCTGCTTTCTGGCCTTCAGCGCCGGAAGGTCAACGGTGAACGACGTGCATTCGCCGCTGCCGTAAACCTCATGCTGCGACAGCGAAGGCATGTGTAGGACAGCCACGCGCCCGGCCAGGGACTCCTGGGCAAGCTCCATCATGCGGAAGGCCTGCGAGCCCGTCAGCCAGAACGAGCCGGGCGTTGCGCCATTATCGATGGCCATCTTGATGACGGAGAACAGTTCGGGTGCATACTGCACCTCGTCGATAAAGATCGGCGTGTCGTGCAGTTGCAGGAACATCGCCGGATCACGTTTGGCCAAGGCGCGCTCTTCCATGTCATCCAGCGTCACATAGGTTCGGCTGTCGTCCATGATGGCGCGAAGAACAGTCGTCTTGCCGACCTGCCTTGGGCCTGTGATGAGAATACACGCGTATTCTTCGTTCAGCAAGCGGATCTTCTCTTCGATGTCCCGTTTGATATATCTCATGTCCTTCACCTCACAGGGATTTCGGCTGATTTATGATACAATCTTATTTTAGCCGAAAAGCAAATATGCGTCAAGGGGCTGTTGCAGAAGCGCAAGAAACTGCAGCAGTCCCTTTCATATGTCTCCCTGTAGCGACAAAGCCATAAAGCAACTGAAATAGGCGAACACAAACCAGAGCCATGCGCCGGATGCTTCCGGCTGTCAGGAAACGGGCGAAGTTCCGATTGTGCTTCAGCTGCCCGAAGGCGCCCTCTGCCTGGATGGAGCGATTCACCCGGATCAGTTTGCCTTCTTCCGTGGTGATCCTGGCGAGGGAGGCTTCCCGATATTCGGCAAATTCCCAGCAGACTGCCAATTCCTTCCGTTGTTCCGGGTCCCGGGCCATGCAGCATGCCGCTCTGTAAGGGCAGTCGCTGCAATCTTCACATCTGTATCGGGTGACTTCTCTCGTCGTTCCGTCCTTGCTGTGCTCTGTCACTGTGCCGACGTTGTCCAGAATCCGCCCGTTCTTGCACAGGTAGTAGTCTCCAGGTGCGTAGGCGCTGTACAGTTCCCTGTAATCCAGTTCCTCAAGCTGGGCGCTTACTTGCCGATAGAATTCGTCTTTCTCCGCCTTGTAATCCCTGCCGCCGCATATTTCCAGTTTCAGCTGTTGACATCCCTGCTGAATGGAGATATATTCTCCTTGTTGTAAGGTTTTCATTTCAGAAAAATAGAGCTCCCTTCCACCTCCTCAGTGGTCGAAAGCTCCATTTTTGTTTTCGGGGTTGTGCAACAGCCTCTTCGCTTTTATCCGTAGATCAGTTCTGCCAGGATGATTTCATCTGCTCGCTGTCGGATGCTGTTCATCCGGCCAATCCAAGCCAATTGATCCTTTGCTTTCAACTTTTCATCGACGCCTTCTGTCTGGGCTATCTGTGAAATGATTTGTTCCATTCGCCGTCGGCTGGTCTGGTCAATTTCTGCCAGGTGCTCATAAAGCTTACCGGATAGGATCAGGCGGGTATACAGCCCGGGACGATGCTCCTGGAGATAATTCAGGCGCATACGGCTATAGTGTCCAATGGTCTGACAGGGGATTTCAGGAAGTTCCAAGTTGGGGAAGTAATAGTCTCCATGTAAGGTATAATGAATGCCGTTTTCAATGATTTCTTTTTTCAGATTTGTCATGGTGATGACCTCCTCTTTCAGCTTATTTTGTTTAATAACCCGACCGAAAGAGGAGCAATGCAGCTCGTTTTCCGTACCCCAACGCTTACCCCAACCCGTACCCCAACCGGGGTTGTATGCGGTTGTTTTTCGTTGTTCGTGATTGTCAGAAAACCCTTGAAAAATCTACGTTTTTGGCTTCCATTGATTCAAGAAAACAGACCTATTTTCTCTTCGAGTCCTGTTGCGACCACCACATCCCGGAAGCCTTTGAAATCAAGGGCTTCCGGGTTTTCTTTTTGCCCGTTTTTGAGACTGTTTTCAACGCCAAAAACGGATTTAGGCCCAAAAGACATACACTTGGATAAACATACATTCCTCCAACCCCTTATGTTTCAAGGGATTGGAGGTGTTTTTTCGCCTACCGCCAGACATACTCATCATTCCGCGATTGTGAATATCGTATTCAGTTTTTCAATGTCCGCCCGGCGTTTTTGGATGCCTTCTTCTCTCGTTCTGGCATAACGCCTATGCTTTGCTCCCATTGCTGGAAGAAGAGTATGGCGAAAATAGCGAGGAAGTAAAGCTGGTAACGAGCCGGTTACAGCAATGCTGCGTGGCACAGTCAAAACAGATTGACCGTGCAAAAATAGGCCAACCAGTCAAAGGTATCCCCCGCGTATGGGATAAGTGGCAAAAAATCACAGATGAGGATACCGAAGAAGATCGCAGGCGTAAGGAATTTTTGAACCGTTGTTTAATTGATCGTAAGCCTTATTTCTTCAAATATCGCTACAATGACACTCGCAAGGAGTATCCCACGCCTTATTGGCGGTGGCCTGCGTCTTGCTGAAAAGCTCGGTGGCGTTGGTGGCGCGGAGAAGTGTGTCTCTGAGCCGGATCTCGGCGATCCCGATGTCGTCCAGAGTCTTAATGGCGCTGACGCCTTCCTCGTCCATTTTGGACAGGCCCACAATAAACGCCTGAAAGGCCCCGGCGGCGTCTCGTTCCCACAGTTCTTTGAACTGGGACGCGCTCATGCTGGAGTCCCGGGCGAAGTCCTCCAGAGCGTCACCGCCCGTGGTGGCGGCAACCTCCATTTTAATGAGCGACTTACTGAAAGCAGAGCCGCCCATCTGCGCTTCGATGCCCACGGAGGACAGGGCAGCGGCAAAGCCCAGTATCTGCGCTTCACTTAAGCCCACTTGCTTGCCCGCGCCAGCCAGACGCAGGGACATGACCATAATCTCCGATTCGGTGGTGGCGTAGTTGTTGCCCAGGTCGACCAGCGTGGAGCCGAGATTCTGGAACTCGTTCTGGCTCATGCCCATGATGTTGGCAAACCTCGCCGCTTCACTGGCGGCGTCGGCGGCCACCATGTTGGTGCTGTTTCCCAGGTCGATCATGGTACGGGTGAACTCAGCAAGGTGCTCGTTCTCAATACCCAGCTGGTCTACAATGAACATGACCTCGGCAATGTCCTCAGCGGACGCGGCAACCTCCGTGCTCATCTGTTTGACGGACTGGGACAGGCGGTCGTATTCTTCCTCGGTGGCGTCCACGGTCTTGCGGACATCCGCAAAAGCGTACTCATAATCCACGGACGCCTTCACGGCAGCAGTGCCCAGCGCCGTAATGGGAGCCGTGACGTGGGTCGTGAGGGATTTCCCGGCCTTGGTCATGGCCTTGGAGATGGTCTCGCACTTCTTAGAGATCGCAGTCAGGGATTCGCCTGCTTGTGTCCATGCCGACTGCATCCGGTACAGTTGTTCCGTCAGCCTGCGGATTTCCGCTTCCGTGTCCTTCACAGCGGCCTTGGCGTTGTTCAGGTCAGTGGTGGCCTTGCTGACAGCGTCAGCGCTGTTCTGCATGGTCTTCTGCAGAGCCTTGACCTGACCCTCCAGCTTGGTGACCTCGGCGGTGGCATCCGCATATTCTTCCTGGTACCGCTCCAGATTCTGCTTGGCGGCGATGGTCGCGGAGTCCGTTTCGCCCAGGGAGTCACGATAATTCTCATAGGCAACGGTAGCCGCTTCCACCTCGAAGCGCATGTCTTCCTGCCGGGCTTTAGCCTGCTCCAGCCGCTGTGTGTAATCCTGATGGCGGTTGTAGTTTTCCTTAAGCTTATCGTTCGCCGCAACCAGCGCACGGCTGTACTGCTCCACGGCTCTCTGCTGCTGTATGAGCTTTTGTCCCAGCATGGACAGCTTGGCTTCTGTGCCCGCGATGATCTTTTCATAGTTCTGTACGCCAGCCCCGGCCAGTCGGAAGGTGGACTCGGCTTCCTTGATCTGCTGGTTGATGATTGCGCGAGAAATTGCTGGAGTCCAGCGACAGCGCGACCACCAGTTCGCGCAGGGTTTCGGCCATAAAGTTCACCTCACTTTGATTGCAGGAGAATAAGGAAGGATGGTAGAATATTGATTAGGAGTTTTGACTCAATAACTCGCTATTGGTGGAGATGCGTCAAGATACATTGCTTCCATTGTCATGGAACAAATCAATCATGATCCGCGTTATATGGTTGAAAAGTACACGGGGGGAAAACATGAGAAAGCACATTTGGACGGCAGCCTTACTATCAATGATTCTTTCATTTGGAAACATCGCAAGCGTTCAGGCTGAGATTATTCCTGCCTATGGCGAAGGAGAACGGGGCTATCAGGCTGTGGTGCTGTGCGAAAGCCTGACGGTACGCCAGGAGCGCAGCGCCCGTTCCAAAGCAGTGAAAACGCTGCATTACGGCGATACGCTCGCCGTGCAGGATAGCTGGGACGGCTGGGCGAGATGCTTTACCTCGGATAATGTCGACGCAGGTCAGACAGGCTGGGTCAATTCTGACTATATCGTTGTTAATCCAGCCTGGTACCAGACAGACGGTGCAACGCCGGTCTACGCCTGGAACGATACCACGGCTCCCAAAGTTGCATTGTTGAGAAAAGGTACCGTCCTGCCCATCCTTAAGGATGAAGGAGAATGGCTGATTGTCAGTCTGCGCGGCGCAAGCGGTTGGATCCACAAAAATGCGGCAGACCGTCTCTCCGCAGAGACTGCAGAGACGATCCGGCATATTGCCAACTTAGATAGAGCAGAATTGACAACACCCAAGGGCGCATATACGCTTTCAGATTTAGCCGGCCTCAGGTGGATTGAAGAGAACTTCTCCATGGCCCAGCCAATTGGAAGCGCTGGATGCCCGTTTGACGCAACGTTAACACTTTACTCAACAGACGGAAGAACGATTGTGTTCCAAATGGCGACAGACAGCTGCCGCAATTTCCGTACAGAAGATGGGAGCTGCTTTGCTTATGGCAATGGGGACGAGGCGCTCAGACTGTATGGCAGCACGTCCAGCATTGGCGAAACGTTTTGGCGGCTTTTCGGGCTTACGAATACCTATGAAGAGATTTATGGCTCCTGATCAGTTTCTGCTGCAGACGGATAATTGAAGATGGAAGCAAGGAAACTCCAGTTTGTTCATTAACATCATCCCGGCTTCACCCCCGGCCAGACTTCATCAATGAAGCGCTGCCGAGGTTTCTTCTTTTCCTGCTCCCGCCGGGCGTCCCATGCCCGCAGGCGCAGAAAGCCCAGCATGTCCATCTCGTCAATTTCCTTCATGCGCCAGCCGTTCTTCATCAGTTCGTTGTAGGTGGCGTACACGTACTCCGGCAGCGTCAGGCTTCCTGCGGAATCGTCACTTCCGGTGTCTCCGACTCCTGAAGAATCTGCTCCGCTTCCTGAGCCACAGGTACCTGTTGAAAACAAAGGAGGTTATACTATGAATGATATTTATCTCTGAATTAAAGTTTTTAACATTTTGGTGATTTTGACCCACTTGAATTGATGTTTTCAACTTTTCCTTCTGTCCCCAAAGATCGCTTCTTGAAACTTTTGCACGTAAGAACCGATTTTTTGACGCGAGCCTTAGAGAGGATTAGCATCAAAAAGGAATGAACAGGGAGAAGGTTAACGGTTTAGGGATTCATCATGCGCAGAGTTACATTATAGGCAAGAAAAGTGATGCTATATGATTTGAAAAATCGGTTCATTTAGCTGCATTTCATCAACTGATGAGTTTGCGAAAATTGCCGGGCGTCATGTCTGTGATCTGCCGGAATACCTTAAAAAAGTAATTGGCATTTAAAAATCCAGAACAAGCGGCCAGCTGCTCAAGGCTTTGCTCTTGTTCCAACATTTGAATACATGCGTGGTCAATACGTACCTGATTTATATAGTTGATTAGGGTCATGCCCATTTCTTGATGAAAGATCGTACTGAGATAATTTGGAGTCACGAACACCTGTGCTGCAATCTGCGAAAGTTTTATTTCCTGCATATAGTATTGGTCGACATACTCACAAACACGGAGCACGATAGGGGATAATTTTTGACAGGGAATCGCGTGATGAAGATCGGCTAAAGTATCGAAGCGCCCCGCCTGAATGTCGTTCAGCAAGAGAAGAAGCCGCCACTGCTCACAGCGGAGATTCAGTATATGCTGGATCTCCACAAGCTTATGCCAGCAGGATTCAGAAGAAGTACAGTCTGCAAAGCTTGTCTGCAGCGCATTCGCCAATGCAGCCGGAGCCTTCTGTACGCTGAATGCGTTTACAAGCTGAGGCTTTGTCCGTTGTGCCTGATGATTCAACTGCTGCCATGCACGATGCAGCGTCTCCAAGTCTATCGGGCAGACTGCACCAAGGCAGAACTCCGGCACCTTTTCATGCCATGTAGCTAGCAGCGCTTCTGCTGTTGATTTTGGCGCGACAATCAGGTTCATCACAGGCGTCACCTGCAAAAACGCGGTATACTCTGTTGCACGGGTGAACTGCATCAGCGTCACGGCCTGTTCGTTATCGGGCGTCATGGCCAACAGACAAACATCATCAGGCCGGTTCAGCGTTTTCATCAGACGCGACGCTCCCGGAAGCGCTTCTACCACGCCGTATTGAATGGCCATGAACACATCCAATTTCCACTGTTTTTCAATGCTGAGGGCAACGTTTTCTACGGCATGGTACAGTTGCTCGCGGTCTACCGGCTTGAGCAGGTAATCCTGAGCGTGCAGTCGGATGGCACGCTGCATTAGTTCGAATTCGTCATAGCCTGTTAATACAATGGCGTGGGCAAGGCCGTTGACCATGCCCTCTTCGATCAATTCCAAACCGTCCATTTCCGGCATCCGCAGGTCGGTGATCAGCAAATCTGGTACATTCTGTTTTATAGCGGCCAGAGCGTCTATCCCGTTGTCAAATTTTTGTATTTCAAGCTCGGGCCAGCGTTTGAGCAGAAAACGCGCAACACCGTTGCAAATGCGAGCTTCATCATCCACCACAAAAACACGCAGATCAATCGGAAACTGCCCCATTCTTTTCACTGTTCCTTCCTTAATTATATTTTGACGGCAGTCAGCCGTTCATCTTCTAATAGTTTCCTTTCGTCAACGATGCGTATACGGCAAATCGTTCCTTGTCCCGGGGTGCTGGTGATTTCCAGCCCTGAGTTTTCGCCGTAGAACATTTTTAGCCGCTGATGCACATTGCACAGGCCGATGCCGCCGTGCTCCTGCTGTAAACCTTCATTGGTCGCCAGTGCATGGCGAATTTCCTCTAGACGTTCCGAAGAAATCCCGGCTCCGTTATCCTGCACATCAATTAGCAACATGGCGTTTTCTCTGTAAACGCGGATACTCACTTCTCCGTTATGTCGGCAATGGGATATACCGTGCTGGATGCTGTTCTCCACCAAAGGTTGCAAAATGAAGCGAGGACAGACGATGTCTTGAATATCCGTTTCGCATGAAAGCTGGAAATTCAGACGTTCGAATCGAAGCTTGCTGAGCTTCAGATAGCAGACGCAATTTTCGATTTCTCTGGCAAGGCTGATCTCCTGCTCACGGCCGCTGATGCTGCCGCGCATCAGTTTACCCAGCACAAAAAGCATCTCGGCCACGTCTTCCGCATTACTTTCATCTGCCATCATGCGCAAGGATTCCAATGTGTTATAGAGAAAATGTGGTTGAATCTGCGCTTGCAGGGCACTGAAACGCGCTGTTTGCTGCAGTTGCTCGGCGGTGCACTCACGCCGAACGGACTCCAGCAGCTGTCCCAACATGGCGTTGTAATTCTGCGCCACCTGGCCGATTTCATCACGCCCCATAATCTCTATCGGCGGCAGGGTTTCAACAACGTTGAGAGCGTGAAGCTGTTCCTTTTGCCGCTCAATTTGCTCTGCCAGATCCTTCATGCGTTTGGTGATGCTGTAATGATTCAAGATTGCAGCAAGCAGGAACAGCAGCACCAGCAGTCCGGCGATGATGCAGAATTTAGAGAAGTACGCGTGAAACGCGTTGGCATACAGCTCCACGCCGCCGCAGGTCAGAAAACTCAGATTGAGAGCGCTGCAATGGAATACACTGATATACTCCTTGTCGTTGTCCAGCTGATAGCCTTCCGGCAGATTTTGATAAAGCTTTGGGTCAATCGGCAACTGCTGGTTGCTGAGCAGCTCGTCCACATAGATGCCTGTATCTGTCTGGAATACATAGCAGTTGCCGCCTGCAGTTGCCGCCAGTTTGCTCATCACGTCAGAAAAAAAGTGCGGCTGAACACGGATGATCAGTACGCCGACAACCTGTTCATCTTTCAGGATGTTCTGCTGCCAGAATAAAGAAGCTTCTTCTTCCGGAGTCTTCAGTTGCAAATGCCAGCCGGAGCGATCTGCAGGGAATGCTTCCGGCCAAAGCGTATAGTTGCGTTTGGCCGTTTCACATGACCCCGCAGTGCTGTACAGACGCACCGACTGAATATACTGCCGTCCGCTTAGTGTGCTGTTCAGCCAGTGCTGCAGCTTGGTCAGCTGCTCTGAATCGCTGGCTGATGGTTCGGAGGACAGTACGTTCTGTACTATACGACTGTCCCCAGCCACATTGCCCGCAGACTTGATCTGCATCATGTTGGCCTCAATGCTGTCAAGGGTATAGCGGCAGTACTGATAGCTGGTCTGCGCCACGTGAGAAACATAGTCCATATAGGCGGAGTTGATCAGAAAGTATATGCAGATCAGCAACGGCAGTACGATCATCAGACTCTGCACCAGCAGCGTCTTTTTGGATATCCCCAAATCGACCCACCAACTGGTAAGCGAACTCTCTTTGCGCTTCATAGTCTCACATCGCTTTCATCGTATCCGGCAGGAACGATTATTTTTATGATTATTATATCGTTGCATAAGGTGAGCGTCAATGAACAATCCTGTTCAGGAAGCTTCGGAAAATAAAAGGTGTAAAAAATTATAGTGCCATCTGAAAATCTTTCATTGCTCGGTTAGTTTCCGAATGTTAATATATATGCGAAACGAAGCCAAAAGTGACATATGGATGAGCTGCAATGTTTTTGAGGATAAAGGGGGAGCGAGGGTGCAAAGATTCCGACTTAACCAACGCAAATGGGACAGTGTCAAGCTGCTGCTGATGATACTGCCGTTTCTCGTGCTGGTCTTTTTGTTTTCATACCTTCCGCTGGCGGGATGGCGTTATGCATTTTATGATTACCGCCCTGGGTTTCCGCTGGAAAAATGCAAATATGTCGGTTTCAAGTGGTTCCTGCGTCTGGTAGAGACTCCTGCGCAGACCAGCGAAATCATCCGAGTGATGAAAAATACGCTGGGTATGAGCACACTGGGGATGCTGACGTCCGTATGCCCCATGTTCTTTGCTATCAGCCTGTCACAGGTTCGCTCCACACGCTATCGTAAAACGCTGCAGGTTCTGACCACTCTGCCGAATTTTATCAGCTGGGTGCTGATTTTTTCGGTGGCCTTCAGCCTGTTCTCGGTGGACACGGGCTTTATCAATCGGCTTCTGATCAGCATGGGTGTTATTGACAAGGGCATCAACTTTTTAGCTGACGGCAATCATATGTGGATTAAAATGACCCTCTGGAATTTGTGGAAGAGCATCGGATGGAACGCGATTCTGTATCTGGCAACGCTGGCCAGTATAGATCAGGAATTATATGAGGCTGCGCAGGTGGACGGTGCAAACCGCTTTCGCCAGACCCTTCATATTACTCTCCCTGGTCTGATGCCCACTTTTTTCGTGCTGCTGCTGTTGAGCATCGGTAACTTCATTAATACTGGCATGGAAAGCTATTTTGTATTTCAGAACGCCATGAATAAGGACACCATTGAGGTGCTGGACCTGTATGTATACAATATCGGCATGGGCAACCGCAATTTTTCTTTGGCTACGGCTATTGGAATGCTGAAGTCAGTTGTCAGTATCGTTCTGTTGTTTGCTGCAAACACAGCCAGCAGGCTGATTCGCGGCGAATCGCTTATGTAAGGAAGGAGCGTGTTCCATGTTGGGTCATCATGCTGGGAAAATTTCCGCAGGATATCGAGGAGGCCTCCGCCATTCACCTGCCGAATGTATTATGGATGTTGTGAATGTCGTTTTTCTTACGTTGATCATGCTGATTTGCGTGTTTCCGTTTTACTATCTGTTCATCAATACTATCAGCGACAACAGTCTCTCCGCCCGTGGATTGATTCTGCTGTATCCCCGGGGAATCCATTTTGAAAACTATGTGCAGGTGTTCAAAATTTCGGGCATCATGCAGGCTGCGCTGATTTCTCTGGCACGCACGGTGCTAGGTACTGCCTGCAGTGTGGCAGCCTCCGCTTTTTTGGGATATCTGCTCAGCAAGCAGAACATGCTGGGGCATAAGATCGTGTACCGTTTCATTATTATTACCATGTACTTCAACGCTGGTATTATTCCATGGTACATGAACATGATGAACCTGCACCTGCTTAACAACTTCTGGGTCTACATTATTCCATATATCGTGGTTCCGTACAATATCATTCTGATTAAGACTTATATGGAGGGCATTTCGCCAGCTCTGGAGGATGCGGCGCAGATTGACGGCGCAGGCTATATGATAGATACGCTTTAGCCGGATCGTTCTTCCTGTGTGTACGCCAATTCTGGCAACCACAGCCATTTTTTCGGCAGTCGGCCAATGGAATTCCTTTCAGGATACTTTGTTTCTGGTGTCCAAGCCGGAATTATATACGCTGCAGTTTTTGCTCTACCGCTATATGAACGAGGCTGATGCGTTGGCCAGTATCATCAAAAGCGCCGGATCTTCGGAAATGCTGACCAACCTGACCATTGCACAGACCCCGACTTCCATTAAGATGACGGTGTCGATGATCGTTGTTCTGCCTATTTTGATGGTTTACCCTTATTTCCAGCGATTCTTTATCAAGGGAATCATGATTGGTGCTGTAAAGGGTTGATGAAACCCTGAAAATACAGAAAAGGAGAGTGGGTTTATGAAACGGTTCCTATCCATCCTGTTGTCGGTCACGCTGCTCATGTGCAGTCTGGCCATTCCTACAGCTCTGGGCGAAGAACTGCCGTACTACGAAATGCAGGTCTTCTCTCAGAACGCCAACTTTGCCGACCTTCAGTCTGGCTGGTTCGGCAAGCTTATCAACCCTGATTTGGATATGCAGATGAAGACAAACCAGATCGGTGATGCTGTGAAACATTACAGCTGGAAGATGGCCTATGCTGAGAGCGATGAGCAGTTCGACAGCCTGTATAACGAGATGATGGAAAAGGTTCGCGGCTTCGGTTATGAAGAAGCGATGGAATTCTATCGTTTGCGGACCGAACAACTCTACGAAACCCGTGACCGTCTGGTCGGTGGTGCTAACTAATTTCACATTGATTCTAAGACGGAGGCATCGCACTGTGGTGCCTCCGCATTGTAAAAGGAGAAAAAGCGTATGAAATCTACCTTGCACTGCGGGGCAGCTCGTGTTGAAATCACTGCGAAGTCGGAATGGTATCCGCTGTTTTCAGGCTTTTTTGACGATGATATCAAGGAAGACAGCTATCAAGTCGGTTCCCTGGATCCGCAATTCGCCCGCGCTATTGCTCTGCAGAATGACGATACCACTATTTTGATGGTCAGTCTGGATCACATTGCTGTTCCAGGTGGCTCGGAAATAACGAAAATGATTTCCGAGGCTACCGGCGTAGCTAACGAAAATATCTTCATTTTGCTACGCATACTCACAATGTGCCTGCACTTGGTTTTCATTGCCGTCTGGAGGACGATCCTAATTTTGGGCATTTTCAGGAGATCAAACCCGAGGTCGCGGCGCGGCAGCTGCAATATGAGCAGCATGTATGGGAGGGCATCAGGCAGGCTTGCCTGGAGGCTATGGCCGCATTGCGTCCGGCGAAGATCGGTATTGGCTATTCCGAGTCCAATGTGAATGTAAACCGCGATCAGTTCTATGATGGAAACGGTGAATTCTGTATGGGATTCAATGGAGCCGGTCACTCGGATAAAACGCTGGCCGTCATCCGTTTTGCCGACGAGCAAGACCAGACCATCGCTCTTTTTGTCAATTACGCTGTACATGCCATCGTGCTGTTCCTGAACCGATGTATCGACGGCAAGCCGGGTCTACCGCTGATTTGCCGGGCGCGGTCTGCACGGCTTACGAGAGACAGCATCCGGGAGCTGTGTGCATGTGGTCTCCGGCAGCAAACGGCAATCAGAATCCGATTTACATGACCTATTATGGTTACCCGGATTACGCCACCGGCAAGGTATACGAAAGCGTGATTCCCAACGGAGGCTATGAGTATCTGAATGTTCTAGGCGGACGTCATTATGCGGATATCCTGCGTGCGGAACATGCCATTACCGACTATGCCGATGCCATTGACATGCGAATTTGCCGCGAAGCGCAGCAACTGCCTATCGACCGCGAGGTTCCATCGCGTTTTGCTGAGTCGGAAGAGGAAAAACAAGGCAAACGCAGCCTGTTCCTGACAGGAATGATGCTCGGCAATATCTTTCTTTATGGCATTGGCGGTGAGCTTTATTCCACACTGGGAGCCTTTATTAAAGAGCGCTCGCCTTATCGCCATACGCTGATCTGCAGTCAGGTATACACGACGGTGGGATACTTGATGGATGATGAAAATTTGTTGCGTCCCACGCTGTTCGCCCGAGGATCGCGTTGGCTACCGAATACTATTGCACCTGCTTTGGATAACTTTATGAAACGCTTTACCAAATGAATGTTTTGGGACTTCCCGTTGGATACTTTTTCGGCAAATGAGAGCTGAAAGAGCTTGAATGCTGACTCATAAGCACAATCGTCGGCATAGTCGCTAGCTTGGTTACGTTTTGCAAGAACCTAAGATCGGCAGTGCTCTGAAAATTTGCCGTGCGCAAGCCTGATCACAGGCAACCGCTAAAAAGGTGTGTTCTATGCCTTTTTATGCGATTGCCCTGTGGAGGCTTTCTTTTTATCCCTCATTATACTGGTTCTTACGTAAACAGGGGAAATATTCCCTCCATTATCAACAGCTCACATTCCTTTTTGTTCTGTAATTCTGGAATATGAAGCAATCAGTAAAATTTATGAATGAGAGTCAGCGTCTAAGGGTGGAGGATGGCTTTCTTCGCATAGTCGTAGACGCAGAAACTGCATACAGCTGCGAAAGGATATTTTCGCATTTTGCGGGGAAAAGAACGCAAAGTATGCGGGCGACGTTCGCATAGTAAAGCCGCAAGAAATCGTAAAGGTAATATAGCCGTTACGGGAGTCTATTTCCTTACAGACGCTCATTTGGCAATTATTTAGCGGGATATTTTTGCTGCTGTTCAGGCGAAACTTAAAAGACAAAACAATAGCATCTGACCCAGTGGTACAAAAGCCCGGTACTGATTCCTGCAGAAATCGCCGTTTCCATCTTTGAAGCTCCAGCCAGTACTTTAGCGACCAGCTCATATTTTTCTTCTGCTGTCCATACTTTATTTTGATTTTTATGCTGTAGTATTTCAGGCCAGCAAGTCTTTTCTAGCCGATTCCATTCCACAACTGCATGATGAAAACGATCTGTGCTTACTCCTTCTGGCGTTTCCGCCCATTTTCCCTGTCGGAATAGTTCGACACAATGTTTCTTGTACTCGTAGCTGTATTTCATGAAATTACCCCCAATGCTGAGTGCCCAGTATTGGGGGTACATATCATGGGGCTTCCTACTTTCGAATCAAAGCTGAAACGACCTGTTTTAATTGTACTTGACCACTGACATTTTTTCCGGCTAACAGATCCTCCTCACGAAAGCGGGCAAGTAGCAGCTCGCCTGCGCCTGGGCGATCACGATCATAAGCTGTCAAAATCAACCCGTCGGAAAGCTGAATCATATCAGGGTAAGATACGTTGGCCCTTTCGTCCAGCAGCAGCCCCGGCTGGAACGTCTCACAATCGTCCGTAGAAAGCAGAGCGTACAAATGATCCCTGCCATCGTATTGATGGATCTTTTTACTAAAACCATAATGATTGATTAACAGTGCGTTTCCGGATTGAAGCCTTCCCAACGCCACTCTGGAAGAAGGACTGGGAATACCTGACGGTTCTCCGAAAGACCATGTTCGTCCGCCATCCTCCGAATAAGACTTTCCAATGCCATATACAGTCCGTACCAGCATCATTAAGCGCCCGTCGTGCAGTTCAATGAGATTATGTTCGTCAAACAGCCGTCCTGGGACGTCTGCTTTACCCAGCTTGTAAAAAGTTTTTCCTTGGTCGTCCGAGGCGTAAACGTTGGAAAAACGTTCATTGGGATAACAGTGATATTCCGACTCAAAGTATTGGAACAGATTGCAAGGCAGTAGCCACCGCCCTTCTCTAGACACAATAGGTTTAGTCATCATCATGCCATGACAAAGACGTCGCGGCGCAGAAAAGAGAGGTCTTTCCGACTTCGGACTTTCGCAGATAGACGCCCATACGCCTCCTCGTCCGTCATACCAACCAAAGGTTTGATACCAAAAAATCCACAGTCGATCTTGAGGGTCCACCCAGAGCATACTATCGGTCACGCGCAGGTTTTCCAAGTCGATTATCAGGTCGCTTTGACACCATGTTTTACCCAGGTCATCGCTGTATTTTACAACAATATAGTTATCTACTTTTTCTGCACCGATTCCCGCATTCCAGGAAATCCAAAGCCGATTCTGATGCATGGCGATACTGGGAGTCGCCTGCCAGCTGCGTGCCTCTAGTCGGTGCGACTTATCGGGATCCCAACGTATCCACGCAGGATGCAGTGCCAAATCCGGGTCTAGCTGCTTCCACGGCTCATCCATTGTTATATCTTCCTCTCGTTTTTTCTGCCATTCTTTTCCACCGGCCGAAACGGATAAAGTAGGGATACAAGCCCGTTTTCCCTGGCAAAGCAAGGAAAACGGGCTTTATTTTCCTTCAAAATCCGTACTTATTTCCCATTCCAGCGATCCAACGCCGTCTGATAGATCGCGTTGCGGTCCTGGAGGCCCATACCGTCCAGCATAGTCAAATAGGCGTTCCAATTAGCGTCGTTGATTTCCTCTTCGCCAGTCACAAACTTAGCGGTCATCTGTTCGGCATAACTGTCAATCATCACATATACAGCCAACGCATCCGTTTCCTGCGTATCAAAAGCTGCATTGGGATAGCCAAGGCGAAGAGCACCATAGCAGCCACTGTCAATGGACTCCTGATGAGAGCGGGCACGATCCGGATCGGCGCCGATCACCAGTTCATTCAGTTCATCAGTATAAACGTGAGGCACAACCCACAGCCCATTTCCTTTACGGAAGGCAAAGAAGCTGGGATATTTTTCCCGATCAAAGTTTTGCTTATAAGTTACAGTGCCGTCCTCAGCAATCAGCTTTTCATATCCCTCGTCCGGGTCGCCGGGAATTTCACCCAGTTTGGGGCCTCCTTTGACTTCGAAGCTGCCTTCCTCACTATACCAATAATCCAACAGTTGCATCACAAGCTCGGGATGCTCGCACTTATCAGTAATAGCCAGCATCGCGTCGGTACGTTCTACGGAATATTTCGGCCAGCATAGGGTGGTATTATATTCGCTGGTCAGGGGAGACACATTGGAGTATTGCAGCTTTAGTTCCAAATCAGTGGTATAGTCCGTAGCATAAGTGATGCCAGAGCCTACGACGCCCGCGGCTACTTTTGCCTGCAATTCTTCGGCGGTCATAGTGAAATAATCCGGATCCAGAAGGCCCTCAGCATAAAGCTTATGCATATATTCCAGATAATGCCGGTAGTTTTCCTGAGCGGGAACGTATACATACTTTCCATCCAGCACATCATGCCGCAGATTTACAAAACCAAAAGCGGAAAGAATCCATTCAAAGCCATCGCTGTCATAGCGGTTGCAATAGGGAATTTCATCGCCGGCATCACCGTTACCATTAGCGTCCTGCTCCTTAAAAGCCTTCAGCACAGCGTATAGTTCATCCAGAGTATGAGGCGATTCCAAGCCAACGTTTGCTAGCCAGGTGGTATTAATCGTCTTACGATTATCGTTATTGATGACCTCGCGGGCAGGCGTAGACCAAGTCGGCAGCACGTAAATATGGCCGTTCATGGTAATGGTTTTCGCCGCTTCAGGATACAGCTCCAACAATTTCTTCACATTGGGAGCGTATTGATCAATCAAATCCTCCAACGGCTGGAAGATTCCCTGTTCGCCATAAATGAGCGCATCATCCCAGGTCAGACCGCCCATAAAGATTTCAGAATAATCTCCAGAGGCAAGCACCAGGTTTTTCTTCTCCGTCCAACCAGATTCCTCCACAGGGATTATGTTCAGACGAATTCCGGTTTTGTCAGCCAGATGATTTACATACCAATTGTTATTTAAGTCGTCTGGATGACCATTGCTGCGAGGAAAAAGAACCGATACCTCCACCAGCTCATCGGTCAGCGGCATTTTTTCATTCACGGGCAAAATCAAAGTGTTTGAACTGGCATGAGGTTCGTCAGCCATTCCGGCAATGGCGGAAGGAACTGCCGCGCATACCAGAAGGAGACACAAGAGACAGCAAAGAATTCGTTTCATTGTTTTTTCCTCCATTGTTTTATTTGATTTGTACCGTTAAAAAGGAACTGTGCACCGCTCCTCTTTAATTCAACCTTTGATTGCGCCAATCATGACGCCTGTCACAAAGAATTTTTGCAAGAATGGATACAGCACCATAACCGGCAGCGTGGACAATACGATAATTCCGAATTTCATCGATTCCTTCATCTGCAGCAAACGCATCATCTCCTGCCGTGCCTCCGGATCGCTGTCCATCATATCAAACATCTGATCTAATAGCAGAATGTTACGGAGAATCAACTGCAAAGGATAGATATTCTGGTCGTTCAAATAAATCAAGGCGTTAAAGTACTCATTCCAGTGTCCCACCGCGTAATAAAGAATCAGCACGGCAATAATCGGTTGCGACAAAGGGAGAATAATCTGAAAAAAAAGTTTTAGGTTGGAACAGCCGTCAATCGTAGCCGCTTCCTCCAGCCCCGCCGGAATCGAATTTTGAAAATACGTCCGAGCGATAATCATATTCCATACGGACATTGCCGTGGGTAACAGCAGCGCCCACACGGTATTCAGCATCTTTAGCTGTTTGACCACCAAGTAGGTGGGAATCAGTCCGCCGCTGAAAAACATGGTAAAGGCGAAGAAAATCGACAGTACATTTCGGCCCACAAAGTCGCGGCGCGACAAAGCATAGGCGCAGGGGAGCGTTACTGCCATATTGATCAGCGTACCGACAATGGTATAGAATAGCGTATTCCGGTAGCCCAGCCAGATCGGGCCATACTGAAAAATTGTGGCATAACCGTCCAGCGTAGGCTGCACTGGCAAAAGCGTTACCTTTCCAGTGGTTACGCTGACTGGATCTGAAAAGGAAGCGCTAAGCACATAAATCAAAGGATACAAAGTCAGAACCAAAACGATTCCGCCCAGCAGACTGGCAACCCAGTCCACGACCCGGGAATTCATGTCGTCCTTACGGCTGGTCATTTCCATTTCTTTTCCCCCTTACCACAAGCTGGTATCACCCAGTCGTTTAGACAGCATGTTAACCGTCAGCAGCAGAATTAGATTAATAACCGAATTAAACAGGCCAATCGCCGTGGAAAAACTGTATTGTGCGCTTTGAAGCCCGGCCTTATAAACAAAGGTAGAAATAATTTCCGAATGGCTTGTGTTCAACGCATTTTGCATCAGATATACCTTTTCGAAACCAACGGACATAATTTTTCCGCAGGCCAGGATTAACATGATGGTAACCGTAGGTAGAATGGAGGGTAAATTGATATGCCAGACGCGCTGCATCCTTGTTGCCCCATCAATCATGGCCGCCTCATGGAGTTCCACACTGACACCGGACAGAGCGGCAATATAGATAATCGCATCCCATCCAAGATTCTGCCAAACATTGGAAATTACATAAATAGATGCGAACCACGAACCCTTAGTCATAAAATCGTAGGGACCCACCCCAACATAGCCGATCAGTGTGTTGACAATGCCATAATTTTTATTCAGAAAAATCGTCAGCATGCTGACCATAACTACGGTAGAAATAAAATGGGGTGCATACGAAATTGTTTGGATTACTTTTCGATAGCGAGATGAACGAATTTCGTTCACTAACAGAGCAAAGAGAATCGGCATCGGGAAACCGATCACCAGCGACAACACGCTAATTCTCAGGGTATTACCCATAAGCAGTGTAAAAGATGAGGTGTTGACAAAACGCTCAAAGTGCTTCAAGCCCACCCAAGGGCTTCCAGCAATACCCAAATTTGCCCGAAAGTCTTTGAACGCAATCTGAACGCCATACATCGGAAGATAGTAAAACAAGAGAAAAATAATTATCGCCGGCAAAACAAATAAGTACAGCTGCCAATTCTGCCTGATCCTGCGGAGTTTATGTCCCTGCTGAACTGAAGCCGTCATATACGTTCCTCCCTCCAAAATCCCCCCGGACTACCGCCACACTTCTGTATCGGCCAAGAGACGATCTAAACGCTGTTTTTCTGTTTGATTCAACATCCGAAGCGGCATACGAACCG
>OIXH01000994.1_pt1 | contig 33504 bp, 32 predicted proteins | sample 1587741 | NCBI WGS metagenome assembly OIXH01 (sample SAMEA3888916, study PRJEB22519) | human gut metagenome | biome: human gut; feature: human-associated habitat; material: faeces | place: Denmark | collected 2011 | reverse complement strand
GTGTTATACTTAGCCGGAGGTGAAAAAGATGGAATATGAAGGCTGGATCTGCCGGGGCCCCATGGAACGGGGGTCTTATATGCTGCCGGTGTCTGTGGGCTGTTCCTATAACCGGTGCCGGTTCTGCATGCTTTTCAAACATCTTGCCTACCGGGAACTGCCTTTGGAGCAGATAGAAAAGGAGCTCCTGCGGGTAAAGGCGCTGGGAGGCAATCCACGGCGTGTCTTTCTGGGAGACGGAAACGCTTTTGCCATGGATACGGACCGGCTTACCGGGATCCTTTCTATGGTGCGCCGTTATTTCCCTCAGGCAGAGCATTTCCGCATGGATGCTACCATCTCGGCCGTGGCAGGGAAAAGCGAGGAAGAACTGCGCCTGCTCCGGGAAATGGGGGTGGAGCGGTTGTATCTGGGGATAGAAAGCGGACTGGAAGATGTGCTGGCCTTTATGCATAAGGGGCATACGCTGGCACAGGCACGCATCCAGACAGACAGGCTGCGGGCGGCGGGCATGGAGTACGGGGCTCATATTATGACAGGCGTGGCGGGTCATGGCCGGGGCGTGGAGAATGCCATGGCTACGGCGGCATTTCTTAATGCTGCGGCCCCGGCGGCGGTGATCAACTTTTCCATGTTTCTGCATCGCAGGGCGCCGCTGTATGCTTCCATGGAGAACGGAACTTTTTCTCCGGCTGATGAGCGGGAAAACCTGCTGGAGGAACGCTGTCTGCTGGAAAATCTGAAGGTGGAGAGTCTGGAGTATGAGGGATTCCATGACTGCGTATCCCTGCGCATCCGGGGCCGCTTGCCCAAGGATAAGGAGCGGATGTGCCGGCAGCTGGATGCAGCCGCCCGGCGTTTGGAGGGAAAACCGCCTCTGTATGCCTGGACGGAGTAAAAAAGATCCTGTGGAATAGAGGCGTATAGCGCATCTTCCGGAAATAAACATGCTATGTGCAGAAGCAAAGCCGGGTATAAAGCGCAGAAAGATAAAATAAAAACGGAAAAGGGAGGAAAGGATATATGCAAAAGCCGGTGATCGCAGTATTGGGAAGAAGGATAACGGGAGAGCGGATTTTGGAAGCGGCGCCGCATGCCTGCTGCCAGCGGGTGGCGGAGACCGGCGGGGTGCCGGTGGTGCTGCCGGAAACGAAGGATCCTGAGGATGTAAAGACGGTTCTCTCTTTCTGCGATGGATTGCTGGTGCCCGGCGGACCGGATGTGGATCCCCGGTTTTATGGGCAGGAGCCATTGCCGGAACTGGGCATGGTGGATATCCGGGGAGATCGCTGTTGGATGGCTGCCGTCCGGTATGCCCGGGAGACGGGAATGCCGGTGCTGGGCATCTGCCGGGGGATCCAGCTGGCCAATGTGGCGCTGGGCGGCACCCTATACCAGGATATAGGCCGGTGCATCCCTCAGCCCCTGATGCATATGCAGAAGCATCCTCAATCGGAATCCATCCATAAGGTGCAGCTGGCGGCGGGAAGCCGCCTGTCCCGGCTGCTGAATACAGAGGAGATCTATGTGAATTCCACCCATCATCAGAGCGTGGATGCGCCTGCCCCCGGTCTGATCGTAACGGCCAAAGCCCCGGACGGCGTTATTGAGGGGCTGGAATCTGCGGATGGGCAGTTTGTATTGGTGCAGTGGCACCCGGAAGCACAATGCCAGAGCGATGTACGGATGCTGCGGCTGTTTGAAGATCTGGTGCAGCGGGCCGCAGACTGGTCGGCCATCCGTCGGGGCTAAGATTTTACATGGGCCCGGGTGCCCTCTGAAACCCAAAACTCAACGAATAAAAGCTCTCCGCACGGCTTGCAACCCGGTGGAGAGCTTTTGATTTCTATGGGAAGGAAACCTGATTTTGTTTACGGCAGCAGCCGTCCTTCGGACCAGCGTGCGGTGATGGAATCGGGAGTCATGAGATACAGCGCCCGCTCCAGCCGCTCCGGCAGGGACAGCGGAGAAGCCGGCTCAGGGAAAGCGGAATCATCCAACACCAGAGCGTGCAGCTTATCCCCCGGGGCAAAGCCCGGCCCGGCACCGAAGTAACGGTGTCCGGAGGCGGCACCCAGATAGTAGCCCTCTGCTGCCGTAAGAAAGGGCGGGGCGGCGGGATCCGTCATGTGACGTACCTTGCTGGCCCGTATGCTGGCGGTAATGACCTGGTTCATGGGCAGCTGCGCCCCGCCGGCAATATCGCTGCCCAGAGTCACCCATACACCGCTTTCCAGCAGATGGCGAACGGGGGCTGTGCCGCTGCAGATATTCACGTTGGAATCGGGGCAGTGCACGGCTATCACCCCGTTTTCTGCCATGGAACGGATCTCTTCTTCTCCGCACTGGACGCAGTGAGCCATAAGGGTATGCTCTTTCCACAGGCCGAATTTGGCGTAGGTCTGCCAGTACTGGGAGCAGTCCGGGTGGAGAGTGCGCACCCATTCCACCTCGTTTTTATTTTCGGAAAGATGGGATTGCACATACAATCCCCGCTCCTGCGCCAGCTCTCCTAAAAAGGCCATGAGCCCGTCGGTGCAGGAAGGGGTGAACCGGGGGGTCAGGATGGGCCGTACATAGCGGAATCCGGTACAGGCTTCCAGCCAGCGAAGGGTCTCCCGCTTGGAGCCTTCCGTGGTCTCCTGCAGGGCGGGATCTCCATTTCTGTCCATGTTCACTTTGCCCACAAAGCCCGTGACTCCGGCCTTTTCCAACTCTTCCATAAGGATCAGCGTGGCGTCGGTATGGAGGGAAGAGAACATGCATACCCGGGTGGTGCCGCTGGCAATGAGCACCTGTGCCAGCTGCCGGTAGACCCGCCGGGCGTAGTCTGTATCCGCAAAACGTGCCTCCGTAGGGTAAGCATAGCGGTGGAGCCATTGAAGCAGGGGCAGATCCGTTCCCATGCCCAGCATGGGGTACTGGGGGGCGTGCAGATGCATATCGCAGAAGGACTGAAGCAGCAGCCTGTCCCCATAGTCAATGACCCGGGCCTCCAACCCTTCCGGGATATGGGAGAGCACTGCGCGGATGGTGCCGTCTTCCTCCAGAAGCAGACCGCCATGGGGGAGGGCTTCCAGCTGTCCCGGTGCAGGGGTGTGCAGAATGTTGCCTTTGAGCAGGATCATGATACAGCCTCCTTTTACGCATTTACGAAAGAAAAAGCGCCCGTATGAAACTCTGTATCCATACCGGGCACTCATAGCAGAGCCTTTCGGCGGCTCTGTAGAAACTTTCGCACCGTTTTCAGCGAAACTATATGAGAGCTTTTCTTTACATGCTTACTATAGCATGCGGAAAGGCTTTTGAACAGCCCTTTTGATCGGTTTCCTTTCTTTCTGCAAAAACAGATGTTTTGCAGAAAGAAGATAACGCTTGCCTTTGGCAGCCGGACGGATATACTTAAATCAAAAGCAAACGGAGGGAAAAACGTGTACGGCGCCATCATGGGGGACATAGTGGGTTCCCGATATGAGCATGAAAGTATCAAAACAAAGGATTTTCCTCTTGTGAGCCCCGGCTGCACCTTTACAGACGATACGGTCATGACCGTAGCTGTAGCCCGGGCCTTGCTGGCCAACAAAGAGACCGGAGAACCGATTGACTTTCTGCTGGTACGGGAGATGCAGGCTTTGGGGCGCCGGTATCCCCATGCCGGGTACGGGGAACGCTTTTGGGGCTGGCTTTGTTCTCCCTGCCCGGTTCCTTACGGCAGTTTCGGCAACGGATCAGCCATGCGGGTATCTCCCTGCGGTCTTTGGGCCAAAAGCCTGGGGGAAGCTTTGACGCTGGCAGAACTGTCAGCGGCGGTCACGCATGACCATCCGGAAGGCATCCGAGGGGCACAAGCCGCAGCGGCAGCGGTATATATGGCCAAAACAGGCAGAAGCAAAGCGGAGATCGCCGCATATATCCGGAAGAATTTTTATCCGCTGGACAGGTCTTTGGCGCAGATACGCCTGGGGTATGGCTTTGACGTAAGCTGTCAGGGCTCGGTGCCCCAGGCCATAGAAGCCTTTCTGGAAGCGGACAGTTATGAGGATGCTCTGCGCAACGCCGTATCGCTGGGCGGGGACAGCGATACTCAGGCGGCTATAGCCGGGAGCATTGCCTGGGCTTACTATTGCTGTAAAGACCGGGATAAAGGAGCTTGCCGTGCTTTGCTTACCCAATGGAACATACCGGCTCTGCTGCCGCGGGAATTTGTGGAAACCATAGAGGCCTTTGCAAAGGCCGGCAATCAGGCATAAAGAGAGCCCCAGGAATCCCACACGGACGGGATGCATTTTTGACCGAGAAGATTTATGGCCGGTGGGGACACAGCCTGTACGCCATGCTGCTGTCGCTATAAAACGGAGGGCTTTGCTTACGGGGAAAAACGTGCTATACTGGAGCCACTAAAGATATCAGATAAAGGAGCGCGGCATTATGAGCAAAAGAGTCATTCTGATCGTTCTGGACAGCGCAGGCATCGGTGAAATGCCCGATGCGGCGGAATTTGGCGATAAAGGCTGCAATACCATCGGCCATATATGGCAGCGGCGGCCCATGAACATACCCAATATGCGCCGGTATGGACTGGGGAACATTCAGGGCAGCCTGGTGACGCCCTGGGAGGGACAGGTGGAGGGGGCTTACGGAAAGTGCGCCGAAACCACCCATGCCAAGGACACTACCTGCGGGCACTGGGAGATCGCAGGACTGGTACAGACCCATCCTTTTAAGACTTATCCTCATGGCTTCCCAAAAGAGGTCATGGAGGCGTTTGAACAGAAGATCGGCCGGGGTACTTTGGGCAACTGTGTAGCTTCCGGCACGGAGATCATCCAGCGGCTGGGCGATGAGCATGTCAAAACCGGCAAGCCCATCGTTTATACCTCCGCAGACAGCGTCTTTCAGATAGCCGCTCATGAGAGCGTTATCCCGCTGGAGGAGCTGTACCGCATTTGTCAGATCGCCCGGGAGATGCTGGTGGGAGACAATCTGGTGGGCAGGGTCATCGCCCGGCCCTTTACCGGCACCTCCGGGCAGTATACCCGCACGGAAAACCGCCGGGACTATGCCATCCCGCCCTTTGGGGATACCATTCTGGATGGACTCCACGGCAGGGGGCTGCCGGTAGTGGCCGTGGGCAAGATCGAGGATATCTTCTGCCACAGGGGAATTGACATGGTGGATCATACCAAAAACAACCACACGGGCATTGAGGCTACCAGACGGCTGATAGAAGAAGGGAAAGGCGCCTTTATCTTTACAAATCTGGTGGATACGGACATGCTGTACGGCCATCGGCGGGATGTGGAAGGATACGCCCGGGCTCTGGAATATTTTGATGTCCGGCTGCCGGAACTTGTGGAAGCCATGGGGGCAGAGGATATCCTTATGATTACGGCAGATCATGGCTGTGACCCCACCTACGCAGGCACGGATCATACCCGGGAATATATCCCTCTGCTGGTATTGGGCCAGCCCGTGAAGCAGGGGGTGGATCTGGGGGTAAGAAAGAGCTTTTGCGATATTGCCTCCACTGTGTATGAATATCTGACCGGTACGCCCTGGACGGCGGGTACCTCCTTCCTGAGTGAGATGCTCCGCTGACAGTTCCCTGTATAGATGATCTTTTCGGCGCATACCCTCTGTTAAGGAGGGTTCTATGCGCCGTTTTTTGTGCCTGTTTGTTGCCTGCCTTTGCCTGCTGGCGGTTGTTCCTGCGGTGGCGTTGGCGGAAGGATATGATTGTAAAAGCTGTTTGGTGGTGGGAGAAGGACAGCAGACGCCTTTGCTGGAGCAGAAGGGAGACGTGTCTCTGCCAGCGGCAGGGCTTTGCAAGCTTCCCGCCGTACTGACCCTGTGCAGAGCCTTTGACAACGAAGTCATTGAGGAAAACACTTTGATGAGCGTCAGCCGCCGGGCAGCGGGAATATCCGGGCCTACGGCTTTTCTGGAAGCAGGGGAGCAGATAGCTGCCGGAGAACTGCTTAAAGCGGCGGTGATGCTTTCTGCCGGAGATGCCTTGTGTACGCTGGGAGAAAACGCCTTCGGTTCGGAGAACGTGTTTTGTCAGAACATCTCCGTTACCTGCCGGGAACTGGGGGTAGAAAAGGAATTCAGCGACTGCACCGGGGCGGGCATGACCTTTACCGCCGGAGAGCTGGCGCTGCTGGGGCTGGAGGCGGCCCGGAGCCCCTCTTTTTGCCGCTGGGCAGGCGTATATATGGATGAGATCGTCCATCCGGGGGGACGGCGGACGGAATTGGTCAATGCCAATCGAATGCTGCGCAGTTACGGCGGCTGCTTTGGCCTGATGACAGGATCCTCTGCACAGGATGGATACTGCGGGGTCTTTGCTGCCAAAAAGAATGATACTCTGGCGGTAGCCGTGGTGTTGGGGGCCCCTAACAGTCAGAAGCGCTTTGCCATTGCAGGGGAATTGCTGGATCATGTATTCGCCAACTATCGGCAGGTCACCGCCGCCCGGGCGGGCAGTCCTCTGGCGGAAGGGGTGGAGGTGCGTAGCGGCAGTGTAAAACAGGTGGATCTGGTGAGCCACGATACCGTAGCTTTTCTACGGCCCAAAGGAGAGGAGGCCCTGGAAAAGACACTGGAGGTGACGGAACCTTTGACGGCACCCCTGCGGACGGATACCCCTGTAGGAACGGTGACATTCCGGGCGGGGGAGGAGGTGCTTTGCACGATTGATCTGTACCCAGGGAAGGATGTGGAATCCAGGAGTTATCTGGCGCTTCTCCGGCAGTGCATGGAAGCGTATATACGCAGCTGAACGGGAAAAACACGGGTCTGCGGAAAAACGTACAAGAAGGAACATGCAGCTGCTCTTTCGGAGGAAAGAGATTTTCCTGCGGCGGAGGCTGGGACGTTAGGGCACGGGGCCGAGCCGTATACATGGGCGGGGCGCACGTTCCGGCGGCTTTGCCGCCGGAACTCTGCGGGGCAAATGCCCCGCAGGCGTGCCGTCAGGCACGCAGTGCGCCCCACCCCCGCTTCCCGTGAATTAACGTTCCTTCGAACTTCCCGGTATCCGCAGCCTGAATCGGCGTCAATGCCTGTTTTGCCAGTGCAAGGGGATCCGCTTATGCGCAAGAAGCGGGATTCGCGGGGATTTTTCTTGCCCTTTGGCTTCGGGTGGGGTATACTGAAACCATGAACAGAATCCTGTATTATTTTCAAAATCCGCTGCAGCTTTTGTACATGCTTCCGGCAGTGCTCCTGGGGCTCACTTTCCACGAATGGGGACATGCCTATGCGGCCTACCGGTTGGGGGATCCCACGGCCAAAAACATGGGGCGTTTGTCATTGAACCCCCTGGATCACTTTGATCCCCTGGGTGTGCTGTGCATGCTGCTGCTGGGCTTTGGCTGGGCCAAGCCTGTGCCCGTCAATTATCGGAACTTCAAGAACTTCCGCCGGGACAATATAATCGTTTCCCTGGCGGGGGTGACCATGAACGTTTTGATCGTGCTGGTGTTTTCAGGGCTGTTTGTGCTGCTGGCCAGAAGCAATTATGCGCTGCTGTACAACGAAGCCTTTGTAAACATCTTCTTCAACATTATCAGTATGAACACCTGCCTGTGCGTGTTTAACCTGATCCCCATTCCGCCGCTGGACGGCAGCCATGTGCTGGAATGTGTTATGGGACGGCATCTGCCTCACAACATAAGGGATTTCATGCATCGTTACGGCAAGTATATACTGGTGGCGCTGCTGTGGCTGGGAGTATTGCAGTATCCTCTGAACTGGGCGCAGAATCTGGTATACAACTGGATCCTGAGGCTGCTTTGATGGAGTATCAGGTACACACCGGACAGTTTGACGGCCCCCTGGATCTGCTTTTACAGCTGATCCAGAAGGCACAGCTGCGGATCGAGGATATATTCGTATCCGAGATCACCGCCCAGTATCTGCAGGCGGTGGGAGACATGGACAAGGAGCAGATGGACGGAGCCAGTGACTTTCTGCTGGTGGCGGCCCAGCTGCTGTATATCAAATCCCGCCGGCTGCTTCCTGCTCCGCCCCCCTTGCAGGAAGAAGAGGAAGATCCGGAGCAGGCCTTTATCCGCCGGTTGAAGGAGTATCAGGTATTCAAAACGGCCGGGGAGGATCTGGGCCGTCTTTTTGAGCGGGGTCGGGAAGCTTTTGCCAGATTGCCAGAGGATCTGCCCGCTCCACCGGTGGAGGCAGACCTACCGGATGTGGAGGCCGATACCCTGCTGCTGGCCTTTTTGTCGGCGCTTAGCCGGGAGCCCGAAGAAAAAGAGGCGCTGCTTCACCGGGTGCGGCAGGACGTATATACCGTTCGGGAGCGTTCAGGGATGATTCGCCGCCGCCTTCGGGAAAAAGCTTCCTTGAATTTTTACGAACTGTTTTCGGGCAGCCCTACCCGCATGGAGCTGGTGGTCACCTTTATGGCGGTGCTGGAGCTCATGGCCCGGGGAGAGGTGCATGTAATGCAGAAAGATACTTTCGCCCCTATCCGACTGAAGGCATTGACTCTGCGGGAGGAAGAAGAGGGCAGTTATATGGACGAGGAAAACTGATCTATGACGGAATTGGAAAGCAGGCTGGAGTCCATCCTTTTTGTGGCGGGAGAACCGGTGGCGCTGACGGCCCTGTGTGCCGGGCTGGAAACGGATCCGGATACTCTGGGCAAAGCCCTTGCACGGTTGGAAGAAAGCTATCTGCGGGAGGGCAGGGGGCTGCGGCTGCTGTATACAGACAAAACCGCGCAGCTGACTTCCGCTCCGGAAAATGGGGAAGCGGTGGAAAAAGTCCTTGCGCCCATACAAAAACGTTCCGTCTCCGCCTCCATGCTGGAAACTTTGGCTGTAGTGGCCTATAAACAGCCCGTGACACGGGGGGAGATAGAGGAGATACGGGGGGTGCGGTGCGAATATGCCGTAACCCAGCTGCAAAAGCTGGGGCTCATTTCCGTTTCCGGCCGCAAGGATGTGCCCGGCCGGCCTCTGCTTTTTGTAACGACCGATGCCTTTCTGCACAAGTTCCGGCTCCATTCTCTGGAGGAACTGCCCGCCCTGCCGGAGATGCCCGTTCCGGAGGAAATAGACAACGTATAATCGCCCGGAAAGGCTCTCCGGGCATTTTTTCTGCCAGAAAAGCCGTTTTTTACAGTTTTCTCAATGTGTTTGCATTTACAGGGGTTTTCCCGGGGAGAGCGGTGTGGTATGATACAGGAGAAACATCATGGGGTATGGGGCCATGAGCTCCGCCCGGAAAGGATTACTATGGAAAAACATCCCATACGCAGGAGCACCGTTGGGGGTCAGGCCGTTATGGAGGGCGTGATGATGAAATCTCCTGAGGGCACGGCTTTGGCTGTCAGGCAGAGCGATGGTTCCATCGTCAAGGAATTTTATCATACTACAAATAAACATAAGCCTGGTTCCTTCCCCACTTGGCCGGTGGTGCGGGGGGTCTATGCCTTTGTGGATTCACTGATAGGGGGCATGAAGATCACTACCCGCAGTGCGGAGCTGTTGGGGGAAGAATATGAAGAGGAACCGGGCAAGTTTGAAAAATGGCTTTCCAAGACCTTCCATAAGGATATTATGGATGTAGCAATGGGAGTGGCCATAGTGCTGGCCGTGGGATTGGCGCTGGGGCTGTTTGTGCTGCTGCCTTCCCTGCTGGTAAGCTTGCTGCATCTGCAGAGCGGCTTTACAGTCAGCCTGCTGGAGGGAGTGTGCCGGCTGGTGATTTTTATCGGGTATCTGCTGGCCGTTTCCCGGATCAAAGATATCAAACGGGTGTTCATGTATCATGGAGCGGAACACAAGACCATCGCCTGTTATGAAGCGGAAGGAGAGATGACGCCTGCGAACATCCTTCATTACACCCGGTTTCACGCCCGCTGCGGTACCAATTATCTGTTTCTGGTGATGATGGTATCCATACTGTTCTTTGCCTGCATCCCGGTGAAGGCGCTCCTGCCCAGGCTCATCACCCGGATCCTGTTTATTCCCGTAGTGGCGGGGCTGGCTTACGAGGTGCTCAAGGCCGCAGCCAAGTCTGATTGCCTGCTGGCTCGAATCGTCCGGGCTCCTGGACTGGCCCTTCAGCGGATCACCACTGCCGAACCTACAGAGGATATGGCGGAGGTGGCACTGGCAGCCTTTAACCTGGCCATGAATCCTCCGGCAGAGGATCTGCGGGTAGTGCTGCCCAAGGAAAAGGAGCAGGCGGCAGAGGAGCAGGCTCCTGCGGAAGCGACAGAGACGGTACACCCCGAAGTACCGGAAGAAAAGGATCTGTCCGGAGCACCGGAAGAAGCCGGCCGGTCAGGAGAGGACGCATAAGTGGATCGGAATCTGGCCCGCCGGGAGCTGGAACAGATCTTGATCCCCGCTGCCGGAGAGGAAGCCGGACTGGAAGCTGGATTTATGCTGGAACAGGTGTTGGGGCGCAGGACTTCCCGGCCGGTGACAGCGGAAGATTGGATGCAGCTGAGCGCCATGGTACGGCGGCGGCTTACGGGAGAACCGCTCCAGTATATTTTGGGAGAATGGGCGTTTATGGGGCTGCCCATGCGGGTGGGCCCTGGCGCGCTGATCCCCCGCCCGGAAACGGAACTGCTGTGCGAGTTGGCACTGAAAGAGATAAAACCCGGAGACATGGTGCTGGATCTCTGCTGCGGCACGGGCTGTCTGGGGGTGGCGCTGGGGAAGCTGGGCGGAGCGAAGGTTACCTTTTCCGATATCAGCGGAGAGGCGTTGGCGCTGGCCCGGGAAAACGCCCGTATAAACGGCGTGGAAGGGGTGTTTTTGCAGGGAGATCTGCTGGAGCCCGTAAAGGCGGATACATTTGCCTGTATTCTCTGCAACCCGCCTTACCTGACGGAAACGGAAATGAATTTCCTGCAAAAGGAACTGACATTTGAACCTGCACAGGCCCTGTACGGCGGCAAAGACGGTCTGGACTTCTACCGGCGGTTGAGCCGGGAGGCGGCGGCCTGTCTGGAACCGGGAGGATCCCTGTATATGGAGATAGGCTGCACTCAGGGGACAGAAGTACAGGCGCTGTTCCCGGGAAGCCGAGTGGAAAAAGACCTGAGCGGCCTGGACCGCATGGTGATCTGGACGAAACATGAGAGATAAGCTGAAAAAACTGAAAGCCCGTTACGAGGAGCTGGGAAAGCTCCTCAGTGCGCCGGAAGCCATGGCGGATATGGACAAATGGCGGGAGATGAATAAGGAACAGTCCCAGCTGGGAGAGATTGTGGCCGTATACGATGTGTATGAGCAGACTCTTACGGAAGAAGAGGACTGCAGGGCCATGCTGGAAGAGCACCTGGAGCCGGAAATGAAAGAGATGGTCCAGGGAGAGCTTTCTCTGCTGGGAGAAAAAGAAAAAAAGCTGGAGGAGGAACTAAAACTCCTGCTGCTGCCAAAAGACCCCAATGACGATAAAAACGTAATTCTGGAGATTCGGGCAGGCACCGGCGGGGAGGAAGCCTCTTTGTTCGGAGCGGATCTGCTGCGGATGTATGAGCGCTACGCCGAGCGCCATCGTTACGGCGTGGAGTTTATGACCGAGAATCTGACGGAAAAGGGCGGCGTCAAGGAAGTGGTGCTGACCCTTACCGGAAATGGTGCCTATTCCCGGCTGAAGTTTGAAAGCGGCGTTCACCGGGTGCAGCGGGTGCCGGAGACGGAATCTCAGGGACGCATCCACACCAGCGCAGCCACGGTGGCCGTGCTGCCGGAGGTGGAAGACGTGCAGATAGAGATCCGGGATTCAGATATCCAGATCGATACCTATCGCAGCTCCGGGGCAGGGGGACAGCATGTAAACAAGACATCCTCGGCCATCCGCATCACCCATTTGCCTACGGGTATCGTGGTGGAATGTCAGGATGAGCGCAGTCAGTTCAAGAATAAGGATAAGGCCATGAAGGTACTCAAAAGCCGCCTGTACGATATGTACCAGTCGCAGCAGAATGCCGCCGTGGCCAGCGCCCGAAAGAGCATGGTAGGTTCCGGCGACAGAAGCGAGCGGATCCGCACCTATAATTTCCCGCAGAACCGGGTGACGGATCACAGGATCAACATGACCCTGTACAAGCTGGATCAGTTTTTGGACGGAGATATGGACGAGCTTATCGACGCACTTATCGTGGCCGAGCGCACCCGGCAGCTCAGCGGCGAAGGAGAGGCATAAGCCAAAAGGAAGTAAAGTTTTATGGAAACCAAAGTGATCGGCTGCGTGGCGGATCCCTTGGCGGGGACGGAGCTGGGCGCCGAAATTATTCGGAACGGCGGGCTGGTGGCTTTCCCAACGGAAACGGTATATGGTCTGGGGGCCAACGGACTGGACGGAGAGGCGGTAAACCGCATCTTTCTGGCCAAGGGACGGCCTAACGACAACCCGTTGATCCTCCATGTATCCCGGAAGGAACAGGCCGGAAATCTGTGGCTGGAGGTGCCCCCGGAGGCCGAAAAGCTGATGGATACATTCTGGCCGGGCCCCCTCACCCTGATATTCCGGCGGGCGGAATGCGTGCCGGATGAGGTAACGGCAGGACTGGATACCGTGGCGGTGCGTATGCCCCATAATCCTACGGCGCTGGCTCTTATTGAGAAGGCGGGTGTGCCTGTTGCTGCCCCCAGCGCCAATCTCAGCGGCAAGCCCAGCCCTACCCGGGCGGAGCATGTTTTGCGGGATATGGAAGGGAAGATCCCGCTGATCCTGGACGGAGGCCCCTGCCGCTTTGGGGTGGAGAGCACGGTACTTTCTTTGGTGGGGATACCCACCATCCTTCGGCCCGGTGCCGTGACCAAGGAGATGCTGGGAGCCGTTATAGGAGAGGTGCAGCTGGCAGACTGTCTGCTCCATCCCCTGAAGACAGGGGAAAAGGTACTTTCCCCCGGAATGAAGTATCGCCACTATGCCCCCAAAGCGCAGGTATATGTGGTCACCGGGGAGCCGGAAAAGGCAGCCCGGCGGATATTGGAGCGGTATGCCGCTATGGAAGCGCAGGGAAAGACTGTGGAAATAGCCGGCACGGAACAGACTATGGCGCTGTACAAAGCCAGAGGCTGCCGCTGCTCCCTTATGGGGGACAGGCAGGATCCGGTGACTCTGTGTGCCCGGCTTTTTACCCTGCTGCGGGAAATGGATGAACGGGCGGAGGTGATCCTCTGCGAAGGCGTACCGCCTCAGGGGGCGGGCCTTGCCTACATGAACCGGCTGCTGCGGGCTGCGGGCTTTCAGGTAGAAGAGGTATAAAGACAGAGGGGACTTATATGGCAGTGCACATACCAGCTATGAGGGAATGGGAGACATAAAAGAAATTCAGCCCGTTCCCAGATATTTTCATCTTGTAGAAAGGACGGAACAAATGGTATGATAAATAAGATAGGCGTAGAAAAGATTGCCATGGCCTGCGACCATGGGGCTTATGCGCTCAAGCAGCATATAAAGGCATGGCTTCAGGCGCAGGGGTATGTGGTGCTGGACTTTGGGTGTTTCTCTCAGGAAAGCATGGATTATCCGGATACCGCTTTTCCCGCTGCTCTGGCCGTAGCTACCGGCGAAGCGGACAGGGGCATCGTTATGTGCACTACGGGCATTGGCGTGTCTATCTGCGCCAACAAAGTCAGGGGCATCCGCTGCGCATTGTGTGATAATGAAGAATGCGCCCGGCTAACCCGGCTGCATAACGATACCAATGTGCTGGCCTTCGGCGCCAAGCTGGTAACGGCGGAACAGGCGGAAAAAATTGCCGGGATCTGGCTGGAAACGCCCTTTTCCGGTGAGGAACGGCACGCCCGCCGCATAGGCAAGATTACCAGATACGAAAAAGAAAACGATTAAAACCCAGGAGGTGTACATATGAGCAAAGTAACCGTTATCGACCATCCTCTCGTTCAGCATAAGCTGGCCCTGCTGCGGGACAAGAACACCGGCGCCAAGCAGTTCAGGGAACTGGTGCAGGAGCTGTCCATGCTCATGGGCTATGAGGTCACCCGGAACCTTCCTCTGACCCCCGTATCCATTGAAACGCCCATTACGACCGCTACCTTCAATATGCTTTCCAACGAGAAGCTGGCGGTGATCCCCATTCTGCGGGCTGGCCTGGGTATGGCAGACGGCATGATGAACCTGATCCCCAATGCCAAAATGGGGCACATTGGCCTGTACCGCAACCCCGATACCCTGATGCCCACGGGCTACTACTGCAAACTTCCCGATGATATTGCACAGCGGGAATGCATCATTGTGGATCCCATGCTGGCTACCGGAAATTCCGCCATCGAGGCCATCCGTCTGGTGAAGGAAGCAGGGGCCAACAGCATCCGTCTGGTCTGCCTGCTGGCGGCGCCTGAAGGGATTTACGCCCTGCAGAAGGCCCATCCCGATGTGGATATTTATGTGGCGGCCATCGATGAAAAACTCAACGACCATGGCTACATCGTGCCCGGTCTGGGCGATGCCGGAGACAGGCTTTTCGGCACCAAGTAAGTGCTGACGGAGGAAGCCGCCGCTTTTGGCTTTCAGCAGGCCTGGCTGCTGCCGGTGCCCCAATATAAAGATTGGGTGTGCAGGCGGGCGGAGGGGGATATGCCCCCGCAGGCAGATTATATTGAAGCAGACCCCCGTCAGGCCTATCCATGGGCCCGGGGGTTTTTGCTGTTGGTCTGGCCTTATGTGCCCTATACGCCGGAGAGCGGACTATCGGGTTACTATCCGGCCTCCAACCAAAGTTATCATGCCGCCATGGCCCTGCGGCAAAAGCTTCTGGGCAGGGGAGAACGGTGCGAAATGGCCCGGGTGCCTTTCAAAACCGTCATGGAGCACTGGGGGCTTGGGACGATGCTTTGCAATTCGCTGATAGCGCTGCCTCGATGGGGAACCCGGTTCATTTTGCAGGGTCTGATGGTGGAGGCGGAGGGAGAGTGCCCCGATCCGGTTCTTTCCAGCGGCTGCCTGCATTGCGGGCGCTGCCAACGGGCCTGCCCAGGAGGCGCCATAGACGAAGGCGGGTATCATTGGCGCAGGTGTATCCGCGCCTATATGGAGGAGGATATGCCTCCGGCGGTCATGGAGCGAATGACCGTGCTTATGGGATGTGAGGTCTGCCAGGAGGTATGCCCGCTGAATGCGGGGGTGCCGCATCGGCCCCAGACAGGAGAGGAACGGGCAGCCTTTGCGCCGGAGAGGCTGTTGGCCGGGGAACAGAAGGCGGCTTTGCAGATCATTGGAAAGAACATGAAAAAGGGGAATAAGCTCATTGCCCAAAGTGCTGTGCTGGCAGCTAAGGCCGACAGAAAGGATCTGCTGCCGCTGATGGAACAACAGCTGAAGGAACAGATCCCAAATGGAGAAAGGCAGGCGCTGCTTTGGGCGATTTCCCGCTTGCAAAGGACGAAAGAATAGGGTATACTATAACTTGCGTGCCAAGTGGGGAATCAGCGGTGCCCTGAACCTGCAATCCGCTACAGCAGGACCGGATCCCCCGTCTGAGGCGCATGGTTTTGGGTTATGGCCCGGATAAGGAGTGTTGAGCTGCGGGTCTTGTGCAACAGACCGCTGTGAACCGTGTCAGATCCGGAAGGAAGCAGCACTAAGCGGATAGGTTTGTGTGCCGCAAGTCTTCCTGCGGGGAGCCACCTGTCCGGGGGTCCAGCCGGGAACCAGGCGACGAAGCGGGGTGCACGCTTTTTTTATCGGAACAGAAGCCTCTTTGGAGGCTTCTTTTTGTTTGCTTTGTTGCTGCTAAAAAAGGCTGGTGAGTCGGGAGGCCATATCTGAGCAGCACACCGTTTTTCTACCTGCTGTGTGCCGCCTTTTCCTCCGAAAAGAAAAAAGCCCCCGAAGGGGCCGTACATATAGACGGAAGAGGCATTGGCGAAGCTCAGCAAAGGTTCAGCCCGGGAAGTACTACAGCCATGACTTTTTCGTGTACCTGTTCCTCGGGCAGCAACCGGCCGGCTTCCATACAGGAGATCACAAATGCATCATCCAGCCGGGCTGCGTATTGCAGATACCTGTCCCGGGCGCGCTGCTGCAGGGAACCGGCGGCTTCATACACATCCTTCTTATCCCCCACATAGTCCCGGAACCCTTTCTTTTCTACATTTCTGGAAGCTTCCATAGGCGCAACATCCAGAATCAGCTGCATATCCGGTCGAGGCAGATGAAAATGCCCGTATTCCAGTTCCGTGCAAAAGGCCAGCATATCTGTGCCGCTGTTCAGGTCAAGGTCCCGAATGCTCTGGTATACGGCATTGGAGAGTACATACCGGTTGATGAGCACCACATCGTAGGCCTCCGGATCAAAGGCCTGCATGGCTTCCCAACGATCCAGGGCAAACCACAGGGCCATACTGTGCTGATCCACCCGGTCGGCGGCGGTGCCCAGTTTTCCGGAAAGGTATTGCCCCACATAACCGCCAAAGTAGCTGCCGTAGGCAGGGAAGGAAAGCTCACCCACCTTCAGTCCCCGCTGCTCCAGTGCCGCCTTCAGACGCCGGGTCTGTGTGCCCTTCCCGGTACCGTCAATGCCTTCCAGAGTAATGATCCTGCTCATAGCTGCTCCCGTTCACAAAAAATTTCTAGCCGAGTATACCACAGTACGGAGTCTGTGGCAAGGTTTTCCCACGGAAGCAAGGGGAGAGCTGGAGGTACGGAGGGATATGGGGGCGGGATGGAGGGATGCTGTCAAAAGAATCCCGGGAACCAAAGAGTCGATTCGCCGAAAAATCACCCATCGCTCTGGTATAAAATAGCGCCATGTCAAACAGAAAAGGCAACAAACGAAAATCGCTGTATGCACGGCTGCGCAGCACCATGGAAGCAGGCCCTCTGCTGCAAGGGAGCAGCCGGTGCTGCATGGAGCTGGGGCTCTTTCTTTGCGCATTGCTTCTGGGCCGGATCCGGCTGGGGAATCTGTGCGCACCTTTTGGATTGAGTGTTCTGGGAGCAGCGGCATTTTGCGGCATTCATCCCCTGTTTCCCGGGGCGGGGGTGCTGCTGGGCGCTCTGCTGGAGGGGCAGCCACTTTGGGGCGTTATGATCGCAGGGGCGGTATTTTCCCTGCTTCTGATCCTGGCCGGGATATTCGTTCGACAGCCTTCGGTAAGCGGGCGGCTGCTCCTGTTTGTGCTAACGGAGGGAGCGGTACTGCCTTTTCAAATAGACGGTACGGGGGCTTCTGCGGCGTATGCATTGCTGTCGGCAGCCTTATCCGTATTGTGTTTGTTTCTGCTGCTGCGGTGTTACGCCATTTTCCGCAGATTTTCTTTGCAAAACCCCTTGGGCGGGTCGGAGCAGCTGTGCCTGTGCGTGCTGACGGGATTGCTGCTGCTTGGGCTCCGGGGGCTGGAGGCGGGGAACCTGTCATTGCCGGCGGTGCTGCTGTATGTGTGTATGCTGCTGTTGACTTATGCCCGAGGGCCGGGGGGCATAGGGGTCAGCGTATTGCTGGGAGCCGTGCTGGCCATGGGCATGGATAAGGGGCCGGAACTGCTTGGCACCTATGCGCTGACGGCGCTGTTCTGTGCGCTGACGGCACCCTATGGCCGGGGTTATCTGCTTATTGCATTTTTGTTGAGTCAGGCCGTTGCCTATGGATTTCTGACGGGGAACCGGGGCCCGGTGACCATGGAGAATGCGCTGATCGCCGCTATGCTTTTCGGAGCCTTACCGGGGGAATGGCTGAATTTGCTGGAAGGTATCCTCAGCGAAAACCGAAGCCGCCGGGAAAATACGGCTTTGGCTATCCGGCGGCTTCAGGAACGTACCGCCCGGGAGATGGAGCAGACCGCCCGTTTGTGCGGGGAGCTTTCCGGTCTGTTCACTCCGGGAGAGACGGCGGGGCAATATCTGGAGGCCTGGTCGCTGGGGGCAGCCCGGCAGGTATGTATGGGCTGTGAAGCCAGGATACTCTGCTGGCGGGACGGAGCTGCCATGGAAAAAGCGATCCTTTCCCTTTTGCCTGCCTATGACCGGGGGGAGAGCGTGCGTCCTTTGCCGCCTATGGACGTCCGCTGCCGGTATTTTCATGAAATGATGTCCGCCGCCTATCAATCTTATAATCAGGCCTTTGCCCATGAAGCAGGGCTGCGGCGGGCCATGGATCAGTATGCCTATATGAATCGCCAGCTCAGCGGGCTGGCGGCCGCCCTGTTCCGGCAGTCTGCAAGGCTGAGAGAGGACTGCTGGGTGGATGACAAGCTGGAGACCCGGCTGTTCGGCGGCCTTCAGAGTAAAGGGTTTCGGCCGGCGGCTTTAGATGCCTTTTACCCCGGGGGAAGACTGCTGCTGCGACTGAAGCTGGAGGCGGATAAGGACATATCCTCCGGTCAGGCGGTACAGGCGGTGAGTCAGCTGACGGGAAAGACCATGCGGCTGCTGGAAGCCCGGCGAAGGGAAAATACCCTGCTGCTGGAGATGGAGGAAGGGGCGGCGCTGCGAGCTTCCATGGCTGTGGCGGCTTTGCCGGAAAACCCCGGCGTGCCCTCCGGGGATGCATCGGGGGAATACCGGCTGCCCAATGGCCGGGTGGTTTATGCCGTATCCGACGGCATGGGCAGCGGGGAAAAGGCCATGGCGGAAAGTCGGGAGGCCATTCATCTGCTCTTTACCATGCTGCAGGCAGGATTGGAACGGGAGCTGGTATATGAAAATGTGAATCGCCTGCTGCTGCATCGAGCTCGGGAGGAAATATATGCTACATTGGATACAGCCAGTATCGATCTGGGCACGGGGGAAACGGAGCTGGTAAAGTTCGGCGCACCCCCTACCTGTCTGCTGCGGGGCGGAGTGCCACGGTTTCTCTTTGGAGAATCCCTGCCCTGCGGTATCGTAGATGAGGCCAAGCCCTCCGTGCAGCGGCTGCATCTGCGGCGGCGGGATAAGCTGATCTTTGTGACCGACGGGGTCTATGATCTGCTGGGGAAGGAAATGGAGGAAGCGTTGACCCAATGGAACCGGGGCGGAGACCGGGAGCTGGCCCAAACGGTGCTGGAAGCGGCCAGAGCCCGGGGGCAGCAGGATGACATGACGGTGATGGTGGTAGGGATAGAGTAAAGAAATGCGCATCTCGCTGGAACTGTTTTTGCTGGACAATTTTATCATGAACCTGCTGGGCCTGCGGCTGGGGGAATGTCTGCGGGGAGAGCGGGGCCGGTGCAGCAGGCTGTGCGCTTTGGGAGGGGCTTTGTGGAGCCTGGCGGCTCTGAGCCGGATCCCGTTTCTGCTGACCCTGCCGGGGCGGATTGTCTGTTTGATCCTGCTGACGGTATGCACGGGCCGTCGGGGCCGGTATGGGGCGGTGTTTTTTTCCCTGCTGGCAGCTTTTATCCTGCTGGGAGGAGGGCTGCTGCTTTTGCAGCTGGCCCTGGGGATCCCTCTGCAAAGCGGCGGGGCAGTGGTGACTACGGTGCCCCTGCGGCTGGCTTTATACGGAGCCGGGGCGGGAATGGGGCTGGTGCGGCTGATGCGCAGCCTTCTTCGCCGGGGATACGCAAAAAGCCGGGAGATCCCTGTGATCCTGTATCTGGAGGGAAGATCCATGGCCCGGCAGGCCTTTGTGGATACGGGAAATCTCCTTCGGGAGCCCGTAACAGGGCTGCCGGTGGTGCTGCTTAAAAATGCAGGCATACAAAAAGGAGCGCCTCTGTTTATAGAGGGATGGGGAGAGATCACCGTAGCACCGGGGGAACTGCGGTTGGATTCTGGGGAAAGGATACCGGTATACTGCGGAGAAGCGCCCATGGAACTGGTTCAGGAGGGAGCCATTGTGCCGGACTGGGCATTGCCGCACAGAGAAAGGAGAAATAAGTATGCTGCAATTTTTTCAAAGGTTGTTTTACCGGCTGCTGGGCCGTCTGTTTCCCAAGAAAAAGAATGTTCTGTGGTATCTGCGGACGGGAGAGAGTCTGCCTGCTCCCCTGAGCCCGGAAGAGGAGAGCCGCTGCGCCATGCTGGCCCCGCAGGAGGAGTGGGCCCGGAACAAGCTCATAGAGCATAATCTGCGGCTGGTGGTCTATATCGCCAAAAAATTTGAAAACACCGGAGTGCTGACGGAAGATCTTATCAGCATCGGCACCATTGGCCTTATCAAAGCTGTAAACACCTTTAACAGCGAGAAAAAGATCAAACTGGCGACCTATGCTTCCCGATGCATCGAAAATGAGATATTGATGCACTTGCGACGAACATGCAAACTGAAGCTGGAAGTGTCCATTGATGAGCCTTTGAACACAGACGGCGACGGCAATGAACTGCTGCTTTCCGATGTGCTGGGTACCGACGGGGCAGAGGTAGGGGAGGCTTTGGAGGAAGAGGTGGACCGGGTGCTGCTGCATACGGCACTGAAGCGGCTCAACTCCCGGGAACAGGAGATCGTCAACCGCCGTTATGGACTTACGGGGCAAAGGCCCCAGACACAGAAGCAGGTGGCGGATACCATGGGGATTTCTCAAAGCTATATTTCCCGGCTGGAAAAACGGATCCTGCGGCGGCTGCAAAAGGAAATACTGCGGATGCAGAACGGATGATCTGTCAAAAATGTAGAAAAAACGGGGAATTTTTGCAAAAGAAGCGGCACAGGCATTGATTTGCCTGCAGGGATCCTTCATACTTTGTTTCATACAAAGAAGAAAGGAAAGGGCCCATGCAGACGGATAAACTCATTTCTCCCCATATTGACAGTTCTCTTCGTCATAATATCCTGCGTCTGCCCAGAGAGGTATATACGGCCAGCGGCATCGTCATCAACGGCAGACGGATCAAAAGCTTTGTGTTTACTACGGATCTGGCCATCATTCGCAACTGCGATGCGGATGCGGTTTTTGCCGTGTATCCCTTTACACCTCAGCAATGCATCAGCGATGCCATTATCAAGGCTTCCTATATCCCCGTGTTCTGCGGGGTAGGGGGCGGCACGACCAAAGGCCTGCGCACCGTGGGCCTTGCCAAGGATGTGGAGAGCCAGGGAGCCATGGGTGTGGTGCTTAATGCACCCATTTCAGACCTTAACCTGCTGGCTGTGGCCCGGGCGGTGGATATCCCGGTGATCATCACTGTGACCCGGGAGGATACGGACGTGGCGGCGCGGATCGCAGCGGGGGCCTCCATTATCAACGTGGCCTGCGCCCAGCAGACGCCGGAGCTGGTGAAAAAGTTCCGCACTCAATTTCCGGAACTGCCCATCATTGCTTCCGGAGGCGGCACGGGGGAAAGCATCCTGCGCACCATTCAGGCAGGGGCGAACGCCATTACCTATACGCCGCCTTCCACGGGAGAGCTGTTCCGCGGGATCATGGAGAAGAACCGGGAGTAACTGTATAGCTGCTTATAAGGGGAGGCATCCCCTTGTTTTTCTGCATGACTGCCCGTGCGGAGAGGCTGTGCGGCAAAAAACACAATAAACAATGAAAGGGGAAAAGGATCATGCAACTGGTATTGTTGCGTCACGGAGAAAGTCAATGGAATCTGGAGAATCGTTTTACGGGATGGACGGATGTGGAACTATCTGATGCAGGGCGGCAGGAAGCCGCTGCTGCAGGAAAAGCCATGCAGGCGGCAGGGCTGGATTTTGACGTGTGCTTCACTTCCTGCCTGAAGCGGGCCATCCATACGCTGAACCTGGCTTTGGATGCTATGGACAGATGCTGGCTGCCCGTATATAAAAGCTGGAAGCTGAACGAGCGCCATTACGGCGCTCTGCAAGGACTCAATAAGGCGGAAACGGCAGAGAAGTTTGGAGAGGAGCAGGTGCATATCTGGAGGCGTGCTTATGATGTGCGGCCGCCGATGCTGGGAAGGGAAGATCAGCGGAACCCGGCCCTGCAGCCGGCCTACCGGAGGGAAAACGGGCAACTCCTGCCCTTGGGAGAAAGCCTGGCGGATACCGTCGCCCGGACGGTGCCATATTTTGAGCAGCAGATCCTGCCCCGGATGCAGAACGGAGAACGGGTGCTGATTGCCGCCCACGGGAATTCTCTGCGGGCACTGATCCTGTTCCTGGAAAAAATGATGCCGGAACAGATCATGAAGGTGAACCTGCCCACTGGGGTACCGCTGGTATACCATTTTGACGAAACTTTCGCTTTGAAAGAAAAGACATACATTGGCGATCCCGAACTTATAAAGAAAAAGATCGAAAAGGTAGCCGGGCAGGGAAAGATACAAGCAGGCACATAAAAGAAAGTGTCCCGATCGGTTGACAATGCAATTTACCGGTGATAGCATGTGCTTCAAATGTGGAAAGGAGACGTTTTATGGAAAAGAGCGCCATTTTTCACCAGAGCAATTCACAGTATTCCTACTTCGTATCCGACACCAGAGCGGTGGTGATCCTGCGTACCAAGCGGGAGGATTCTATCCGCAGCATTCGGGTGCTGTGGAATACAGGGCACCGGTTCTGCGTGGAGCAGCTGGCGCAGCCCATGGAGCTGTATGGCAGCGACCTGCTGGCGGATTATTACATGGCCGTGCTGGACAACGGGGATCCGGGGTATGGATATATATTCGAGATCACTGACGGGGACGGCGGCCTGTGGTATTATAATGAAAGCGGGTTTTCCAGACAGATGTGTCCGGAACGTGCTTTTGAAGATAATTTCAGCCTGGTTTTTCCCAATGAGAGGGACATTATCCGCCCCAACCGGCGCTTTGAAGGCCGGGTGTTTTACCAGATATTCCCGGAACGCTTCTGCAGGAGCACGGATAAGGCCAATACAGCCTATATCAATATGGACTGGAATACGGACAGGCCCGACAACGAACACTTTGCCGGCGGAGACCTGAACGGCATTCGGGAAAAACTTCCGTACCTGCAGGAACTGGGGATAGGCGCCATTTACATGACACCGATTCATCCTTCCGTCAGTGCCCACAAGTATGATATAGACGATTACTTTGCCATTGATCCCATGTTCGGCACCATGGAGGATTTTAAGGCTCTGGTGCAGGAAGCCCATTGCCGGGATATCCTGATCGTGATGGATCTGGTATTCAACCATTCCAGCTTTTTGAACCCGCTGTTTCAGGATGTGGTGCGCAAGGGGCGGGAAAGCCGGTATTACCATTGGTACTATGTAGACGGCGACAAGCCTGAATGGGATAAACGCAATTATAAAACCTTCAGCGATGTTGCCATGATGCCAAAGCTCAATACCAATAATCCGGAGGTGCAGGAATACCTGACCCGGGTGGGAGAGTTCTATCTGGCGGAGTGTAAGGTAGACGGATTCCGACTGGATGTGGCCTTTGATGTAAGTCATGACTTCTGGCGATTCTTTAAAAAACGTCTTCAGCGGATCGATCCTCAAGTATATCTTATCGGGGAGGACTGGCAGAATTCCTATGCTTTTTTGGGCAATGACCAGTGGGATTCCGTCATGAATTACCCCTTCCTCTACGCCTGCCGGAGGTATCTGGCGGAGGATCGGTATGATGCTGACGGGTTCGTCTCCTTTTTGACCGGAGTACTTATGCGCTATGAAGACGGAACCAACCGGAATATGCTGAATCTGTTGGATTCTCATGATATCCATCGGTTTTTCACCCTTTTGCAGGAGGATGTGAACCGGCAGCTTATGGCACAGGGAGCGCTCATCTTTTATCTGGGCAGCCCCATGCTGTATTATGGGGATGAAGTCTTTATGACCGGGGGACAGGATCCTCTGAACCGCAGGCCCATGGAGTGGAACAGCCCCCGGTTTGTTTCCGAAGAACATGCGTTCTTGAAGAAGCTGCTGGCGCTGCGCCGGGAGGATGTGCTGCGCTACGGGGATATCCGCCTGTATACCCGGTCGGGTGTGGCCTGTATCCGCCGGAGCTATCAGGGCAGGGTACTGACTCTGGCGCTGAATCACTCCGGTGCAGAGCAGTCTCTGCCGGAAGGAAAGCTGCTCTTTGGCCGTCGTGTGCAGGATGGCAGGATGGAAAACGACTCTCTGGCGGTGCTGGAAGGATAAGACAAATTGACAATACTTAACCTCGGAGCGGAAGGATAGACTGTATCCTGTCTGTTCCGAGGCTTTTTTATGTGAAAAAGAGCTCCCGGCAGGTGCTATGAACGGTCAGGTATGCATATGCTTTTTTGCCCTTGCAATCCATGTGTGGTTATGATAAAATTGACTACAGTCAAAAGCATCTTGCTCTGTATGGATTTTAATTCTCACTTTCCCGGAAATAAGGAGGTATTTTATGAAAAAAATGAAGCCCATTCTGCTGGCGATCCTGATACTGGTGCTGCTCCTGCTGGCAATCTTTGTGGCGGTGTATTTCACCCGCATCAAGACCATGAGCACCATCCGGCAGATTACGGAATATCCGGAGTATAATCTTTATTCCATGGATGTGGAGTATGACTATGATCTGGACCGGCTCATCGCATACGGCATTGAAGATAACCAGAGCTTTACCGAGGCCATTCTCAAAGAAGCACTGCCCTATCTGCCCGTGCATATAGAGTCTCCTGATTTTGGATGCAGCGCCTTCACCATGGTGGAGCCTTCGGGGAATGTGCTTATGGGCCGGAATTACGATTTCAAAAACAATACCTCGGCCATGCTGGTGTACTGTGCCCCAAGGGACGGGTATAAGTCCGTGGCCTTTGCCGCGCTGGACAATGCTTCTGCTAACCAGCCGTTGAGCAGCCTGAGCAAGCGCATGGCCTGCCTGACGGCCCCCTTTATCTGTCTGGATGGCATGAATGAAAAGGGCGTTTCCATCGCCGTGCTGACTTTGGACAGCGAACCCACCCATCAGAAGACCGGTCAACCCACCATCGGCACCACTTTGGCTATCCGCCTGGTACTGGATCGGGCAGATACTACCCAAAAGGCTGTAGAACTGCTCAGCAGTTATGATATGTTTGCCACCAGCGGCCGGGACTATCATTTTTATATTACCGATGCTTCCGGGGATGGCCGGGTCATTGAGTACGACTGCGATGATCCCCAGCGGAAGCTGGTGGATACCAAGAGTCCTGCGGTGACGAACTTCTTCGTCATGTATAAGGAAAAGGTACTGCCCGAACAGATGAACGGCGTTTACGGCCATGGCCGGGAGCGGTATGACAAGATCGAAGCCATTCTGGAGGAGTATACAGGGAATTATTCCCGGGAGATCGCCTGGAAGGCGCTGGTAGCTGCTTCTCAGGAGCCCAAGGAGGGGGATGTGACCAGCAACACCCAGTGGTCCATCGTGTATGATGACACCGAACTTACCGGTGAAGTCGTCCTTCGCCGTCAGTGGAAGGATGTGATCCCCTTTGCGCTGGAGCGGGATAATGGTTAAGTGTAGATTTTTAAGCGGGGCCGCGGCACTGCTGTGTCTGCTGCTCCTGCTGGCGGCCTGTGCTCCTGCCCAAAAGGAGCAGGCGGATGGTTTGTATGACGGATACATTACGGATGCCGATGTGTTCATTGATGTACCCAACCTGCGGCAGTATGGGGATTACACCTGCGGCGCTACCTGCGTGCAGATGCTGATGAACTGGCAGTTCCCCTATTCGTGGGATATCAATCTGACCCGGTATGAAGAACTGCTGGATACTACTCCGGAGACCGGTACGGCGCCGGAGAGTATTCTGCATATCTTTGAGCAGCAGGGCGTACAGGTCTCTGCCAGGGAGAATATGACCACGGCAGAGCTTGCCGAAGCGTTGAAACAGGGGCATCCCGTACTCATGTGCCTGCAGGCCTGGTCCGGCGCAGAAGATGGGGCATATCAGACGGAGGATCCAACGGATACGGAGACCTATCTGGCGGAGGGGCACTGGGTCATCTGTGTGGGGTATAAGAAAACCGATGCCGGATACAGATTCTTCTTCAACGATCCCGCCTGCGTGGGGCATACCTTACTGGAGGAGGAGGAACTGGATGCCCGCTGGATAGATATGGACGGCAGCGGAAACATATACGACCATTACGGCATGGAAATAACAGGCGAAACCGATTTTAATCCGGCAGGCGTTTTCCATATGGATTAAACTGCTGTAAATAACGGATACAGAAAGGAAGGACGATTATGAAGAAGAGACTTACCGCCCTGCTGATGGCATTGCTGACCCTTCTGTGCCTGCTGCCCCTGGGGGCACTGGCGGAGGAAGGGGAACTGCCCGTTGCGACAGAGGAGCCCGGACAGACCGAGTCTCCGGCGCCCACAGACACGCCTGCTCCTGCAAATACGCCCATCCCCGGTGAAACAGAATCCCCCGCTCCGTCGGATACGCCTGCCACTCCTGAACCGGGTGCAACGGAGGAACCTGCGGGAACGGAAGAACCTGAAGAGTCCCAGGAGCCGGCGGATACCCGTACCCTGGAGGAGATCAATGCGGATATTGCCCGTCGTGCCCGTGAGTTCCGCCGGCAGGACACTGCCAACGGCAATATGGCCAGCGATGCCATTACTGCTCTGTTCCAGACGGCTTTAAAAACGCTGGCCAACAAGACCGGCGCAAAGATCGGCAATTGGGCAGCCGATCAGTTCCTGAGCCTGATCTTCGGCACATCGGAAAATGAAACGCAGAAGATACTGGATGCCATCGACCAGCTTTCGGACAAGCAGGATGAAGCTATTTATAAGCTGGATGAGATCAAAACGATGCTTCTGCAGCAGTCCACACTGGATGCGCTGACCGGTTTGATGAAACAGTCCAGCGGCACCCTGTTCAACAAGACCATGGAGTATCTGGATGCGCTGCGTCTGGTGGAACCCGGGCATGAAGAGCAGGGACGAAAGGATGTGCTTATCTGGTCTATCGGCAACGTAAGCGCCGGGCATGGAGACATGCTCAACATTGCAAACAGTAAATATGACGATATGGTCAAAGATTTCGGCAATGAACTGCTGTTTGAATATACGCTGCTGGATCAGACCAAGTGCGCTGCGCTGAATTTGATGAACAAGTATGACCTGCAGGTGCATAAGTGGGAGCATCAGGGGTATACCATGCGGGAAGAGTATTGGAATTCTCTGGTGAACCTGTATATTGCCTCGGCCAATCTGTTGCAGACTTCTTTGATGGCTCGCATGACGTAATATAAACAGGATCTTCCCGGCGGCCAGCCCAATATTCTTCAGGCCAAGCTGGATGCACTGAACGCACAGATCAAAAAGGTACAGGCGCTGGCAGAAAGTACTGCCGTCAAGCATTTGAGCAAGGAGCTCCGTCACTATCAGGTGCCCGGCCATGAAGCGATCATGTATGCCACCGCTTCGCAGCAGGAGGTAACGTCTCTGTTCCTGAAGGCCAACGGACGGTCTGACTTCCCCAGCACGGCCGAAAACACCGTAAACAAATACTGGATCCCCATGTATACCGTACAGTCCGGTTCGTATAAAGGCAAGGTAGGACTTACGGCCCAGGAATACCAGAATATTTACGATGACTACAACCCAAAAGGGTCTTCTGCGAAGGTATCCATGTATGATATCTTCTTTGGCGAAGACAACGGCAACATCACGCCCCCTGCCGGCATGAAGAAAGACAGCGGCCTGCTGTTCATGTCCAGCAACGTGTGGACTAAAACCGTAACCGAAAAAGCTACCATATTTGGCGGAAAAAACTATTACTATTATGTAGGCGTGTCGCTGTTTAAGGAAAGCGACGGCGGTCACCTGACCTGGACGGAGGATAGCAAAGCCGGAAAGGATCTGATCGGAGATATCCATACCGTCATGGCCTATTACGGAGATGGAAGCTACAACTGGTATCATTACCTGCCGGATATTTACCGGGATAAACTGGTTCTTATAGTTTCTGCGAAGGCCGATATGGCTCAGGGCAGCGGATCCCATGTGCATGAGCTGCAGGAAGGCTGGAAACAGGATGAACAGGATCATTGGCTGGAATGTGTGGAAGGGGATATCGTAGCCCTGGAAGCCCACAGTTTCCACTGGATCATCGATAAACAGCCTACGGCCACCACTTCCGGGAAAAAGCACAGGGAATGCCAGGTGTGCGGGTATGCGGAAAAGGCAGTGACCATTGCCCCCACGGATAAGGATATCCCCAAGACCGGGGATGAAAGCCCCCTGCTCCTTTGGGGGTCGCTGTGCCTGCTTTCTGTCGGTGTATTGGGGATAGTCTGGCTGCCCCGACGGAAAAAGCGGAGAAATTGAAGCACAGGAAAGTACGGAAGGAGACGGACATGGCCGGAAAGACCGCAGCATCTCCAAAGGAGAAAAAGACCGGATCCCGGGGCAGAAAGAGCTTTCTGGCCCTGGCCGTCAGCGGACTGGCTCTGGCAGTGCTCCTGTATACAGGGTTCAGACTGCTGCGCTACGGGGAAGAAAGTCGTCAAAGCAGCGAATTGAACAAAGAATTGGCAGGGCAGGCGGTCAAAGAAAAAGCTGCGGGTTCTGCCGCTCCTTCTGCCATAAGCGAGGCGGTACTGGAAATAGCCGTATCCGGCCGAGATCCGGCGGGAACCGCAGCTTTGGACCAGACATCGGATGAGACTGCACCCTATGGGGAGGCGGCGGAGAATCCGGATCCCACTCCGGCCCCGGATGCCGCTCAAAAGAGCGACGGGACAGGGGAGAGTGCTCCCATTCAGGTGGATTTTGCCAGCCTGCAGCGGCAATGTCCGGACGTGATCGGTTGGTTGTATTGCCCGTATACGCCTATAAACTGCCCCGTGGTGTGGGGATCTGATAACAGTTATTATCTGAATCATCTACCCGACGGAAGCAAAAACAACAACGGCAGCCTTTTTGCGGATTACAGAGAGGCAGGGGATTTTTCCGGCTGGAATACGGTGATCTACGGCCATAACATGAAAAGCGGGGCCATGTTCGGCAGTCTGAAGGAATACAGAGCGCAGGAATACTTTGATGCGCATCCGGTATTGTATCTGCTCACACCGGAAAAGAGCTATAAAGTGGTGCTTTTTGCCGGGGCAGAAGTGAACCTGGCATCGCCAGTGTATCGTTTTCCGGCAGAAAAGGAGGACCGGGACCGGGCGGTGGAAAGCTGCTTGGCTGCCTCTACCTTTGTTTCCGGAGTGACACCGGGCAGCGACTCCAGGATCCTGACCCTTTCCACCTGCATCAATGGGAAGGAAGATGTACGCTATGTGCTCCTGGGAGAATTGCAGGAGTTGGAGTAAAAAACAAACATACAAAACAGCCCGGAGGCGCAAATACCTTCGGGCTGTTTGTGTAAAGCGAAGATACGCCTTGCTTCAATGGGCAGACAGATGTGCAATGCTAAAATAAATTTTGTATTCGGTTCTTCCGATTATTCGCACTTGACCGGGATGCAGATCTCGGTTACAAACTTTTCCGCATCGTTGGTAACGCCGTAGTCAATGAGAGTGACCTCACGGGAAAAACCAACGATCTGCATTTTGTGCTTGTCAATATAGTCAAGCAGCTTTTGGTACTGTGCCGGTGCTTCCGCGTGACTGCCACGAAAGCGCAGCCGCACACAAAGCGTTTCCGGCAGATCCAGCGTTCCCCCCGTGTAAATGTCCTCCTGATCCAAGATCAGAAAAATGCCGTCGTACTGCGCTGTTTCCGCTTTTTGCAGGTGTTCCACGGAAATACCCAGCCCAACCTTGCCGAGAAAGACAACGGCTTCTGCGTCGGACTGATCCAGCTTTCGGATCGGCGTTTCCATATCGGCTGAACCGTCGATTTTCAGCGGATCGTCCACCCATACAATGCGGCAGGCAGGAAGCGGAATCAAAGAAACAACATCCAAAGGTGCGCCTTCAGCGTCCATCAGCCAATTCAAGCGATGGTCAATTTTCTGCTCTATGCGTTTCAGTTCTTGCTGCTTTTTAAGTACCGTCTGCTTCTGCTGCCGGAGCTTTTCTTCTATCAGGTCGATGTCTTTATTTTTGAGAAAATTCTCGATTTCGGACAGCGGCATATCCAGCGCCCGCAGATAGCGAATGGTATTCAGCACCTCAAATTGCTCCGCTCCATAATATCGGTAGCCGGAATCGGGAGAAATATATTCCGGGGTCAGCAGCCCGATATTCTCATAATGCCGCAGGCTGCTGACGCTGATATGAAACGGCTTCGATACCTCCCCGATGGGAAACAGGTTTTTTCTGTCCATAGATAGTCTACCGTATAGGTCTTTTGACGCAAGGCATCACCTTTGTATTTCTCGTTCGAGAGAATACTCTTGACTGTACTGACTGCCCAGTTGTCTTTACCGCCGGGCGTTTTAATGCCACGGCGCGTCAACTCATCGGCAATAGTGCGAATAGTCTTACCGTCGAGGAACATTCTGTAGATATCTCTTACTACCTCAGCCTCTTCCGGAACGATTTCAGGGCGACCATCGTCACCTTTTTTATATCCAAGGAAACGCTTATAAGGCAGCGAGATATTACCATCTTGCATACTTTTCTGCATTCCCCAACGGACATTTTCTGATATAGAGCGGCTTTCTTCCTGAGCGAGACTGGACATGATCGTTAGCATAACTTCACACTGCTTATCTAAGGTTCGGATACCTTCTTTCTCAAATATCACTTCAATATTAAGAGCGGAAAGCTCACGAACAGTTTGAAGCGTATCTACGGTATTCCGAGCGAAGCGGCTGATAGATTTGGTAAGAATCAGATCTATCTTCCCAGCTTTTGCATCATTAATCATGCTATTAAATCCATCACGCTTTTTAGTGTTAGTGCCTGTTATGCCTTCGTCAGCATAAATGCCGACGAATTCCCATTCTGGATTACTACGGATATATTTTCTGTAATAATCCACTTGGGCTTCGTAACTAGACTGCTGCTCATCCTGTTCAGTAGAAACACGAGCATAGGCTGCAACTTTCAGTTTTGGCGTTTCAGACTTCTGCGTATACAGAGCTTTGATGTTTATCGGCTCCAGAACAGTTACTCTTTTTTCATTATTCATTCAAGGTACTCCTTTCTAAGGTTTTATTTCGTGCTTGTTGCTTCATCTCTGCCGTCCAGCTTTCTTTTCGAGAACCAGGCTGCCACACGGTTTTGATTTCTTCTCCAGACGTCGTAACAAACACGATTGAGTAATCGTTATCGCATAGCATCGGCGATTAATGTATCGTCGCCAGGGAGACTGAGCGGATTGAATCCGGTCGGGCAGGCTTCGGACGGGTCAATTACTACGACATCATTAATCCGTCCTTCTGGAATGCGTTCGAGGATGCTGGTAACCAGATCGGCCTTTGGATCGATGACAATTACACTGCGACCAGCGTAAATGTCTGAGAGAATCAGGTGCTCCATGGCGGTGGATTTGCCTGATCCGGTCGGGCCGAGCAGGATGGTATGTTCGAGAGAATCCTGCGGTGAGATGCTGAGCTTCTTGCCGCCCAGTACTCCGCTGCTCATGGCAAAGGTGCGATCATATATCTGATTAGTTGGTTCCCGATACCACTTCGGCGGAAGTGTATGTTTCGGATGGAGTCCGTCTGTTCCAGGCAGTTCCTCTTCTCCGAACGGCAGGAGTGTGAATGCCGTTAACTCTTTGATGGAGAGTCGGAGCGGGAAATGCCACGGGACTTTGACGTTATTAAGGTTCTCAGGCTTATCCGGGGTGAGTTTTACTCGGACGCCTGCGGATTCTAAGGTACGAAATGCGCTGAGCATACTGTTGATTCTGCCAGCCTGTCCGCCACCGGAAACACCGAGGCGGATACAGGCTTCGAAGCAATGCTGTTCGTTCTTCTCCTTGATAGATTTACGAGTTTCCTGCGGAGCATCTTCTACGCCATAAAGGATGGTGCTGAGCCATGACGCATTTGGGTCGGGCAACTTCTTCGGGGTGGGTTTTGGCATGAATGATGCGCCAAGTATAATCTGAACGACGGATTCCTCTTCGCCGCGCACGGCTGCGAGTGCGGCAAGACCTGCGCGGATGGTGGCGGAAGTAACATCGGTGTTCAGGGACAGACCCGGGTGGGATACGGTCAGCTGTCTGGCGGTGTTTACCGGTACGAAGACATGATCTCCGACAGGATAGATTCTTATATTCCCATGAACTTTGATTGTATTTACGATTTTGCTAATATATCTACTGTCGGCACCGATATAGTGCTGGACGTGACCCCCGTGGCTGCGGGATGTCCAAATCACAGGGCCACGGGGAGTCAGAACTGCAAGGTGAGCGAGGAGCTCGTGAACTTGCTCCTGCTCGAAGGGACGCTGCCAAACAACCTCCCTCCATTCAAGGTTTTCAAAAGGCTAACGAGTGGGAACCCTATGCTCACGAGATGATGGCTGCACCATCTGCAGAGTTTTGTATTCCTGGCATCTGACGAAGCATCCTATATCACGGGTGTTGTACTCAGCGTAGACGGCATGGCAAGAACATAAAAACGGAAACAGGGCAGCTGGAAACGGCTGCCCTATCTTCAGAATATGGAGGTCTATACATGAAAAGATTTATTCCCATTTTAATGATGCTTCTACTTTTAACAGGTTGTGGAGCCCAGTCATCTGAAACTTCCTATCGACAGATTTCCATGGAGGAAGCTGTCACGATGATGGAGGAGGAAACCGGATACATCATCCTCGATGTCCGGACTGCTCAGGAATATAGTGAAAAGCATATTCCCGGTGCGATTAATATTGCCAACGAATCCATCGGCACAGAGGACATTCCGGAGCTGCCGGATAAAGATCAGTTGATTCTGGTATACTGCCGCAGCGGTAATCGGAGTAAGCAGGCATCTGAAAAGCTGGTAAAACTGGGCTACACAAATATCGTAGAGTTCGGCGGTATCAATGACTGGACGGGAGAAACCGTCAGCGGCGAAGCGTGACAATATCACGGAACTTGTAGAAAATTCAGGTTATCATGGAGACATCAAACAAAAGATCACAGGAGGACTTGTATATGTCTGTCATCCATATCAATAAGAGTAATTTCCAGAATGAGGTTCTGAATTCCGAGAAACCCGTCCTACTGGACTTCTGGGCGCCCTGGTGCGGCCCCTGCCGGATGGTCAGCCCAGTTGTGGATGAGATCGCGTCTGAGCGCGGCGACATCAAAGTTGGCAAGGTCAATGTGGACGAGCAGCCGGAACTGGCCGCGCAGTTCGGCGTCATGAGCATCCCCACCCTTGTGGTGATGAAGAACGGCAAACTTGCCAATAAAACGGTGGGTGCGAAGCCCAAGGCGCAGATTCTGGCCATGCTGTGAGGAGGACATGGATATGGGATTTTTTGACTTTCTGAAAGGGCCCGACATTGGTGAGGGCGTCAGGGAATACAATGCAACGCCCGGCGCGGTCCTGCTGGATGTCCGAACACCGGAGGAATACCGGGAGGGCCATATCCCCGGCAGCAAGAATGTGCCTCTGCAGTCTCTTGACAAGGTGACCAGCTTCGTAAATAATCAAGATACGCCCGTGTTTGTCTACTGCCATAGCGGAGCCAGAAGCGCTCAGGCGGTCAGCGTGCTGGGGGGCATGGGGTATACCAACATCAAAAATATCGGCGGCATCGCCGCTTATGCAGGAAAGGTGGAACGATAATATGAAAGTTGTCATTGTAGGCGGTG
>OIXH01000989.1_pt1 | contig 33662 bp, 34 predicted proteins | sample 1587741 | NCBI WGS metagenome assembly OIXH01 (sample SAMEA3888916, study PRJEB22519) | human gut metagenome | biome: human gut; feature: human-associated habitat; material: faeces | place: Denmark | collected 2011 | reverse complement strand
ATATTGCCGAGCTTCTTATGCTTTATCTTGAAAAGGACGGCTTTGAGGTCAGCATAGCGCACGACGGCGGCCGCGGCATAGCTATGTTCAATGAGATATCGCCCGACCTTGTGCTGCTTGACGTTATGATGCCCGTCATGGACGGTATGCAGGTCTGCCGTGAGATACGCAAGACCTCGTCCGTTCCCATCATCATGCTCACTGCCAAGGGCGCAGTGGGAGATAAGGTCGCCGGGCTCGATATCGGCGCGGATGACTATATAACAAAGCCCTTTGAGGTAAAGGAGCTTCTTGCGCGCATCCATGCGGTCATGCGCCGCTCGGAGGTCGACACCACGCCTAAGGAGAAAAAGCTGTGCTACGACAAGCTTATAATAAACCTCGATTCCTATGAGCTTATAGTCGACGGCGTAAAGGTTGACACTCCGCCCAAGGAGATGGAGCTTCTTTACCATCTCGCCGCCTCGCCCAACATAGTTTTTACCCGCAACCAGCTTCTTGACGAGGTTTGGGGCTTTGATTACTTCGGCGATTCACGCACGGTCGACGTTCACATCAAGCGTCTGAGGGAAAAGCTCGAGGGTGTATCCCCGCAATGGTCGGTGCAGACCGTTTGGGGCGTCGGCTATAAGTTTGAAGTCGTAAAATAAAAGGGGCCGGCTCGTATGAAGAGCATATACTTACGCAATTTTCTTGCCACGGCGCTTCTTGTTTTCTTCTCATTTGCCATAATCGGCACGGCATTTTTCTTCCTCGGCAGAAGCTATCTGATAAACTCAACGCGCGAAAGGATGATCTCCAGCGCCGATGAGGTGGTCAGGTCTGCTCTCGCCCTTTCCAAACAGGAATCGCTCAGCAGCTGGAATCTGCGTCTGACAATAAGTCCGATCGCAAATGTCACATCGAGCCATATATTCATCTGTGATCAGGACGGTCTTGTACTGTCCTGTTCCGATTTGGCTCTGTATTGCACAAAGCATCAGGGCAAACAGCTTGACCCCTCGGTCATACAGGCCGTGAGCTCAGGCAGCGAATTTGACGGCATGACGACGCTCATGGGCTTTTATTCCGAGCAGCAGTATGTCGTGGCAAAGACCATAGTCTCGGGCGACGAGACGCTTGGTTACGTCTTTGTTGCGTCTGACGGAATGAACATTATGGATAACTGGCAGGCTTTTCTCGGTGTCGTGCTGGCCGTTGCGATAGCGGTCGTGCTCATTGCGATACTAATGAGCCTTGTGTACTCGAAGAAAATGGCCGAGCCGCTTGATGAGCTTACGCTAGCGGCGCGAAAATTTGCGCTCGGCGACTTCTCGGTACGCGTCAAAACGAAGGAAGCTCGCGATGATGAAATAGGCACGCTTATCGAGTCTTTCAACAGCATGGCCGATTCACTCGAGCAGAGCGACAACAAGCGTCAGGAATTCATTGCAAATGTCTCGCACGAGCTGCGAACGCCGATGACAACCATCGCCGGCTTTGCCGATGGCATACTCGACGGCACGATCCCCCGTGAGCAGGCGGATAAGTATCTGCACAAAATTGCTGACGAAACGCGCCGCTTATCGCGCCTTGTGCGCAGCATGCTGAACCTCAGTCAGGCTGAGAGCGATGCCGTCGATCTGTCAAAGCGCAGCCGCTTTGACCTGTCCGAGCTTCTGCTGCAATGTCTTTTGAGCTTTGAGAGCAGAGCAAAGGATAAAAACCTCGACGTCGATCCGCAGCTTCCTGAAGACCCTATCGAGGTATTTGCCGAACGCGACTCGATAACGCAGGTCATATATAATCTCACCGACAACGCAATGAAATTTGCCGCGCCCGGAAGCACGATAACCATAAGGCTTTATAAAAAAGGCGTAAAAGCTTATGTTTCGATAAAAAACGTCGGCGAGCCCATACCCGAGGACGATCTGCCCTATATTTTCGACCGCTTCCATAAATCCGACCGCTCACGCAGCATGGATAAGGACGGCGTGGGGCTCGGTCTGTATCTCGTAAAGAAGATAATCAACAGCCACGGCGAGGAGGTCGCGGTGTCCAGCCGCGACGGTGTCACGGTATTCGTATTCACCCTCCCACTTGCCCCGGCAAAGCAAAAGAAAGAAAAGGCCGAGCGCAAATAGACCGCCGCGGCAGATTGGAGAAACATATGGGCTGGTATGACACGAACAGCAATGACTGGTACAAAACGAACGCACGCCCCGGTGCGAGTAATGCGCAGGCAGCATCAAATCTGCCGAACGGCAGCAGGAAAACGCGCTATGCCGCCATTGCCGCGTGTCTGGTGCTGCTGATCATCGTTATAACCTATGTAATATGCGGCTTCGGCGTGAGTTCGGTCGACTATAACTCCGACGGCAGGCCCTCGGACTGGCATGCGTACTTCGATAAGCTCTACGGCACCGAAGCTCCGTCGGCAGTGTCGGCAAGCGTAAACATCCCCCTTGCCGAGGAGCGCGGCAGCCTGAGCATAAAAAACGGCGCTGCGGGCGCTGACCTCGACTTCAGTGATATCTACGAAAAATGCAGCCCCTCCGTCGTCGGCATCAAGGTTTTCAGCGAGGATGACAGAGAGGACTACTACGCCTGGGGCAGCGGCGTTATCGCATCCTCGGACGGATACATCATAACGAACACCCATGTTATCAATAACGGCTACTCGGCAAAGGTCGTGCTCAGCGACGGCAGCGAGTATGAGGCTAAGCTCATAGGCTTCGACGCGGCAAGCGACATCGCAGTTATAAAAATTGAGGCCACAGGACTCAAGGCGGCGGAGTTTGCCTCCAGCTCGACGCTCAGCGTCGGTGACAGTGTCGCCGCCATAGGAAATCCTCTGTCTCCCGACCTTCGCCTTACAATGACGCGCGGGATCGTATCGGCATTAAACCGCGAGATGAGCTATAACGGAACGACGATGTCTCTTATCCAGACCGATGCTTCGATAAACGAGGGAAACTCCGGCGGCCCGCTGTTCAACAGCCGCGGTCAGGTCATCGGCATAACGAACATGAAGATGATCTCCTCCTTCGGCTCTGGCGTTGAGGGGCTTGGCTTTGCCATTCCGTCGGATACCGTTGAGAGCATAGTCGAGGCGCTTATAAAGGACGGCGCGGTGTACGGCAGATTGTCCGTCGGCATAACGATAGGGCCGGTGAGCGAGGATATAGCAAAATACTATAACATTCCGCAGGGACTGTATGTAAGCTATGTCACCGAGGGCTCGGATGCCGAGGCCAAGGGCATTAAGCGCGGCGACATCATCACCAGGGTAAACGGCAGGGATGCCTTCGCAAACTCTGACGTTGCCGACGCCAAGGAAGGTCTCAAGGCGGGTGATGAGCTCACCTTCACCATATGGCGCGACGGGAAAACAACGGAGATCACCGTAAAGCTCATGGATCCGGCGGACATGAAATAACGGCACAGCATCAGACCGTCGGAGCACTGCTCCGGCGGTCTGCGCATTATATTTACAGGAGGAAAAGAGAATGGATAAAGAGCGGCGCATAAGCACCGGCATCGACGGCCTTGACGAGGCTATCGACTTTCTGCGCCCGGGCGACACCGTCGTCTGGCAGTGCGAGCACATCAGCGACTATATGTACGTTGCGACAAGGTTTGTCACGAATATCGCCCGTCAGGGCAAGCGCATAGCTTACATACGCTTCGGTGACCACGAGGAGATAATGGACACCGCCGCTCTGTGCGAGGGCGGAGCAAATGCTCAGGAATACAGGCTTGATCCTCGCGTCGGCTTTGAGACCTTCGCCGTACAGGTGCACAGGATAATCGACAAGGAGCCAATAGGCACCTTCTTCGTGTTCGACTGCCTGTCAGATCTGCAAAAATACTGGTTTTCGGATCTTATGATATCAAATTTTTTCCTGCTGATAAGCCCCTTCCTTATCCGCCGTCAGGCTATCGCATATCAGCCGATAGACTATGAAAAGCATACATATGAAACCATATCGCGAATCCGCAGAGAAGCTCCTCTGCTCGTGAATATCCGCACGCTCGACGGCAGTGTATACATGCATCCGGTAAAGGTGCGCGGCCGCCGTACTCCCACGACCTACTTCCCGCTCAAAATAAGCGGAACAAAGTGCCGAACGCTCACCTCCAGTGCAGAAACCTATGCGATATTCGAGCGCTTCACACAGACCGGCGAGCGCCGCGACTGCTGGGACAGCATGTTCGACTCTGTTTCTGACGGCAGTGAGCCGATCGATGAGGAGGGCAGACTCTTAAAGGAAAACATCATGAGATGTCTTCTCGGCAACGAGCCGACGCGCTTTGCCCTGTGCCAAAAGTACTTCACCATGAAGGATCTCATGGATATCAAAAACCGCGAGATCGGCACGGGCTGTATCGGCGGCAAAGCCGCCGGTATGCTGCTTGCGCGAAATATCCTGCGCGACGAAGCGCCGGAGCTTTACAGCACATGCATTGAGCCGCATGACTCGTATTATATAGGAGCAGATCTTTTTTACACCTACGGCGTTCAAAACGGGCTGTGGTCATCCCGTATTCGTATGATCGAGGCTTCGGATTATCTCGAGCAGTCAAAGACAATACGGGAGCTTCTGCTTAACGGCACCTTCATGCCGAGTATAAAGGAGCAGTTTATCTCCATGCTCGAATATTTCGGACAGTCGCCCATTATCGTGCGCTCAAGCTCGATCCTTGAGGACGGATTCGGCAATGCCTTCGCCGGAAAATATGAGAGCGTTTTCTGTCCCAATCAGGGCAGTCTCAAGGAGCGCTACGAGGTGTTTGAGCGCGCTGTAAAGCAGGTATACGCCAGCACCGTCAATCCGGATGCGATAATGTACCGTGCCGAGCGCCATCTCCTGGATCGTGACGAGCAGATGGCGCTGCTGGTCATGCGCGTATGCGGCGACGTTCACGGTGACTATTACTATCCGCACATCGCCGGCGTCGGTCACTCGAAAAATCTGTATCTGAACAAACAGAACTCCTCGTCGGAAAACAAGGGCATGCTGCGTCTCGTTTTCGGCATGGGCACACGCGCTGTTGACCGCGAGGCCGACGACTATGCGCGGCTTCTCAACATGGACGCGCCCACCGCGCCGCCGATGGTGGCATACGGCGACGAATACAAGTATTCGCAGCACAAAATGGATGTGATAAACCTCAAGAGCAACGAGTTTGAGACGATAAATGTCGCGGGCATCGATAAGCGTGATATAAAGGCCGACCCGTCTTTGTTTATGGAGCTTGACTATCCCACTGCGGCAAGACTGCGCGAGATGGGGCTGAGCGCGGCAGACGCTCCGGACATCCTCAATTTCCGCAAGCTGCTCGGCAAAACTGACTTTACGTCAGTTATGACCGAGGCGATGCGCATACTTGAAGAAAAGTACAACTATCCTGTTGATATAGAGTACGCCTGTAATTTTGATGAAGAGGGAAATTACCGCGTGAATCTCCTGCAGTGCAGGCCGCTTCAAACTCGCGGCATAGGCGCCGCCGGCGTAATGCCCAAGGTAAAGCAGCTGTATTTCCGCACGGAGGGCAACTTTATGGGCGGCAATGTGTGCCTGCCGGTCCGCTACGCCGTCATGGTCAGGGTCGAGCCGTATCTCGCTCTGCCGGAGCAGCGCAAGTATCAGGTAGCGCGTAAGCTCGGCGAGCTCAACAGCCTTCTGCGCGATGAGCATACTATCCTGCTCGGCCCGGGGCGCTGGGGCACCACCACTCCCAGCCTCGGCGTACCGGTACATTTCATGGAGATAAACCGCTTTGACTGCATAGCCGAGCTTGCCTACAGCTCACACGGTCTGCGCCCCGAGCTCAGCTATGGCAGCCACTTCTTCCAGGATCTCGTTGAAGCAGATACCTTCTATGTCGCGCTGTATCCCGGAGAGGAAGGCTGTGTGCTCGACGAGGCGCTGTTTGAAGAATGCGAGAACGTCTATTCAAAGCTTGTGAGCTCCGAGCCCGGCGACGCCATGTCAGAGGTCATCCGCGTTTTCGATCTCGGTGAGAGCGGCGCCATCCTGTATTCCGAGGTTGAAAGTCAGGAGTGCTTCCTGGCAAAGGTTTGATGATGCCAAAGAAAAAAGCAGCCAAGCGGCTGCTTTTTTCAGCTCTCCATCTGTTTGCCGAGGAACGATGCCACGGTCTGCGCGAGCTTGAACTCGATGTCACTGCCTGCGGTAGGCGACGTGTTTACGAATATCACGCAACCGAGTATGTCACCTTCGCTGATGATCGGCGCCGCGACCGAAACGTAATAACGTTCGTCTCCGTCAATGACGTGTATGGGCTCGCCGCCGTCGTATCTCACGCTGCCGCGCGATTCCATGATTCGCTCAAGCGAGGGCGATACGCGTTTTTCAAGAAAGTCGCGCTTTGACGCACCGGAGACAGCAATAACGCTGTCGCGATCGCACACGGCAGCCACTGCATCGGTTGATCGATGCAGGCTGTCACATATTTGAGCCGCAAAGTCGCTCAGCTCGCCTATAGGCGAATACTTTTTGAATATTACCTCGCCGTCGCGGTCTGTGAATATCTCCAGCGGGTCGCCCTCTCGGATACGCATTGTGCGTCGTATCTCCTTGGGGATAACGACCCTGCCGAGATCGTCGATGCGCCTGACTATCCCTGTTGCTTTCATATCTTTGGTCCTCCGTATTTTTGTTGTGCAATCCTTATTCTCTGCGATCGAACAAAAATTATGTAGAAAAAAGATATGTGTTTTTTTCATTTCAATTCCGCTTCAAAAACTATTCCGCCGACGCAGCCTTCACCTTCACAGACAGCGCGATCACCGCCACCGGCGAAGGCTCGGGATATGAAATAGACGGCACGCATATTACAATAGAAGCATCCGGCACATATCTTCTCTCCGGCGATATCACGATCCTCTCCTCCGATGACTGTATGAACGCTGCAAACTCTGACCTCGGAAACTATGATTTTGTCATAAACATCTCCGGCGGCTCGGTCGTCGTGTGGACGGCAAACAGGTCCGGCAATCAGTCCCTTGATGCGACGGCACATTGTCAGTAACCGGCGGAACGGTGCCCGACCCGGCGGAAATATGGGCGATATGCAGCCTCCATCCGGTGAGCCCGGCGGTCAAAAGCCCGACGGTGAGCCCCCCGCAAAGCCGGAGTAACGGCACTATAAGCACAAAAAAATCCGGCAGAGTTTCCTCTGCCGGATCTTGATTTATCAAATTCAGGGATTACTTCTTGCCCATGTTCATCTGGGCTGCGACCTCTGCCGCGAAGTCCTCTTCCTTCTTCTCGATGCCTTCGCCGGTCTGGAAGCGAACTGCGTCGACAAACTTAATGCTGCCGCCGAGCTTCTTTGCCGCGTCTGCAATGTACTTCTCAACGCTGCCCTGGAACAGGTCGCCGCGAACGAACTCCATCTGCATAAGGCAGTTTTCCTCATAGTACTTGTTCAGCTTGCCCATGACGATCTTTTCCTTGACCTGTGCGGGCTTGGAGGCCATCTTCGGGTCGTTGTCCATAAGCGCGAGTGCAACCTTTTTCTCCTCTGCGAGGACATCCTCGGTGACCTGAGTCTTATCCCAGAAGCGGGGATTGAGAGCTGCGATCTGCATTGCGATATTCTTGCCGACCTCGGTAGCGTCGATGCCGCCTTCAACGGCGAGGTTTACGAGAACGCCGATCTTGCCGCCTGCGTGAACATAAGCGACGGAGGTGTTCTCGCCGAAGCGTGCGAAGCGACGGATCTGAAGATTCTCGCCGATGGACATGACCTTCTCGGGCATGGTCTCGGCTACGGTCAGCTCGCTGCCGGGGTACTTGCACTGCATAAGTGCGTCAACGTCTGCGGGGTTGTCCTTCAGGACGACCTTGCAGATATCCTTAACGAAAGAAACGAACAGATCGCTCTTTGCGCAGAAGTCGGTCTCGCAGTTTACTTCAACAACTGCGCCGACCCCGCACTCGGGGCAAACGGATGCATATGCCATGCCTTCCGCAGCGATGCGGCCGGCCTTCTTTGCTGCCTTTGCAAGACCCTTCTCACGAAGATACTCAACGGCCTTGTCCATATCGCCGTCGCACTCGGACAGTGCCTTCTTGCAGTCCATCATGCCAACGCCGGTCATCTCACGGAGAGTTTTTACGTCCTGTGCTGTAAATGCCATTACTTTTTCCTCCTACAGTATTTAAGAAAGGGAGCAGGTGTGCTCCCTTATTGCTTTTTATAGTTAAGCGACCTTCATAGGCTGTTCCAAGCAATTTGCCAAGAGTGCCTGCCGAGAGATTTTGAGTTGTAAAAAGGCTTTCTTTCGATGGAATACTTTGTGTATTTCGAGAAAGAATAACGCATTTACGGCTCAAAAGATCCGGCAGGAATCGCAGGCGCAATTGTTTGGAGCTGCCTTTATATATTATTCCTCGTCTACCTTTTCGGCTTCTGCCTCTGCCATGGTCTCCTCGACCTCAGCGTCGGCGCCCTGACGGCCTTCCTGAACGGCGTTTGCCATGGTGGAAGCGATCAGGCGGATGGCGCGGATAGCGTCATCGTTTGCGGGGATAACGTAATCGACCTCATCGGGGTCGCAGTTGGTGTCGACTATTGCGACTATGGGAATGTGCAGCTTGCGGGCCTCTGCGATAGCGTTGTGCTCCTTGCGGGGATCAACGACGAACATTGCGCCGGGGAGCTTCTTCATTTCCTTGACGCCGCCAAGGTACTTCTCGAGCTTCTCCATCTCGCCCATGTGCTTCATGACTTCCTTCTTGGGAAGCATATCAAAGGTGCCGTCCTCCTGCATCTTCTTGAGCTGAGCAAGACGGTCGATACGGGTGCGCATGGTCTTGAAGTTGGTGAGCATGCCGCCGAGCCAACGTGCGTTGACATAGTACATACCTACGCGGGAAGCCTCTTCCTTGACTGCCTCTGCCGCCTGCTTCTTGGTGCCGACGAACAGGATGCTCTGACCGTTTGCCGCAACGTCGCGAACGAAGTTGTAAGCCTCTTCGAGCTTTTTGACGGTCTTCTGGAGATCGATGATGTAGATGCCGTTACGCTCCATGTAGATGTACTCGGCCATCTTGGGGTTCCAGCGACGGGTCTGGTGACCGAAGTGGACACCGGCTTCCAGCAGCTGCTTCATTGATACTACTGACATTTGTTTTTTCCTCCTGATTTGTTTTTTCCTCCGGGCACATCTTCCCTCCCCGCAAACCGTAGTCACATGCGGAAAAGTCCGTGCCCGTGCGAAATGCCTTGATATAATATCAAAATTTCATCGGGTTTTCAATAGTTTTTTGCCATTTTGTCAAAAAATTTTTCTTTTTTTCTGCGCCGGCGCGGCTGATCGTCCGCGGTCTCGACAAGTATGATGTCTCCGCCGATGCGAACGATGCATTTCCACGGCAGGATATAGTCGTCCTCCCTGCCGAAAAGCCCGAAAAATTTTGCTTTCCCCGGCGTTATGAGCGAAATGAGCCGCCCCTCGGCTTCGTCAAGCTCCGCGTCGCACACATAGCCGAGGCGTCTGCCGGTGTGTACGTCGATGACCTCTTTGTATCTCAGTTCGGAAAAATAGCTTATCATTTCAGCGCCTCCGACATTTAAAATACCACCGTTATCATTCTACGGTGGTATATGTATGTCCTATTAGTCTTTATTTTTCGGGATAGATATGGTAAGTATCAGTTCATTGTCAGTTTCCTCACGCTTCATTCCGGCAGCAATGCCTCCCTGCTTCATGAGATTGAGCCCGTGCAGGATGGTGTTTACGAAAACGCGCACATCCTTCATGATAAACGTCCGCTTCGGGTCGGGCTTCTCCTCAGGTGCACGCAGAAGCGACTCGATATACGCGTCGGCAGCGGCAACATTCAGATCATGCTCTATCATATATTCCAGCGCCATACGCTGGGCGTTCTCGTCCGTCAGGCGCAGCAGAGCGCGGCCGTGACGCTCTGCAAGGCCGTTATCGCGCAGCGATTCGAGCACATCCTCCGGCAGCTTCAAAAGCCGCAGCTTGTTTGCCACCGCAGACTGCGATTTGCCTATTCTGCGTGCGGCCTCCTCCTGACTCATGCCGAAAAGCTTTATGAGCTGGCTTAAGCCATTTGCCTCCTCAATGAAATCAAGATCGCGCCGCTGCAAATTCTCGACGAGCGCGATGAGGCTCGCGTCCTCAAGGCTCACGTCGAGCAGGATGCACGGCACGTCGTACAGTCCGGCAAGGCGTGCGGCTCTCAGCCGCCGCTCGCCGGCGACGAGCTCATACCTGCTGTCGCGCAGTCTCACAGTCAGGGGATTTAAAATGCCGTACTGGGCTATGCTCTCGGAGAGCTCCTGAAGCTCTCCGTCAGGAAAGTTTTTTCGCGGCTGCACGGGGCTGGGCTCAAGCTCGTCCACCGGCAGCCAGATCACGCCGCCCCGCCGCGTTCCGGGGCGCAGCTTTGTCGCTTGCATAAGTGTACCTCCTATACACCGTAGTATGTGGTATATAGAGCTTACACTGTTTGTCTTGCAAAGTCTGCCGTATCGTGTGGTTTACATAAAAAAGTTTTGCAGGAGCATATCGGGCGATATGCTCCTGCGGGATTTGATTTTTTCTATCATTTTGTTAAGGCCGCTTCTTTGAACGCTAAAACACGCTTTGCTTCTTTTTTACATTTGGACGGGTAAGAAACAACTAAAAACACCATCCACGGCTCACTTTCGTCAGTCGGCATTTCATGTGTCCAATTTATGCTCTGTTTATGTTGCAAAAACACATCCTTCATATCAACGTTAGATAAACACAGTATCCGACGCTGTATAAGTTGTCTGTATGATGGGTATCCCTGTTCGATGCACACATTAACATACACTTCACTACTCCATGGAATTAAAATCGTTTTTTCCATATCGGAGAAGAATATATGAGCACCTTCACTGTAGATAGTGATAAATGTTTTGCAAGTTGGATCGCGTAACATGTAGTACACGCAAATCACGTCGAGAACCACAAAAACGGGCATCAAAATTAGCCAAAATGTTTCACAAGGCCACTTCAACAATCCATAAACCGAAACCACTGCGGGAATAGAATATCCTATGATATTTTGAACAAAGTCTCGTTTACCGGGATTATACGTGTTCGGCTTAAGGGAGTTTTTCACGTTGCTACCTCACACTTTCGTTCTGTGAATGGTACCCAAAAAGTATTTCAATGCCTATCAGTCACTGCACCGTCAGCTTATAAGCTCCGGGCAGAGCTCGGAGTTTATGGTTTCGGAACAGGCGGCGCACATGGCGGCGGCCTTCATTGCGGCCGACGCGCTTTCGACTATGCCGAGACCGTTGACACCGGCCCAGATTATCGCAGCCGTTGCCGCGTCGCCGCAGCCTGTGCAGTTTACGATCTCGGTCGTTTCGCAGGGAAGCTTTATTATCTCGCTGCCCTCCGCCGCGACGATACCGTCGCTGCCGAGGGAGACGAAGACCTTCTTCACGCCCTCGCGCAGCAGAGCCTCCGCCGCAAACAGCGAGGTCGTTTCGTTCGTCATGCTCTTTGCCTCGAACTCGTTGGGCTTGAAGGCGGTGAGCTTACTCAGAGCCGGTCTGAGACGCTCTGCCTTGGCGGCGGACACGGGATCGGCGTACAGGGGCGCGGTAACATTTTCGGCTATCCATGCAACGGTCTCACGCGTGAGATTTGCGTCGATGACGACGGCATCGGCCGCGTTTATCTCCTTTATATGCGCCTTGAGATACTCGGGCGTAATGCTCGCGGATATGTCCGTATCGCTTACGCCGACGAGCATATCGCCGTTTTCGTCGGTGACGTAGAGATAGCTTGAGGTCCTGCCTCCGCTCATACGGCGGCTTAAGTGCATATCCATGCCGAGCCTTACACAGCTTTCATACACGCTGTCGCCGTAAACATCGTCGCCGATGGCGGCGATGAACTTAACGTCAATATCCAGCAGACACAGATTGTGCGCAATGTTCCTGCCCACGCCGCCGGGGCTGAAGCTGACCGTTCCGGGGTTTGAATCCTTCATGCGCGGCGCTTTGTCAGGCCGGCCGCATATATCCATGTTTACGGCGCCGATAACTGCTACAGTCTTATTCTCCATATGCCCTCCGCATACTCTTTTATCGCGCGATCGGCGGCAAATATGCCGGCCTCGGCAGTATTTGTGATCGACAGTCGTGCACGCTCTGTCGGGTCGGATATGACCGAGTACATTCTGTCGTGAGTACTTACGTAATCGCGGTAGTCGGCGCAGAGCATATACGGGTCGCCGTTATACAAAAGGCCGGATACAAGATCCGAGTAGCTCTTGCCATCGGCAAATCCGCGGCTTATCCTGTCAAGCACCGCGCCGAGCTCGGCGTCCTCGCGCGCATAGCGCTGCGGATCGTAGCCGGATGCCTTTAGTGCGGTGACCTCATCGGCCTTCAGACCGAACAGGAACATGTTCTTATCGCCGAGACGCTCATACATCTCGACATTTGCGCCGTCTAGCGTACCTATGGTAACGGCGCCGTTGAGCATGAGCTTCATGTTGCCCGTACCGGAGGCCTCCTTGCCGGCTGTGGATATCTGCTCGGACACCTGCGCCGCCGGCATGAGTGCTTCGGCTGCCGATACGCGGTAGTTTTCCATGAAGCAGACCTGGAGCTTCCCCTTGCACAGCGGATCGCGGCCTATATCGTCTGCCAGCGAGCAGATAAGCTCGATGATACGCTTTGCGGTGTAGTAGCCCGCGGCGGCCTTTGCGCCGAACACAAAGCTTCGCGGCGTGAAGTCGGCGTTGGGATCCTCGTGTATCCGCATTTGCAGACGCGTTATGAGCATCGCGCACATAAGCTGGCGCTTATACTCATGCAGGCGCTTAACCTGAACGTCGAGTATCGCGTCGGGATCGAGGGCAAAGCCGTCGTTTTTAGCTAAAAACTTTGCAAAATCGTACTTGTTGAGGCGCTTTATCTCGTTTACGCGGTGCTGCACCTCGCTTCTGCCGGCAAAATCCAGAAGTCCGATGAGCTTTTCGGGCTCGGTGAGATACTCATCGCCCTCCAGAAGCTCGCTGACAAGCCCGTGCAGGCGCGGATTTGCCTGAGCAAGCCAGCGGCGGTGGTCGATGCCGTTTGTGACGTAGGTGAATCTCTCCGGGCGAAGCCCGCAGATATCCTTAAAAAGGTCTTTTTTCAGTATCTCACCATGCAGACCGGAAACGCCGTTTATCTTATAGCAGGCCGCAAGGCAGAGGTTTGCCATGTGCACCTGTCCGTCGCGGATGATGAGGTTTTTGCCGACCTTTTCGCTGCTGCCGAATTTGGATACGAGGTACTCGCACCAGCGGCGGTTAATTTCGCACAATATCTCCCAAACACGCGGCAGAAGCGTCTGCACGAGATCCTGCGGCCATTTTTCGAGCGCCTCGCTCATGACGGTATGGTTGGTATACGCTACCGATTCGCTTACCTGCTGCCATGCCTCGTCCCAGCCGAGGCCGTACTCATCCATCATGATACGCATGAGCTCGGGGATGACGAGCGCCGGGTGCGTATCGTTTATCTGTATCGCGTGGTGCTTTGAAAAGCTTCTTATGTCGTTAAAGCGCCGCATATGTGTCTTTATGATAGACTGTGCGGTTGCCGAGAGAAAGAAATACTGCTGCTTAAGGCGCAGGGTCTTGCCCTCGATGTGATCGTCGGCAGGATACAGCACCTTTGTTATGACCTCGCTCATCGTGCGCTGCTCGAGGCTTTTTACATACTCGCCCTCGGAGAAGAGGTACATATCCAGTGCGCTTGTGCTCCTTGCGTCCCACAGGCGGAGGATATTGACCTCGTTGCCGCCGTAGCCTGCAATGAGCATGTCACGCGGAACGGCGGTCACGGTCTGGTATCCGGTGTGCTCGGCGTGGTATCTCCCGAAGCTGTCCCAGCGCGGGGAGATCGTTCCGCCGAAGCGCACCTCGACGGCCTCGTCGTTATGCGCAACCAGCCAGCTTTCGGCCGCGCTGCGCCAGTCGTCGGCGACCTCGGTCTGCTTGCCGTCAACGATCTTCTGACGGAAGATGCCCAGCTCGTAGCACAGCGAGTAGCCCGTCGCCTGGATACCGAGCGTGGCCAGCGAATCCATATAGCAGGCGGCCAGTCTGCCGAGGCCGCCGTTGCCGAGACCGGCGTCGTTTTCCGACTCGAATATATCCGAGGCATCGCGGCCGAGATCGGTCAGCGCTCCGGTGAGTGCGTCCGCTATGCCGAGGTTGAATGCGTTTTTCATGAGGCTGCGACCCATGAGGAATTCCATGGACAGATAGTGCACCTCGCGGTCGGGGCATCTTGCCTCCTCAACGGCGAGCAGTCTGCTCATTATTTCGCGGATGACGATGGCGCTTGCCTGAAACACCTGATCGTCGGTCGCGGTTTTTGCTGTCACGGCAAAGTGCGCGCAGAGCTTATCCTCTATTGCGCTGCGCACCTCGTCGCGTGAAATCTGGCTTGTGAACATAGTTTAGCTTAACTCCTTAGATTTTGGTGCCTTTCGGGAGCACTACCGGCAGCTTCTCGCTGCCAATGATGGTTTGGAAGGGCGATACGCTCGACTGCTTATCGGCAATGACGTTTTTCATGATAACGCCCTCGCCGAGCTCCGTTCCGCGCATGATGACGCAGCCGGAGAGCTTGGCGCCCTTGTGTATGCGCACATCGGAGGAGATGATGCAGTTTTCTATCTTGCCCTCTATTATGCAGCCGTCGGCAACTAGGCTGTTATGTGCGCTCGAGCCCTCGGCGTAATAGGTGCTGACATCCTCGTGCGTTTTCGTGCGAACGGGACGGTCTGTCGGGAAGAGCTCGGCTCGGTTTGCCGATGAAAGCATATCCATATTTGCATTGAAAAACGCTTCGGTGCTCATGATGCGCTTGCCGTAGCCGCGGTGGAAATATACGTTTATCTTTCCGCCGTCTGCGAGGTAGTCGGCTATCGCGTCACGGTGGAAGTGATACCGGTTTGCCGCGGCGCAGGCCTTCATCATGTCAAGCAGAAGCTGCTTGGATATTATATACGCTTCAAGCGATGCCGCGCCCTCTCCGTCGGCGATCTGATTGAATATCATGCGCCGCGCAAAGCCGTCGGCATCGACGATGTAGCGATGATGCTTATAATCGAGCACGGTGTCGGTGCAGATCGCGGTTATCTCGGCGCCGGAGTCAAGATGCCCGCGTATCGCCGCGCGCAGATCGATATTGGCGGCGGTATTGCCGTGCATCATGACTATGTATTTCGCGCTGATGTCATTTATATAGGTAGACACGGCGTTTAATGCTTCGATCGTGCCGTTATAATTGCCCTGATGGTACTCGGGCAGGCCGAAGGGCGGCAGCATGCGCAGTCCGCCTATCCTGCGGCCCATATCCCAGTCCTTGCCGCTGGCCAGATGGTCTAAAAGTGACTGATAGTCGCGGCGCATGATGACACCGACGTCGTGTATTCCGGCGTTCATGAGCGACGACAGGGGAAAGTCTATCAGTCTGTATCTTCCGCAGAACGGAAGTGAGGATGCGGTGCGGCGGCGCACGAGCTCACCTAATTCGGGAACTGCGCCGTAAGCAAAGATTATTCCGTGAAAATCGCTCATTTTCAGACCTCCTCGCTCTTATATATCATTGCACCCGGCTTAACGCAGGCGTTTTCTCTTATGCTGAGCCTCGGGCCGCAGGTCGCAACTCCCCAGCCCTCACTGCCGTCGGGAGCCGCGCCGACGTGCGCGCCGCTGTGTATTACGGTCTGCTCTCCGATGATGGCGTATTCCACCGTTGCGCCGGCCTCGACCTTTGCGCCGGGCATGAGCACCGAATAGAGTACCCTCGCCCCTTTTTCGACAACTGCCGACGATGAGAGAACGGAGTTTTCAACATGCCCCTCGATCTCGCAGCCCTCGGTAACGATCGAATGAACGACCGTGGCGTCCGGGCCGACATAATGCGGCGGCTGCGCTACGCTTCTCGAGCGTATCGGCCAGCTCGGATCATAGAGGTTTATGAGCGTTGTCGACAGCATATCCATGTTTGCGTCCCACAGGCTCGTTATCGTGCCGACGTCGCGCCAGTAGCCGTCGAAGCGGTAAGGCCAGAGCTTTTCGCCGGCGTGAAGCATGTTTGGGATTATATTTTTACCGAAGTCCTTGCTTGAGTCGGGATCGTTCTCGTCCTCGATCAGATACTTGCGGAGCTTTTTCCAGTTAAATATGTATATGCCCATTGACGCAAGATCACTCTTGGGCTGCCTGGGCTTTTCCTCGAACTGCTCAACATAGCCGTCGGCGCCGAGGTTCATGATGCCGAAGCGCGTGGCCTCCTCCATGGATACCTGCAAAACGGCTATCGTGCAGGCGGCATCCTTTTCGATGTGCTCGCGCAGCATCCTTGAGTAGTCCATCTTATAGATATGGTCGCCCGAAAGGATGAGCACGTTATCGGGATCATACATCTCCATAAAGCCGATATTCTGATAAATTGCGTTTGCAGTGCCGGAGAACCACGAGCCCGTCTCCCCCGCCGTCTGATACGGCGGAAGTATAAATACGCCGCCGTCTGTAGAGTCGAGATCCCAGGGCTGTCCGCCGCCTATGTAGCTGTTGAGCTGCAGCGGGCGGTACTGCGTGAGTACGCCGACCGTATCTATACCGGAGTTTGCACAGTTTGACAGAGGGAAGTCGATTATGCGGTATTTTCCGCCGAAGGGCATGTTGGGCTTTGCCACGTCCTGAGTGAGGGCGTAAAGCCTTGAGCCCTGACCTCCGGCAAGGAGCATTGCTATGCAGCTTTTCTTCATGTCGTCCGTCCTTTCTGACCGTTTATAATTGAAATAATGACGGCAAAGCGCCCGAGCCCCCTGCCGTCATTGCATAGGGGATAGACTAAGCTGACAGGATTTGAACGCCTGTCGATTTAACCCCTTGTGTTGAATTTATTCATCGCCTTATCCGCGCCCTCTGTGATATAGCACGCGACGGCGCAGGCCGCTTTTTCGGCAACAGCCTCCATGTCGGCTGCGTCCTGCCCCTTGAAGGCGGCAAGCACCCAGTCGGCCATGTCATAGTCCGGGTGCGGCGGAGCGCCGACGCCCAGACGGATGCGCGGAAACTGATCCGTTCCGAGCCGGGCTATGATGCTCTTGAGCCCGTTGTGCCCTCCGGCGGAGCCGCCGCGGCGTATGCGAAGCTTGCCTATCGGCAGTGCCGTTTCGTCGGACACGACTATGACGCGCTCCGGCGGCACCTTATAAAACTTTGCTGCCTGAGCTATCGCGTCGCCGGACAGGTTCATATAGGTCTGCGGCTTCATTAGCAGCACCTTGTGCGAACCGATATCGACCGTCTGCGTAAGTGCTTTAAAGCGCATTTTGTTTATTCTCACGCCCAGCTTTTTTTCCATTGCGTCGGCCGCCATGAAGCCGGCGTTATGCCTTGTTCCGTTGTATTTAAGTCCGGGGTTTCCGAGGAACGCGACGATCCACTCCGCCCCGCCTTTGGAGAAAAACATTTTTACTCAAACAGATTGGAGATAGATATCTCCTCGTAAACGCGCTGGATAGCCTCGGCAAATACCGGAGCTACGGACATGTACTTTATCTTCTCGCAGGGCTGTGCATTCTCGGGATACGGGATCGTGTCGAGCAGCAGCAGCTCCTTGATGCAGCTGTTGTCAATGCGCTCGATCGCAGGGCCGGAGAGCACGCCGTGGCTTGCGCAGGCAAAAACCTCCTTGGCGCCGCCTATCTCGGCAATGGCCTGTGCCGCGCCCACGAGAGAACCTGCGGTATCTACCATATCGTCGAGCAGGATGCAGGTCTTGCCCTCGACATTGCCGATGATGTTCATGACCTCGGACTGATTTGCCTTCTCGCGCCGCTTATCGACAATGGCCATGTTGCAGCCGAGCTTCATGGAGAAGTTGCGCGCACGCGCGGTGCTGCCGACGTCAGGGGATACGACCATTATATCGTCATTATCCTTGCCGAAAACGTCGATGTAATGCTTTGCAAAGAGAGGAGCACCAAAAAGATTGTCAACGGGAATATCAAAGAAGCCCTGTATCTGAGCAGCGTGGAGATCCATGGTAAGTACGCGGTCGGCGCCCGCAGCGGTAATGAGGTTTGCAACGAGCTTTGCGGAGATGGGATCGCGGCTTTTTGCCTTACGGTCCTGGCGGGCGTAGCCGAAATACGGGATAACAGCGGTTATTCTGCCTGCGGATGCTCTGCGCATCGCGTCTATCATGACGAGCAGCTCCATGAGGTTATCGTTAACGGGCTTGCAGGTCGACTGAACGATGAAAACATCTGCGCCGCGAACGGGCTCGTGAACGGATATGGAGCACTCGCCGTCAGCGAAGTTCGAGCATGTGCAGTCGCCGAGGTTCTTGAAAAGCTGGTTGCAGATCTGATTTGCAAGCTTGGGATTGGAGTTGCCGGAGAATACCTTGATCTCTTTGCCGTGGGAAATCATTTTAAATCGTCCTCTCTGTATTTATTCGGGGTCTCACCCATTGTCTTTATCTATTGAATTATACCAAATGCACCTTCATTTGAAAAGAGGCTTAATGAACAATTTTGTAACCGGACTGACCCCTTTTCTGTGTAAAAGGGCAAGTGCGTCCCGCTTTGATCCAACCTTGATGTGCATGAGGTATTATGATCGCAGCCTTATCCTCAGCAAGCCGGTATTTCGGAACAGGCTTGTTTTTCGGTGTTTTTTGGCAAAGAATAACGGTCACACAATCCAAGGGGACTGTGTGACCGTATTTATATCAGTTGTTTTGCCTACGCTGCTGCGTCAACTATTTATTGCTCCATTTATGCTTATGTCCGCTTATAATCTTGATCGACTTTCAAGAAAGGCGGAACTATTTGGTATATCTTTTTGCGAAAAAACGGATGGTGAGTTTCTTGGTAAGCTCAAAGCTGCTTTATTAAATGCGGAGCAAAGCAAGCTCGACAATGATTTTCTCAAGCCCTAATTTCATAAAAATTTTCAAAAGCCCCTTGACAGGTAACCGCTCGGTTGCTATAATTGCAGTAACCGAGCGGTTACTGCTATTTAAGGAGTGATATTATGGCCGGAGATACCAAAGAGCGTATTTTGGAAACCGCGCTTGAACTTTTTGCACAGAGCGGATATTTGGGAACTTCTATGAGCGACATTGCCAAGGAGCTGGGGATCACCAAGGGTGCCTTGTATAAGCACTATACGAGCAAGCAGGAGATACTTAACAGCATTGTGGAACGGATGAACAAAATGGATTATGAGCGCGCCGAAGAATATGAAATGCCGGAATCGGAGCCGGATGGCTTTGCGGAGGCTTATCTGCAAACACCGATCGAAAAGATCCGCACATACAGCATGGCACAGTTTGACCATTGGACGAAAGAGCATTTTTCTTCCAACTTTCGGAAGATGCTGACGCTGGAGCAATACCGCGACCACAAGCTGGCGCAGCTTTATCACGATTATCTGGCGACCGGCCCGACTGAGTATATGGCGGCGATCTTCCGAAAGCTGACGGATTCCGATGAGGCCGCCATGCAGTTGGCACTGGAATTTTACGGCCCGATGTTCTTACTTTACAGTGTTTACGACGGTGCAGACGAAAAAGAAAGTATTGCCCCACAGCTTCGCACACATATTGACCGCTTTATTGTCAAGATCGAATCCGGCTACGGAAAGTCAGGAACATCCATATGAAAGAAACAATAGAAGAAAAGCAATGCAAGCATCTCACTCTGATAGCCAACAGCATCGGGGCTTTCTTTGCGCTGTCCTCGCTGGATGAAACGCTGGTGGACAGGGCGTATTTCATCTCTCCGATCGTGGATATGGAGAACTTGATTTGCAATATGATGCAATGGTGTCTGCGCCGCTGTCGCACTGGCCATGATGCTTGTCGGTGCGATGGGTATGAAAATCGTTCCAGCCGAGTATTTCGGCGTGGTCGAGCGTTTCAGCGTGTTTGCCGCAACGGGATTCAATGCCGCACTGGGCATTCACCTGTTCTGTCAGAAGCAAAAATCATAATAAGGAGAAATACCATGTCAGAAAAGAAGATTACCATTCGTCTGGAAACGAAAGACGACTATCGCAATGTTGAAAACCTGACCCGCGAATCTTTCTGGAATGTCTATCGCCCCGGCTGCATGGAGCACTATGTGCTGCACTGCTACCGGGATGACCCGGCTTTCGTGCCGGAGCTGGACTTCGTCATGGAGCTGGACGGTGAGCTGATCGGACAGGTCATCTATGTGCGGTCGGAAATCGACTGCGACGATGGACGGAAGGTGCCGATCATGACCTTCGGCCCCATCGGCATTGCGCCCGCATACAAGCGGCAGGGCTACGGAAATAAACTGCTCGACTATTCCATGGAAAAAGCTAAGGAAATGGGTGCAGGAGCACTTGCCATCACCGGCAACATTGATTTTTATGGAAAGTCCGGTTTTGTGCCTGCCAAAACAAAGGGCGTGCGGTATGCCGACGACCCGGAGGCGGATTATTTTCTCATCAAGGAGCTGACGCCCGGCTTTTTGAACGGCATCTCCGGCACCTACAAGGACCCGGAGGGCTATTTTGTCTGCGAGAAGAATCCGAAAGCGTTTGAACGGTTTGAAGCCGCCTTCCCAAAGAAGGAAAAGCGGAAGCTGCCGGGGCAGCTGTTCTGAACTGGAGGGGGAAATGGCATCCAGTAAAGAGTATCTTCATTTCATTTTAGAACAGCTATCCGATCTCGACGATATTTCTTACCGTCCCATGATGGGAGAATTTATCCTCTATTACCGCGGCAAGATCGTCGGCGGGATCTATGATGATCGGTTGCTTGTAAAGAAAACAAGATCCGCGCTGGAACTTATGCCTGCGGCAATTTGTGAGCTGCCGTATGAGGTAGCGAAAGAAATGCTGCCGGTGGATGAGGTCAACAGCAAAGAGTTTCTTACAGAGCTGTTTGAGGCAATGTACGAGGAATTGCCCATGCCAAAGCGAAAGAACAACGGAGTAAAGTTATGACGCATTTCCGAGGAGGAACGCAAAATGAAAATCTTCTCTTTTATTTGAAACGGAAAATTCGGAATTTATGGAGGCAACTATGAAATACACAAATCAACTGATTGGCTGCTGCGGGCTGGATTGCGAAAAGTACGATGCCAGAATCGCAACGATTACCAACGATAATACCCTGCGTGAGAAAACCGCCGCCCTGTGGACAAAGCTCAACGGCGTGCCGATCACACCGGAAATGATAAACTGCACCGGCTGTCGGATTGACGGCGCAAAAACGCCGTTCTGCGACAAACTCTGCCTCGTACATAACTGCGTTCGGGAAAAGGGACTGGATACCTGCGCCGACTGCGGACAGATGGATGAATGTCCGACGCTGGGACGCATCTCCGTAAACAGTCCGTTCGTGCTGGAAAACCTGAACCGGCTCCGTGAGGCTAAGCAGAATGAAGCCCCTGCTTTCTTGCGAAAACAGGGGCTATGACGAGTGCTCTGATCAAAAATAGGCAAAAAACAACGGTCACACAGTCCGTTTGGATTGTGTGACCGTATTTATATCAGTTGTTTTGTCTACGCTGCTTGCGCGGGCGTTTTATTACTGCTCGTCTTTGATAGCGGCCTGTGCAGAACGATACTCCGGTAGGACTTTTTGGACAACCGCGCCATATCCGTCAAACTGTATGGCATATGACCCCAGCGATAACTTTCCGCCGTTTATGTCGTTCACCATCAAGTTCGACGAGGCCGAAGCATACCGAAAAGCCATAGGCTGTTATCTCCGCAAAAACCAATGGGAAGATATAACCGTCGATGTGTACCTCTGATCTACATAGCCGTCTGCTTCGCCGCAGGCGGCTAAATTTATGCAAAGGAGGAACCCCATATGGCGAATTGCAAACCATGCTGTGCGGTATCGGTGACAGCACGGTCCGAAAAATAACGCGGACAAGTAAGGTCAAACACTTTTATATCAGATGTACATACCTCATACCTAAATCCTGCGTAATTGACTATGTGCTGAGCGACGATTATGCGAAATCGAAATATAGTAAGATGCTCAAAGCAAGCGTCTAACAGAAATCAAAGCAGCGGCATTGAACACAGGGTGTGAATTGACCCTATGAGTGTCAAGCTCTTGTGGTATCTCCTACTAGGGCACCTTTTATTCGCGTCGTTTTACTGGCCTACTCGTGTTCATAAACCGGTAGATCGTCCTGCTAAAGCGATAATCAGCGAAAAAGCAGCTTGCTTAGATTAAGCAAGCTGCTTTTTGGTATTTACTCAATATCGAATATCTCTAATTGTCGAATTTGGTGTCCTTCTATATATTCTCGTTGCGGTTTTGTAAGCTGTTCTGAAAATAAATTTAATAAAATGGTTTTACTCCAAGATTCAAAACTCATATCAGTGTTTGCAATATCTGTTAAAGGAACAAACGAACCACTTCGTGTTTTTCCCTTCTTTTGTACCAGTTCGTATGAATCTAATCTAAATTTCGTTTCTTCATCCATAGATATTTTCCATCCTATTGCAAGATGCTTCCTGCTTTTTGCATTGTCAGGAGTATAAATTACAAATGGCATTTGGTTTTTATCAATTGCAATAGATATACCCAATTCTTCGTACAACTCTCGTTTCAGCGTATTTCTTAATACATCCAAAAAAGAATCGCACGTTGAAGAGCAATCCTCCCTCCGCATATGTCCCCCAACATATAGTAGCGTTTGCCCTGACTCTGGAGAGGATTTTTCAGTACTTTTAGCTGTCTTCTTTACACAAAAAACTTTTTTCTGATCATGGGTAGTAATTACTGCAATTGCTATTGGCTGAATTGAATTGGAATCGCTTTCAACTTTATCACGAAGATCATATTGAATTTCCTCCAATCCGGTTTTTATAAAAGAAAACTCATTCATTCCATCATGTAAAACCAAATTTGAGTTATGTACATATCCTATTTTTTCCATAAGCATGTCCCTCAATGTCATTAAAGTTTTTTCTGTTACCTCGTAACCCACACTATTTTGTTCCTGTTCAGTCGTATCAATAACATATGTTGCTCTAAATGCATTTTTGTATTCAGAAAGTGTTTGCTGTACGGCGTCTTTATACTGAGACAAAATGTCCTCTTTCATTATTGAGCCGCGTTTGTCGGTCAACAGATTAGCGTATTCTCTACGTATAGATTCTTCAGGTGTGGTAACAAACACATATACAAGATCAATATTTTTCTGCCACCTATTAAGTAAAGCAAACTGTGTTAATACATCATACTCTGTATCATCCATTTTATTTCTGTTTTTTAACCATCTAAACCAACACAAAGCGTCAAAAATACCCCTGTCACAAATGATTATATCCAAATTGTTTTCGGGATTAGGTGAAGTGTTTGCTAAATCAATCTTTTCATTAATTTCATTAATCGTCGCAGAACAGGTCCAAGAATTGAAGACAGGACTTTCTTTGTCTGAAATTGGGCAAACACTTGCTCTTTCGGTTAATATAGCCGTTTTAAAGCCGTTTCTCTTTAAAAATATATTCAAAGAATTAATCGAAGAAGTTTTTCCAGCCTTAGGACTACCACAAAATTCTATAACAATAGGTCTGCGCTGTCTATGTATATTTTTTAATTGCAGAACCTCTTGGGCGAGTTTTTCCAATTTTGATATATTTTCTTTTCTTTTTTCTGATGCTGACATAACCATTACCTTTCTTTGCCTAATTTAATCATTTCTGCGATTTTATCCTTACTTCTATCCAATTTGACAATTATATTGCCGTTTGAGAATCCAACAACAAATGCCACTAAAGCGGCAAAAATATAGAATTTTTCTGTATTAATTGCCGGCTGATCTTGTAAAAAGAAAAATCCACCATATATACCGAGAATAATAAAGAGGGCTAATGTAGCACCCATTATAGGCCGAAAATAGAAATATACTTTTGCTCCAAGGGCAACTACCGAGTTTACACCACTTTCAGAATCGACCAAAAGTTGTATACATGACTTATATAGTTTTCTTATGTAATATAAGGTGCTTCCTAATAACCCACAATTGAAAGATAGAATCAGCAGCATTCCAATATTGTCAGTTTGAATTCCGATAAAGCGATAAATAATAATTCCGAAAACTATGAGTGATATGATAAAAACACTGCAATAATAGATAAAAATGTGCTTTATCTCCTTCCTAGATAGATTTATCCATTTCTCTTGTGTTGAAAGTGCATGTGTATTTTCCATATTATCCAACTCCTTAATCTCCCAATATTTTTAGTAGACTCTGTTTTACATACTCAGCAACCATATCATTTGCATTGTTATCTCTATAATAACTGTTAAACGCTTCATAATACCGCTTACGATCGATGAATTTCACGTTGATTGGTGGATAGCCATGCTACATAAGAAACAGATTTAATATCAGACGCCCTGTGCGTCCATTACCGTCTGCAACCGGGTGGATTTTCTCAAATTTCAGGTGAAACAGTGCTGCATCCTCAATCGGGTGCAGTTTTTAAACTGTCGACACGGGAGAACATCGGCAAATATTGTTCCGATACCGCTTTATGACGGAGGGTACAAACGTCAATCGGCTTTACAGCATTGCACGGTATGAGACAGGAGCGTCCTTTTTGAATAACACCCTCAATTTTTCCTTGCTGGCACAGATTGCGAGCCCTGCGGTCAGAAATTCCCCACTGCTCTGCCGCCTGCATGACTTCATATATTCCATTGCACCCACTACTTACATAATATTCATTTTTCGTTTATATTTAGTATATCACATTATTGGAATAATATCAACTCGTTTTTGCGATTGTTTGAATTTATATCAAATTTATATCATTCCCAATATTACATAGCCGCCTGCTTCGCCGCGGGCGGCTAAATTTATGCAAAGGAGGAAACCCATATGGCGAATTGCAAAGTGATTGCGGTGACGAACCAAAAGGGCGGCGTGGGCAAAACCACGACCGCCGCCAACCTCGGCATCGGGCTTGCTCAGCAAAATAAGCGGGTGCTGCTCATTGACGCAGACGCACAAGGCTCTTTGACCCTCTCCCTCGGCTACCCAAAGCCGGATGAGCTGCCCGTTACGCTGGCGGACATCATGCAGAATGTGATCGACGATACCCCCATTCCGGACGGCTGCGGCATTCTGCACCACGGCGAGGGCGTTGACCTGCTGCCGGCAAACATTGAACTGTCCGGCATGGAGATTCGGCTGTTCAACGCTATGAGCCGGGAAAGTGTACTGCGGACATATATCAATGCGGTCAAGCCCCATTACGACTATATCCTCATTGACTGTATGCCGTCGCTCGGTATGATGCCGATCAACTCACTGGCCGCAGCGGACAGCGTGATCATCCCGTCCCAGCCCTCATTTCTCTCGGCAAAAGGTCTTGACCTGCTGATGCAGTCTATCGCAAAGGTCAAGCGGCAGATCAACCCGAAACTGAAAATCGACGGCATCCTGTTCACGATGGTTGACAGCCGCACCAACGAGGCCAAGGAGATCATCGCATCTCTGCGCGCCCATTACGGCGAAAAGATCCGTGTGTTCGGGACGGAGATCCCCTTTTCCGTCCGAGCCGCAGAAACCAGCGGCCGGGGCAAGAGCATCTTTGCCCATGACAGGAACGGTAAGATCGCCGCCGCATATCGCTCGCTGACGAAGGAGGTGTTGGAGCTTGAGCGCAAAACCGAGAGATTTAGGGATGACACCGCTCGATGACCTGTTCTCCACCGACGAGAGCCGTGCGGAAGCGCAGCTTGAAAAGGTCGTCACGCTGAACCCTGCCGACATCTCCGATTTCCCCAACCATCCGTTCAAGGTCAAGCAGGACGAGGCTATGGCAGAGATGGTAGACAGTGTAAAGCGGTACGGCGTGCTGGTGCCTGTCCTTGTCCGGCCTAAAGTGGATGGCGGCTATGAGATGGTCGCCGGTCATAGGCGAAAATGTGCGGCGACGCTGGCGGGAATCGCTGAGATACCTTGCATCATCCGCAATCTCACCGATGATGAAGCGACGATCATCATGGTGGACAGCAACTTGCAGCGAGAAACGATCTTACCGTCCGAAAAGGCATTTGCCTATAAGATGAAGCTGGAAGCCATGAAACGGCAAGCAGGCAGGCCGAGCAAGGAAAATCTGCGCCCACTGGGCCCAAATTTAATCGGGACGCGGTCTGACGAACAGTTGGCAAAAGATTCTCCCGATAGCGCACGACAAATTCAGCGGTATATCCGTCTGTCCGAGCTGATCCCATCGGTACTTGACATGGTGGACAGCGGCAAGATCGCTTTTCGTCCCGCTGTGGAGCTTTCCTACCTCTCCAAAGAACAGCAACAGAGCCTATACGACACGATGGAGTGCGAGGACTGCACACCGTCGCTGGCACAGGCCATCAAAATGAAAGCGTTCAGCCGGGACGGCAAGCTGACGGAGGAAGTCATCCTCTCCATTATGAAGGAGGAAAAGCCGAACCAGCGAGAGCAGTTCAAGATGCCGAAAGAGCGTATCAGCAAGTATTTTGCTCCGGGGACGCCCGCACAGAAAATTGAAGATACCATCATCAAGGCACTGGAACTGTATCGCAAACGAGAGCGCCAGCGGGAAATGGAACGATAGCCACTACCAAGGGACAACTATGCCCTTTTCTATTGTATTGTGTGTTTAGTTCGTTTGACCATCCCCCCTCTCCACACCTCACCCCCCTCAAGACTACCTGTACTCCCCGAAAAAAGAGATAAGCCCAAACAATGCTGCACCGAAAAACGGTGCATTTTTTATTTTTAGGAGGATTAAAAAATGAAAACAAAGAACTTCAAAAGACCAATTGCATTATTCCTCGCAGTGGTGTTGTGTGCCGCTATGCTGTTTAGCATGGGAACGACTGCATTTGCCGCAGGAGAAACGGAAGTTGTGTGCCTTATTGCGTTTCCCCGTGACGGAGATGCAAACTACAGCGGCGAGTGGGGTCATGGCAATCTGAACTTCATAAACGGCTGGTCAACGAAAGCATCTACTGTCACCCTAATTCGAGCCATGGGACAGTATGACGGGAACATCTGCTACTGCATTGAGCCCGGCGTATCGCAGCAGCCTGGCGACAGTCTAACGAAAAAGGGAGAAGATTTTTGGGATAACTACCCCGCTGCCTATAATAAGACCATTTCTCCCGAGAATATAAAGCTGCTCATTGGGCGCATTTTTCAGTACGGTTATACAGGGCCGATCTCAGTATCCTGGCGCTCGCAAAATGACGGCGGCGACAAGCTGGCTAATGCCGTTGCCACGCAGCTTTTGATTTGGGAAACCGTAGTCGGCGAGCGTGATGCAGACTTCAACAAAGTCGGCACAAACGGCAAAAATGCCATTGCAGAGCAAGTCAGCGCAAAGCATCCCCTGTACAGCCAAATCATGAGCTATTACAGCTCCATTGCTTCAAGCGTTCAGCGCCATTCCCGCATCCCGAGCTTTCTTTCCAAAACCGCAGCAGGCGCACAGAGTGCATCACTTGAATGGAACGGCGAAGCCTATACTGTAACGCTTACAGACAAGAACGGTGTCCTCTCAGATTATTCGTTTTCCTCGTCTGACCCGGATATCAAATTCTCCGTCAAAGGAAATGAGCTAACAGTCTCCACTACCAAGACACTTAATGAGCCTGTTACCATCACTGCCGAGAAAAACAATTCACGCAGGAGCGGCGTTATTACCTGGACAGACGGTGTTTACGGCCCCAACGGAAAATTGCAGGATACCGTCACTTACGCACAGGCAGTCGCCGATCCCATAAAGGGGTATCTGAACATCAAGACAGCTTACTGTGAGATCCACGGGCTGAAAAAGTACGAGGACGGCAGCGGCCTTGCCGGTGCGCTGATTGGGCTGTTCCGTGCGGACTGTACCGAGTTTACGACGGAAAACGCCATTCTGACTGCCACCTCTGCCGAGGACGGCAGCTTTTCTTTTGCCCGTGTGCCTTATGGTAACTGGATCGTGCGGGAGATCGAAGCCCCGACCGGCTTTGTGCTGTCGGAGAAAACCTACCCCGTGACCGTCGATGCGGACGGTGCGGTGATCGAGGTGGAGATCGAAAACACCCGCATCTGTGGCACGGTACAGCTCACCAAGATCGACCGGGACTATCCCGACAACAAGCTGACGGGTGCGGAGTTCACCGTTTACCGTGACAGCAACGGCAACAGGGAACTGGATGCCGACGATGAACAGCTCGGCACGCTCACCGAAGCCGGTATCGGCGTTTATGAAATGTCCGATCTGCTCTACGGCGGCTATTTTGTCAAAGAAACGAAAGTGCCGGAGGGCTTCTATCTGGACGATAACGCCTACTATTTCGAGATCACCGAGGACGGCAAGACCGTGACCGTGGAGAACGAGGCTGGAAAGGGCTTTGTCAATGCGCCGCAGGTCGGCTCCCTGAAAATCATCAAGACTTCCTCGGACGGCAAGGTCGATGGCTTCTCGTTCCGAGTGACCGGTCCGAACGGATATGTCGGTGTATTCACCACCGACAAAAACGGCGAGATCATCATTGATGATCTCCGCATCGGTGAATATGTGGTGTCGGAGGTGTCGGACGGCGCATCTTCCGCCTATGTGCTGCCCGCCGACAAAACGGCATCCGTGTTTGAGGGTGCGGTAACGAAAGTGGAGATGCACAACGAACTCCTTGACACGCCGAAAACCGGTGACGACAGCAACCCCGCCCTGTGGCTTGCCCTGCTCGGCATTTCCGCTGCGGGCGTTGCCGCACTGGGCGTAGTCGGATTCAGAAAACGCAGAAAGGAGGGCGCGGAGTAATGGAGCTGAAAACTATTCTGGCGATCGGACTGGTCGCATTCATCGTCGGCGCTTTGATCTTCCTGAAGATCAGAGCCAAGAAGAAGTAAGCCTTGGGGCAGCGGGTTTCGCTGCCCCTTTTACATATCCCGAAAACAAAAAAGGAGGCAAAAAACATGGTTCATTTCTTTGATGCGGACATAGCGAAAAAGTACGGAGTCAATGCGGCGGTGCTGGCCTGCTTTCTTTGGGACTGTATCGAGCAGAAAAGCACCGAATCGCCGCAGCTCCACGAGGGCAAGGTCTGGGTGCGCTGTTCGGTGCAGATGATGACCGGCTTTTTCCCGTTCCTGTCCTACGACGAGATCCGCTACGCCCTGAAACGGCTGGTCAAGGGGCGGGTACTCACAAAAGGACGGTTCAACGAAAGCCGCTTCGATCGCACGAACTGGTACGCCTTTACCGAGTTTGGACAATTCCTGATGACGGAAAGTGAGGGACTGACGCAATGAAGGACAGTAGACACATCATTTGGAGCAATGACATTGATTATGACGACTGGCGGGAGGACTTGGAGGAGCAGTACCCCGATCTCTCCGAAGCCGAGCGTATGGAGCTGATGTATGAGCTGAACGGCGACTATCTGGACGACGAGCGCTCCAATCTGGACATTCAGCTTTCCCGTCCCATTCTCGTTGTCGGTGATCTGGGGCTTTGGCACGGCCGCCGCATGGGGTATAAGGAGATTCCGAGCGGAAATATCCGGGACTGCCTTTACAGCGAACGGGATATTGATTACAGCACTTGGTATGTGGATAAAAACGGCGACTTCCGCTGCGACGCCATCCATAACGACGGCACGAACCATTATCTTTACCGTGCCTACAAGGACGGTGTGAGCGACACGCAGATCGAGAACCTGAAAGAAAAAATCTACCGGGGCATTGCGACTCGTGCGGACATTACAAGAGTGACCCGCAGGCTGGGCGACGAGATCGCCCATGTTTATGGGTTTCCCATCCCCCGCAGGCAGGCACCGGTGCAGGAGCGATAACGGAGGCAGCTATGATGAATATATCAGATACAAGGGACTGCGCCTTTGAAGCCTTTATTACTAACCTCGGCAAATACAACGAAGGCTTTTTGGTGGGCGAATGGGTGAAGTTTCCCGTAACCAATGAAGAAATGCAGACGGTTTTCCGGCGCATCGGCATCGGGCGGCGCTATGAGGAATGGTTCATCACCGACTATGACTGCCCGGATGCGGCCATCGGCAAGGTGCTCGGAGAATACGAAAGCCTGAGTGAACTGAACTATCTCGCCGGGCAGATCATGGAACTGCGGGAGAGCGACGATTTCTGGCAGGCGGTTTTGGACTTGGGCGAAAATACAGGCAGCGTACAGGAACTGATCAACCTGACCGAGAATTTGGACTGCTTTGATTATCTGCCCGGCGTGCGGAATGACTATGACCTCGGCTATTACTGGATCGAGGAAAGCGGCTGCTATGACACGAGCAACCTCGGCGCACTGGCAAACTATATCGACTATGAGGGCTTCGGGCGGGACATTCGGTATGAAGACGGCGGCGTGTTCGAGGATAACGGCTATGTGCGGTCAAACGGCGGCCGCTTTGCGGACATCTACGACGGCGATATTGAAAACATCCCCGAAGAATATCGGATCAGTTCACCCACCGTCCCCGTCCGCTCCGCAGCCCCACGGCAGACGGAGCAGCCCGAACGATAAAAATTGCACCTTTGATATTGTCTTGCGGTTTGGGTATAGTATAATAAAAACGATAAGGAAGTGAGCACCGTGAGCGACAGCTATTTTGACCTGCCATCCCGTATTGAGGACGCCTTTGCGGAGATCGACAGCGATATTGTAATGGATCTGCTGAATACCGGCGAGGACTACGCCGCGCTTTCCGACCGTATGGACAAGCTGAAAACGCGGTACCCCGTCATCGACAAAATGAATGAGGCCAGCGGCGAGATCCGCATGACCGCAGAGGAGCATCGAGCGTATGTGGACTATCTGAACCTTGCCCGCCAAATGGAGGACATGGAGCGACAGCACATTTACTTCCGCGGACATACCGATGCCGTGGCCTACCTCAAGAAAATCAAAGCAATTTGAGTTTGAATACAATAGTTAAAGCGATGCAGAGGTTAAAGCTGCATCGCTTTTTGTTTAATTAGTGCATAAAACTCACATCTGCCGAAAAGTTTTTCTGAAATCTCAGCAAAAACTATTGAACATAATTGCATTTTTGGCTATACTATCAGTGAGGAGGCGATACTATGATCGTTAGACCCTACTATTTGAATATACTTAAAACTTATCGGAATGTTCCGCTGGTGAAGATCCTTGCCGGTATTCGGCGCTGCGGAAAGTCTACCATTTTGGATATGTTAAAAGACGACCTGCTTGGCAGCGGCATTCCGGCAGACCATATAATTCATCTGCGCTACACTTCGGAAGAGCTGGACGACAGTATGACCGCCAGGCAGATGTACTGTGACATCAAAGAGAAAATGACCGACAATGAACGCTACTATCTTCTGCTGGACGAAGTGCAGGAGGTGGACGGCTGGGAAAAGGCAGTCAACAGTCTGCTGGAGGATGCCAATACCGACATCTATGTGACCGGCTCCAACTCCAAGCTGATGTCCAGTGAGATCTCCACCTATCTGACAGGGCGCTATATATCCATTCCCGTGTTTACTCTGTCATTTGCCGAGTATATGGAGTTCAAGAAGGACAGCGGCCGCACTCCGAAAGAGCTGTTGAACGAGTATATCCGCATGGGCGGCTTCCCTATCATCGCTCTCGGGAACTTCGACGAGCGCTCGTCCTATCAGATAGTTGAGGGAATATATAATTCCGTCATCACCAGCGATATCACAAGACGGCACAACATCACGAACTTCGACCTGTTCAACCGTGTGGTGAAGTATGTTGTTGAAAATGTCGGCAAGACCTTTTCCGCCAATGCCATCGTGAAGTTCATAAAAAGCGAGGGACGCTCCCTCTCGGTAGAAGCAGTCTATAATTATCTTGAGTGGCTGGAAAAGGCTTTTGTGATCTACCGCTGTCAGAGGTACGACATGCAGGGCAAGACTGTTCTCAAAACGCAGGAGAAGTTCTACCTTGCGGACGCTTCGCTCAAATACTGCATGATGGGCTTTAATCCGAAGTCTGTTGCCGCTATGCTGGAGAACATCGTGTACTTTGAGCTTAGGCGGAAAGGCTATGATGTGTATATCGGCAAAAACGCCACCAAGGAGATCGACTTTGTGGCCGTCCGGCGGGATGAGCGCATTTATGTGCAGGTGTGCCGCAATCTGCCGGAGGACTCCGACCGAGAGGTGGCCAACCTGCTGGAGATAAAAGATCACTACCCGAAATATGTGGTAACGATGGACGAACTGGCCACAGGCAACATCAACGGAGTCAAAATCGTGCATTTGGCGGATTTTCTGTTGCAAAATTAAAACAATCTTCATCATTAAGAGGAGTGCAGATGAAAAAAGAAATTGTTTCGATTTATGAAAATATATATAACCAAGAATTAAATTGGAAATACAATTTAGATAATAAATTCGCATCTCGATTAACGATTATGATGGCATTAATAACTGCAACATTCGTTGTGTTTTCAACATTATTTTTCCCTAATGCCGAAAATTATGTAAGTGCAAGTTCTAATGATATAACTTTTTGGTATAAAACTCTTAGTTTAATTACTGTAATGCTTGTTATTTTTATTGCTTTTTCATTTTACAGATGTTTTTTTAGAATAAAACTTAATTATAGGGTTATGCCAACCTTGGATATAAGGATTTTTCACCTCTATATTCATTCCAACAATTTGCTCGGCTCACCCGACGAAAATGATCTATACAATTACTTAAATGATTCATATCAATTCTGCGCCTATACTAACGCCGCAATCAACATAAAACGAGAAAAAGCATTACTTGTATTTGATAATCTTTCATCCACAACATTTGTTATATTAATTGTGATGTATATTCTCATGGTGAATCATGGTTATTCTATTAGGTGGATATTCTGACGCATAAAGGAGGTATCTAGCATGTTCTATCAACAATACACGCACTTTTGCAATGGCGGAGGAGAACCACATTCCCCCATCAACACCGTCAAAACGAGTAATCCATCAAAGCCAAAAGACTCCAAAAATGATAGTGGTACTATTAAACGATTGTAACCACTGTCTCTAAAATTTGGCACATGCAATAGCCCGAAGATTTGAAATTGATGATGAAAACAAGAGGTTCCTTGTCAGTTTCAAAAGCGCAGGGCGGCAGGGAATCAATGGGAAATCCCAGAAAGGAATAATATCGAAAAATCACCAAATCAGCAACAAACTTACCACCAATAGAGCAACTATGATTTGATTCCTGCAAATATTACACAGCTGGGTAGCTTTCTTCGATGTGAAAACTGCCCAGCTTATTCTATTTCAATTAATTAAGGAAACGATGTACTATGTCAAAAGAGAAATGAGCGACCTGGAGGAAGAAATGCCTTGTTGACATATCCTTATTGGCTATGAGGCATAAATCAAAAGAATTGGTACATTTCAGATTCCACTCGTCAATGGACTTCTCATTAAGGGTAAAGGAATACCCGTTACAGATGTAGCTTAGAACCCCCTTGTTACTTTCTCATATTACTGCCACTTCAAAGCACATCTGCATATATTTCTAAGAAGTATATGCAGATAATTAGGATAGCGGCTTGTTTTTCTGCACATAATATGCTATAATTATGTGCAGAAAGGCT
>OIXH01000982.1_pt1 | contig 33724 bp, 28 predicted proteins | sample 1587741 | NCBI WGS metagenome assembly OIXH01 (sample SAMEA3888916, study PRJEB22519) | human gut metagenome | biome: human gut; feature: human-associated habitat; material: faeces | place: Denmark | collected 2011 | reverse complement strand
TGGATTTTCGTGTTCATATCCCTACTGGAGATTTTGTTATTGCGGAATTTACAATTAATGAAAATGAAGAGCTTGAGTTGATGAATCCTGAGGAGGGATTCCCGTATCGATATGTAAAGGCAGGTAGCTTTGATTATACATTAACAGATGATTTGCCAGTGCATGCCAGCAGAGACCGCTCATCGGAGACATATGATATCAAAAAGCAGAGGGTATCTATTACAAGAACAGATGGAAGAAATTGGATAGAGGTAGTAGCAGAAGACGGAACCAGTGGCTGGATATATGTTGAACTGATATTGCCAGAAGAAACAAAAGAGTATGCAACAAGAGAATGGCTTTTCTGGCAGGATACCAGGATTCGGGGCAATGTACCGGATGTTGGAAAGGACGTACTCGAAATATTTGACGGATTGTCTTATGAATAAATTGTAAAAAGTGGAAATTGGGTAGATGCATGGAGGAAGTTTTATGAGAAAAAAATACATATTAACAATCCTTCTGCTGACAGCGCTTGCGCTGTCAGCAGGTTGTGGAAAGGAAACAGGAGCAAAAGTAGAGACAGAAACCTTACAAAGTGAAGCGGCAGAAACAGAAATGGTGGTGGATATTACCAGTGAGTCGGAGACGTTGGAAACAGAAACCGAAATTCTGGAGGAAGAGACAGAGAATACAGAAGAGGCTGTACTGTATAGAACAAGTCATCTTCAGACGACCCGCAAAGCGGAGGTCTCTTTGGATGATATGAATGAAAAACATATCATAGAAGTTCACTCCAAAGAGCAGACACTTTGCATTGATGAAAAAGAATATCCGTTAGATGAAACATGGGAGTGCTGGACAGATGATTTTTTAATTCTTGATATTAATGTCTATGATGACCTGCGGGAAATAGGAGTTCTTGAAAAGGAAGCTTTTGGGGGCTTTAGAAGACTGGGAATTTATCGCTATAAAGAGGGAACGCTTAAATATATTGGAAGTATATCAGCAGGATTTTTGGATGCGGAGGAAATCCTTTTTGATGGAAGAAATCACATTTATGTACCGTCATGGCAGGTGGATGTGGAACAGAGCAATCTGATTGTACTGGAATATACAATTACAGAGGATGAAGAGTTGGAAATTGTAGAGCCGGAAGAGGGTTATTGGTATATGTACAGGAAACCGCAACAATTGCTGGAGAATCTGCCGGTATATGCCGAAAGAGACCATTCGCTGGAACCCTATTACATTGCACCGCAGGAAGTAACGTTTTTGAGAACGGACAGGAAGAACTGGGTGGAAGTACTTGCAGAGGACGGAACGAAAGGATGGCTATACATAGAACAGGCTTACAAGATTCCGGATTTGGGAAAAGAGACCGATGAAGTCTTTGAAGGACTTGCGTTCTGTAATTAGGTTCTGTAATTAGTACACAAAATCCATTGACAACCGCCCGAAGATATGCTACGGTAATAAAACGCAATGACGAAAACAGAAGACTTCGTGAGGGAGTAATTCGCGCGAAAGCGTGATTTGTCAACACACCGGTGGAGGCACCTGGCAAATCTTAAAGAGTGAGACTCATGTATAACAGGAAGAGGGAAAATCCCTTTTTCTCTGTTATACATTGGGTCTTTTTGTTTTATAGGAAATTCCATAGGAATTTCCTATAAAACAAAAGCTGTGCTATTAATAGAACTGGAGCGCGGGAGTGTGTGAAGCACACTTTTGTTCTTGATATCATCATATGCGTGGCTGCAAAAAGAAACGGAAAACTGTGCGGGCACACAGAAATTCCGGGCATACTTAAGAAGCGGAGGGATTATGGAACTTTTTATTGAATTTTTATTGATTGGAATCGGACTTTCCATGGACGCATTTGCAGTGTCCATCTGCAAGGGGCTTGCAATGCGGAAGGTCAACAAGAAGCAGGCACTGGTAATCGGGCTGTTTTTCGGTGGATTTCAGGCATTGATGCCGTTTATTGGATGGGCACTCGGAATACAGTTCCAGAGCCACATTACCAATATCGATCACTGGATTGCGTTTGTACTGCTTGTCTTCATCGGTGGAAAAATGATTGTGGAAGCGGTCAAGCCGGAGGAAGAAGAGGCAGTAGAAGTGCTGGATCCGCCACTTGACATTAAGGAGATGTTTTTGCTTGCCATCGCAACCAGCATTGATGCACTGGCAGTAGGTGTCACATTTGCATTTCTGGATTACCCAATTGTGGAGGCGATTTCTATTATTGGCGTAACCACATTTGTTATCAGCATTGGCGGCGTCTATGTCGGCAACTTCTTCGGAAGCCGCTATAAGAACAAGGCGGAGCTGGCAGGAGGACTCATTCTTGTACTGCTTGGTGTAAAAATATTGTTAGAGCATTTAGGTATCATTTCATTCTAAAGAAAGTGGGGAAATACGATGAAAGAAATATTGATTGCAATTGTACTGCTTGTAGTGGGATTTGTGCTTTTGATTAAGGGAGCAGATTTTTTCGTGGAGGGAAGCTCTTCCGTGGCAAAACGCCTGCGTGTTCCTTCTATTATTATCGGACTTACAATCGTTGCGATGGGGACGAGCCTGCCGGAGCTTGCGGTCAGCGTTACCGCATCCATGTCAGGAAACAATGCGCTTGCGGTCAGCAATGCAGTCGGCTCTAATATTTTTAACCTGATGGTGGTTTGTGGAGCGTGTGCACTATTTACGCCGCTTGCTGTGGATAAGGGAACTTTAAAAAGAGAATTCCCATTTTCCATTCTCTGTGCCATCCTGCTTTGCGTGTTTGGCTATATTGGAATGACGCTTGGACGTGTGGACGGTATCATTTTCTGTGTCCTGTTTGCAGGATTCCTTGCTTATATGATTCGCAACGCATTAAAGGCGCGCGAGGGCGGAGAGAAAATCCTTGAGGAAGAGGCAGAGGAAATCAAAGTTCTTCCGGTATGGAAATGTGTGGTATACATTCTCGGCGGAATCATCGCCATCAAATTTGGCGGAGACTTTGTCGTAGACGGAGCATCCACGATTGCAGCTGGATTTGGACTCAGCCAGAACTTAATCGGACTTACAATTGTAGCACTCGGAACAAGCCTGCCGGAGCTTGTCACCTCAATTGTGGCAGCGAAGAAGAACGAAGTGGACATGGCACTTGGAAATGTTATCGGTTCTAACATCTTTAACATCCTTCTGATTCTTGGTGTGGCAGCCGTGATAAGTCCGGTCACACTCATTATGGAAAACCTGATTGATGTGATTTTACTGATTGCGATGAGCGTTCTGGTATGGATTTTTGCATGGAGCAAGCAGGAAATCCGCCGTATGGAAGGAGCCGTCATGCTTGTGATTTATGCTGTATATCTGGTGTATATCTGTATCAGATAACGGTATGGAGACGAATAGTTAAAACTTTACAATCCTCCTGTTTTCATGTAAAATGTATGTAAAATATATCCAAAAAAACATGAAAACAGGGGGTATTTTTATGCAGAAAAACGGATTTCGAGGAAAGCTCGCAGGAGCATTATCACTGGTGCTCACCGGAGCGGTTCTTGTCGGAGCAATGTGCTTTCCGGGGAAAAGCGCATATGCTGCGTCAGGCGCCAAAGAACTGAGTGTGATGTTTACGCATGACACGCACTCACATCTGGAGAGTTTCCGGACGGTTGTGGATGACACGGAGCAGGAAGTCGGCGGCTTTGCAAGGATTCGCACGCTGATTGAGGAACAGAAGGAAAAAGATGCAGAGACACTTGTAGTGGATGCAGGAGATTTTTCCATGGGAACGCTTGTCCAGACAATCTATGAGACGGATGCGGCGGAGCTTCGGATGCTTGGCGCATTAGACACCGAGGTGACAACGCTTGGAAACCATGAGTTTGACTATCGTTCCGGCGGACTTGCGCGGATGTTGGAAGCGGCAGCGGCAAGCGGAGAGCAGGTGCCGCAGATGGTGTTGTGTAACGTCGACTGGGAGACGATGGAAGCGGAAGGGCTGACAGAGGGACAGCAGCAGATAAAGGATGCGTTTGAGACCTATGGCGTCAAGGACTACATCATGTTACAGAAAGGTGATGTGAAGATTGCCGTTATCGGTGTTTTCGGCAAGGATTCCCTTGCCTGTGCGCCTACCTGTGAGCTGTTATTCAAAGAGCCGGTGGATGCGGTGCGCGACACGGTAAAAGAGATTGAGCAGAACGAAGACGCTGACATGATTCTGTGCGTTTCCCACAGCGGAACCTGGGAGGATGAGAGCAAGTCCGAGGACGAGATTCTGGCAAAAGCCGTGCCGGAGCTGGATTTGATTATCAGCGGACACACGCATACCAGGATTGATACGCCGATTGTTCACGGCAATACGTATATTGTGTCCGCCGGAGAGTATGGCAAATATCTTGGTTCGCTGCATATGGTGCAAAAAGAAGACGGAAGATGGAGCATGGAGTCCTATGAGCTGCTTCCGGTGACGGATTCGATTGCGGAAAATGCGGCGGTTGCGGAGCGGATTGCAGAATTTATGGCATCGGTAAATGAGGGGTATCTGTCGCAGTTTGGCTATACACGCGATACCGTGCTTGCAGAAAATACCATCGAATTTGACAAACAGAAGGACTTAGAGGCAGAGCACACCGAGCATAATCTCGGAAATATTCTTTCGGATGCCTATGTCTATGCGGTGACGAATGCTTCGGATTATGACGGCGTGCCGGTGGATATGGCGGTTGTACCAAGTGGAACTGTGCGGGATACCTACACGACAGGGGACATCACGGTGGAGGATGTATTTAACTCCTTCTCCCTTGGAATCGGACGTGACGGCGTGCCGGGATATCCGCTTGTGAGCGTTTATCTGACCGGAAAAGAATTAAAAACTGCCGCAGAAATCGATGCGTCCATATCCGATTACATGACAACGGCAAGACTTTATACGAGCGGGCTGTGCTTTTCCTACAACCCACACCGGATGATTTTAAATAAGGTGACGGATGTCTGGCTGCGGACGGCGGACGGAAGCCGTAAGGAGCTTGAGGATGACAAACTTTACCGCGTGGTGGCAGACCTCTACAGTGCACAGATGCTTGGAGCCGTCACGGATATGTCCTACGGATTGCTTTCCCTTCAGCCAAAGTGGGCGGACGGAACTGTCATCGAAGACCTTGAGGATGCAATTGTACTTGAAGATGGAAAAGAGTTAAAGGCATGGGCGGCAATTGCCGAATATATGGAATCCTTTGAAGATACGGACGGAGACGGGATTGCAGATGTACCGGAGTCTTATCGCAGCCCGGACGGAAGAAAAGTGGTCGAGGACAGCAAAAATCTTGGCGACCTCTTAAGAAATCCGAGCGGATATGCGATTGCAATTGTAATAATCTTTATCGTTTTGCTTTTAATAGTTGTGCTCTTAGTAGTGTTAGTGGTAAAATTGATAAAACACCTCGGAAAAAAGAGAACGAGAAAGCATTAACAGGAGAGAGATAATGAGCGCGCAGGACAAGACAGAGCAGGTAGTACGTGAGCTTCTTCTTTTGTTTGCCAAAAGCGAAGTGTATGATCCGGAAACAAACCGTATTATTGTGGATAAAAAAAAGGTGCTTGAGCTTTTGAACCGTCTGACACACTGCATCTATGAGATTATGGATGAACATGAGCTGACGAAGCAGAGCCGGGACAAAGCAGAGCGGGAAGCGAAAAAACGCGGCGAGGAAATCGTCTGGGATGCAAGCAGGAAGGCGGAAGATGTCTATGCGGCATCTGTCATGTATACAAACGAAGCATTGCAACGCGTTCAGCAGATTATGCAGAAAGCGACGGATTCTGTCCGTGAAGTCTATGACAAAATGGATGAGGAACTCAAAAAACAGCAGGAGTATGTCAGAAGCGACCAGTTTGATTTGAAGGGACATTTAGAGGACCTTGTCGATACCGACAAATACTTAAAGCTGATTGAGGAGCGCAATAAGCAGATTAAAAAAGAGCAGGAAAAAGAAAAGCACGCGGGGGAGCCGTCTCCTTATGCTGGGGTGAAACCGGAAATCCGTGTGAATGCGGAATATTTTGAGAAGGCAGGCATTCCGTTGGAAGAGGAAGCGGGAGAGCAGGAAGAGCAGAATGAGGAGACACCAAAGGAAGCGGTGCAGGCAGAGGTAAACGTGAATCTGGATGCGGAATATTTTAAGTGGAAAGAAGGAGAAAACGAGAAAACGGAGAAAAAACCAGAGAAAAATTCCGGATTTTTAAGAAAATTCTTTGAGTAATTGAAAAATGTAGTTGTAATAAAAAAACGCCCGTGTTAGAATACTACAATAACAGATGTAGTATATAAAACAGGGGGATTAGTATGGAACCAAAAGACAGGGAACAAAAGCGCAGGGAACGCAAAGAACGTCGTCGGAGAAACCGGGAACTTAAGAGGGGAGCAGGGATGCTTCATAGGTACGACTCTTTTTACGGGCAAAGAACGAATCACGACTGGATGTTTGTGTATACGGGGACATCGACAGATATTATGTCTTATGTCTCAGTGTTGCTTTTGAACCCTGCCTTTATTTTTTATGGAATTATCTTTGTCACTGGAAGAATCTATAATATTTTTCTGATGTACCTCATCATCGATGGGATTACGATTCTCGGATGGGTACTGCTTGCACTGCATCAGAAGAAGGAGCAGGATGAGTGGAATCGCATGACGTATGAGGAACGCATGGAATATTGCAAAAAACTTGTCGATTCACTCAGTGAAATAGAGGATGAAAGAAAGATGCGGGACAAAAAGTAGCCATATTTAAAAATAAATTAAGAAATACCCACTATGACTGTTCAGATTTTCCTGCTAAAATACACTGTAATAGACGAATTAGTACAGTGAGGCGGAACCCGCCGGATGGGAGGAAGATAGATGCAGACCATATTAGTGTGCGATGATGACAGGGAAATCGTAGAGGCGATTGACATCTATTTACAGCAGGAAGGATTTCATGTGCTCAAAGCATATGACGGGGAAGAAGCAATAGAGATTTTAAAGAAAGAAGAAGTGCATCTCTTAATTATGGATGTGATGATGCCGCGTCTTGATGGAATCCGTGCGACACTTAAAATTCGTGAGGAAAGCAGTATTCCGATTATTATTTTGTCCGCAAAAACAGAAGATTCGGATAAAATTCTTGGACTTAATATCGGCGCGGACGATTATGTGGAGAAGCCGTTTAACCCGTTAGAGCTGGTGGCGCGCGTAAAATCACAGCTCAGACGGTATACACAGCTTGGCAACGTGGCAGAGGGAAGTGATGCAGTCTATACGGTGGGCGGACTCTCCATCAATGATGATCTGAAAGAAGTTACCGTGGACGGTGAGCAGGTGAAACTGACGCCGATTGAATACAACATTTTGCTGCTTTTAGTGAAGAATCAGGGAAAGGTGTATTCCATCAACCAGATTTATGAGAGTATCTGGAATGAGGATGCCATTGGCGCGGATAATACGGTTGCCGTGCATATCCGGCATATCCGTGAGAAGATTGAGATTAACCCGAAGGAGCCGCGCTACTTAAAGGTAGTGTGGGGCGTTGGCTACAAAGTAGAAAAAAGCGAGAGATAACATATGGAAAAAAATTCTTATACGTATGCAGCAAAACTGACCGGAATGATACTGCATCAGTTTTTTGCCATAGTTCTCACCGTCAGCGTATTTCTTTTGACAGCACTGATTGACCGCAATATTCTTGGATTTACAGATATTGGGACGGATGAATTCGTAAAATCCGGGTATTACACAAACTGCATGGAGCAGAAATGCCGGGATTTAAGCGAATACCTTCATCTGATGAAGAAGGGCAGCAGACGCAGTGCGGAAGAGGAAAAAATATACCTGCAATACGACAATGAATTTCAGCAGAAGGAGACGAATTTCTGCTACTGGTACAAGTTGGACGGAGAGTGGTACACCAACCAGCCGGACAGGGAAAATTATCAGGATTTTGATACCCAGACAGTCACATATGAGGCAAAAAACATGGGAGATTACCTCATCTATGACATGGAAGAAAAAACCTTTTCCACCAACATTTCCGGGCTGGCGGACAGCTTTTTTGGAAGCTATAATAATCAGATGTACTGGCCGCTTGAGAATGTGGTGTTAGTCATCGGCGTTGATACCGATTTTACGGCGCAGGATGATTTATACGATGCGAGTAATGAGTATGTGAAGCTGCATCCATGGGTAAAAATCAGTATCGTAGGAGCATTTATCAGCCTGATTGGATGGATTCTCACACTGGTGTATTTAACGATTGCGGCGGGACACAGGGAAGGCGAGGAAGGCATCCATCTAAGCTGGATTGATAAAATAAAGACGGAAATTGTCACTGCCGCCTTTTTGCTGATTGCAGTCGAGCTGGTGCTCTTAGTCAGCCATGTCAATAACCGGACGTGGAATGTGTCGGGACTTCTGGTTGCATACGGTACGGTCAGTTTCGTATTGGATACCGCATTCCTTATTTTTTATCTGAGCATGGTGCGCCGCATGAAGGCGGAAGTTATGTGGCAAAACAGCCTTGCCTGCTGGCTCTGCCGGGGAATCGGCAAGACGTTTCGTGAGCGGACGGTGACGGTGCGGGTTTTGGCGCTGTTTGGAATCCACATGATAGTCTGCTTTATTCTGGCGATGGGGGCGTTTTATTACAGGAAAGTGGCTGCGCTGGTGCTTTTATTGGTGTTCTGCGGTGTCGAAGCGTATTTCATCCTGCGGGAAGCGGTCGAACAGTACCGGATTTTAAGCGGTGTTGAGCATATCAGAGAGGGTGCGCTCACAGAGAAAATCGATTTGGACGAGCTGCACGGGGAAAACCGCAGGCTTGCGGAGTCGATTAACGATATCGGAGCCGGACTTCTGCGTGTCGTTGATGACAATACGAAAAATGAGCGGATGAAGGCAGATTTGATTACGAATGTCTCGCATGACATCAAGACACCGCTCACATCAATCATTAATTATGTAAACCTGCTTCGGATGGAGGATATCGAAAATGAGCGTGCACGCGGCTATATCGAAATCATAGATGAGAAGTCACAGCGCTTAAAGCAGCTTACGATGGATTTGGTGGAAGCGTCGCGTATCAGCTCGGGTAATATCAAGCTCGATATGCAAAAGATTGATATTGTGGAGTTAGTCTACCAGACCGGAGGGGAATTTAACGAGAAGTTTGAGACGAAGGAGCTTACTATCGTGACAAAGCTTCCGAAGTCGGCGGTGTTTATCTATGCAGACGGCAGGCAGCTTTACCGGGCGGTGGAGAACCTTTATAACAATGTGGCGAAATATGCGCTTGAAAAAACGCGTGTTTACGTGGAAGTCATGGCGAAGGACGGACGGGCGGTATTTTCTATCCGGAATGTGTCCGAGCGTTCCTTAGCACAGGAAAACAGCAATGCAGGGGATTTGACGGAGCGTTTTACCAGAGGGGATTCCTCACGCACGACCGAGGGCAGCGGTCTTGGACTTTCGATTGCCAAGAACCTGACCGGACTTATGGGGGGCGAATTTAAGATTACGGTTGACGGGGATTTGTTTATTGCAACGATGGTATTTCCGCTTTATACGGAAGCATAAAGGAGATGGTATGTATGGTCAAAGCGGTGATTTTTGACATGGATGGGGTTTTGATTGACACAGAGAAATGGCTGAATAAATACTGGCGGCAGGCGGCAGCGGAAGCCGGATTTGAGATGACAAACGAGCAGGCACTCTCGATTCGCAGCCTGGCAGGAAAATATGCGGCACCCTATTTACAGGGAATATTTGGGGATAAATTTGCCTATTGGAGTATCAGAGAGCGGAGAAAAGAACTCATGCGTGAGCATATCAGGGCACACGGAATCGAGAAGAAACCGGGTGTCGATGAAATGCTCGATTATCTTCATGGCAGAAACATCAAAGCGGCAGTGGCAACTGCCACAGATCCGGTGCGGACGAAGGATTATCTGACACAGATAGGCGTGTATGACCGGTTTGATAAGGTAGTCTGTGCAACGATGGTTGAAAACGGCAAGCCACAGCCGGATATTTATCTGTATGCATGTGAACAGATTGGGGAGGCGCCGGGGGACTGCCTTGCGATTGAAGATTCGCCAAATGGAGTCCATTCTGCGGTGAGTGCCGGAATTAAGACTGTTATGGTGCCGGATTTGTCGCAGCCGGATGAGGAGACCGCCGGTATGATTGTAGCGAAGGCAGATACGCTTTACGATGTGATTATGGAAATGGAAGACGGGGCTATCCGATAAAAAAGGAAAGCTTTCCTCAATGAATTTTACAAGGTATCAGTTTAGCGTGTAAAAGTGCTTGATTTTTAGAGCGGCTGCTTATATAATTCTATTGCGAGGCAGTAAGCATTGCGGGCAATGATTGACAGATTGGAGGAAAACTATGAAATTATACGATGGTGGAGTGTATCTGGTAAATGGAACAGAGCTCATCGAAGACGGTGCGGGGGCAGCGGAAGCGATTGCAGCGAAGACCGGACTTCATATCACAAAGGAGCAGGCAGCGGAGCAGACCATTGCCTATGGAATTTTAAATAAGCATAATACTTCCGGGGATATGAAACATCTCCAGATTAAATTTGATAAACTGACATCTCATGACATTACATTCGTAGGAATTATTCAGACGGCGCGTGCGTCAGGACTTGAAAAATTCCCGATTCCTTATGTTCTTACGAACTGCCACAACAGTCTTTGCGCAGTTGGCGGAACGATTAACGAGGATGACCACATGTTTGGACTTACCTGTGCAAAGAAATACGGTGGTATGTACGTACCGCCTCATCAGGCAGTCATTCATCAGTTTGCAAGAGAAATGCTTGCCTGCGGCGGCAGCATGATTCTCGGTTCCGATTCCCACACACGTTATGGTGCACTTGGTACGATGGCAGTGGGCGAAGGCGGACCGGAGCTTGTAAAACAGCTTTTAAATAAGACCTACGATATTGATATGCCGGGTGTGGTAGGCGTATATTTGACCGGAGCACCGCAGAAGGGTGTCGGCCCTCAGGACGTGGCACTTGCAATTATCGGGGAGGTATTTGACCGCGGCTATGTGAAGAATAAAGTAATGGAATTTGTCGGACCTGGCGTTTCAAACTTAAGCGCAGATTTCAGAATCGGCGTGGATGTTATGACGACAGAGACCACCTGTCTGTCTTCCATCTGGAAAACAGATGATACGATTAAAGAATTTTATGAGATTCACGGAAGAAGCGGTGATTACAAAGAGCTGAATCCGGGAACCGTTGCATACTATGACGGCATGATTGAGATTGACTTAAGCAAGATTAAGCCGATGATTGCAATGCCGTTCCATCCGAGCAACACCTATACGATTGAGGAACTCAACCAGAATCTGTTTGACATTCTTGATGACTGCGAGAAGCGTGCAAATGTCAGCTTCGATGGCGCAGTGAAGTTAGATTTAAAGAGCAAAGTGCGAAACGGCAGACTTTATGTAGACCAGGGAATCATCGCAGGCTGTGCCGGCGGTGGATTTGAAAATATCTGTGATGCAGCCGATATTCTGCGCGGCGCAAGCATCGGACCGGACGAGTTTACCTTAAGCGTATATCCGGCAAGTACACCGGTTTACATGGAACTCGTGAAGAACGGTGCAGTTGCAGCATTGATGGAGACAGGTGCGATTGTGAAGACCGCATTCTGCGGACCATGCTTTGGTGCAGGTGATACACCGGCAAACAATGCGTTCTCTATCCGTCATTCCACCAGAAACTTCCCGAACCGTGAAGGTTCCAAGGTACAAAAAGGGCAGGTGGCATCGGTGGCGCTGATGGATGCCCGCTCTATTGCAGCGACAGCAGCAAACAAAGGATATCTGACAGCAGCTACAGATGTAGACGTAGAGTACAGCAAACCGAAATACTTCTTTGACAAACGCATTTATGAGAACCGTGTATTTGACAGCAAGGGCGTTGCAGACCCGTCCGTGGAAATCCATTTTGGACCAAACATCAAGGACTGGCCGGCAATGAGTAAGCTTCCGGAAAATATGGTATTAAAGGTTGTTTCCGAGATTCACGACCCGGTAACCACAACAGACGAGCTGATTCCGTCCGGAGAGACTTCTTCCTTCCGTTCCAATCCGCTTGGACTTGCCGAGTTTACACTTTCGAGAAAAGACCCGCTTTATGTGGAACGCGCGAAAGAAATCCAGAAGGCACAGAAGGCAGTCGAAGCCGGAGAAGACCCGGTAGAAAAGACAGCAGAGTTAAAAGACGTACTTTCTGCGATCAAGGCAGCGTTCCCGGAACTGGATGCTGCAGGCTATGACCCGGAGAAGATTGGCTTTGGAAGCACGATTTTTGCAGTGAAACCGGGAGACGGCTCTGCGCGTGAGCAGGCAGCTTCCTGCCAGAAGGTATTAGGCGGCTGGGCAAACATTGCAAATGAATATGCAACCAAGCGTTACCGCTCAAACCTCATCAACTGGGGTATGCTTCCGTTTTTGATTCCGGAAGGAGAGCTTCCGTTTAAGAATCTTGACTACCTGTTCCTGCCGGAGATTCGTAAGGCAGTGGAAGAAAAGCAGAGCGAAATTAAGGCATATGCGGTTACAGAAGGCGGACTGAAAGAGTTTACGTTACAGCTGGGTGCGCTGACAGACGATGAGCGTGAAATTATCTTAAAGGGATGCCTGATTAATTATTACAGAGATTAAGAGAAAATAAAGAATCTATTAAAAGGATGGAATAGAGAGCGCTTTTCCATCCTTTTATCTTTCCAAACGCTACGTAAAGAGGTATAATAATGATACGAAAACAGCAGAAGAGGGGGACATTTTTTTGAACGGAAAGAACAATAATGAAGCAGGCAAAGAAAGGGAAAAGCAGGGCGGTTTTGGATTAAAACAGTATGTGATTGTGGCACTTGTGGTGTTTATTACATTCTGTTGCTGCACCCTGTTTTTTTTCATGATATACCGTTATAACGGATTTGCGGATTTCTGGAAAAATCTGGGTGTTATTTTGCAGCCGATTACCATTGGTGTGGTGTTAGCATATCTGTTAAATCCGGTCATGATGTTTGTAGAACACTGGTGTAACAAGTTTTTTCAACCGCGGATGAAGAATAAGCGCCGCGCGGAGAAACTTTCCCGTGCAATCGGAATTGTGGGAGCACTTGTTTTTTTGATTGGAATCATAGTTCTTCTTCTGGCGGCAATCATTCCGTCTGTCGTCAACAGTATCCAGAGCGTGGTTACGAACTTCCAGTCGGAGGCAAACCAGCTGATGGAGTGGGTAGATGATTTTATGAAAGGGGACTCAGAAATTGCAACAATGGTTTCAAATGCAATGGAGAGTGCCAGTGAAGCAATCCAGAAGTTTTTAAAGAATGACATTATGACAACCGCTCAGACCTATATCACCTCGATTACGAGCGGCGTGTACTACGGGGTAAAGTTTTTTATTAATATATTAGTTGGTCTGATTGTATCGGTGTATGTGCTTGCAAGCAAGGAGAAATTTGCAGGACAGGCGAAGAAAATCCTCTATGCAACCTTTAAACCGGTGCGTGCGAATGTGATTCTTGAGACCATCCGTAAGAGCAATGAGATTTTCGGTGGATTTATCAGCGGTAAAATTCTTGATTCCGCCATTATTGGTGTGCTTGCTTACATCGTGCTCAGTATTATGAAGATGCCGGATACCATACTCGTGGCAGTGATTATCGGTGTCACAAACGTCATTCCGTTTTTCGGACCGTTTATCGGAGCGGTTCCGTCGTTTTTGATTATTGTGCTGCAGAACCCGGTTCAGGGCTTGTACTTCCTGATTTTTGTGTTTATTTTACAGCAGATTGACGGAAATATTATCGGACCAAAGATTTTAGGAGACTCTACCGGACTTTCCTCCTTCTGGGTGGTATTTGCCATTATGATTTTCGGCGGACTGTGGGGATTTGTCGGAATGCTTTTAGGAGTGCCGATTATGGCGGTTATCTACTACGTGGCACAGCGCACGGTTTCTTATTTCCTGCGCAAACGGGGGCTTACGGATGCGACGGACGATTATATCGAACTGGAGCGTGTAGACAAAACTACAAACGAAATGATATACCCAAAACCACCGGAAAAAGATGAGGAAGAGACACCGGAGGATGACCGGTAGATTTTGACATCTATCAGTGCGTATGATAAACTAAAACGGAATAAACGCAACGTGCACATTTGAGGTGGCAGAATTGGATAAATATGAGTATAAATTAAAACTTGACCAGATGAAATCGCTCACTTCGGAGAGAAAATACGACGAGGCGGCAGAGATTGCCGACACGATTAACTGGCATAAAATAAAAAATGTAAACGCACTGATAAAAGCGGGTGAAATCTACGAAGCAGTCGGCAGGTATGAGGAGAGCAGGGAAATTCTGCTCGCAGCATATGACCGGTCACCGATTGGCCGAATGATTATCTACCGTCTGGCAGAAGTTGCAATTAAGATGAAGGATTTTGAGGAAGCGAAAGACTACTATCAGGAATTCGTGGAGATTGCACCGCATGATAATCTGAAATATGTGTTGAAATATAAGATTTGCAGGGCACAGGGCGCAGACATAAATACGTTAATTGCAATTCTTGAGGAACTGAAAGAACAGGAATATTCCGAGGAATGGGCATATCAGCTTGCTTACCTGTACCATAAGGCCGGCATGAGTGAAAAATGCGTGGACGCCTGCGATGAACTGATTCTGTGGTTCGGTGACGGACCGTACGTAGAGCGTGCGCTGGAATTGAAGATGCTTTATCAGCCGCTCTCCAAACAGCAGGAGGACAAGTACCGCCGTTTCAGACAGCAGAAGGAAGGTATCGTGGAGGTGCGGCCGGAGGATACGCTTGAATCTGGAGAAGTGGTGCGGGAGACCGTTCAGATTCCGGACGTGGAGCTTTCCCCGGAGCGGTTTAACACACAGAACCTTCAGGAAGAACTGCAAAAGAGCATGCAGCAGATTATGGATGCCACCAAAAAAGAAACAGTACAGAATGGCATGGATAATATCAAGAAGCTGGTAGAAGATATTCCGTACCTTCAGATTCCGAAGGAAGAGCCGGTGCAGGCAGAGACAGGGCAGGAGATTGATGATTCGTTAAAGATTAATTTTAAGAATCTGTTAGCGGAAGAACATGACGGACAAATCAGTATGTGTGTGCCGGACAGTGCACTTGAGCATCAGATTACCGGACAGATGAGTATTGAGGAAATTCTTGCAGAGTGGGAGCGCACCAGACATGCTGCGGAAGTTGCTTTGCAGGAGGCAGAGCAGCAGAAGCTTGAATCGGCAAAGGCAAAGGCATTGCAGGAGGCAGGAGACATCATGGGACGTCTTGCAGATGTCATGCCGAAATTAGACCCGGATTTTGCACAGAAGGGTCTGTTAGAAGAGCCGAATATCGCCGGAAATCCAATAGAAGAAGATAAAGCAGCCCAGATGGTTGCCAATATGAACCAGCTGTTACAGCAGGAGATTGACAGACTTTCTAATGAGAATGCCCGGATGGATGAAAAACTTGCGGCAGCAGCGGCAGGCACTGAAACTGTTTATCAGGAAGAGCCGGAAACGTTTGCAGCACCGGGTGTGATGGAACTGACACCGGAAGCGGGCGAAGAACAGATGCCGCAGGAGGATGTGCTGACACAGAAGACCAAAGAACTTCCGAAGATTACGCTGCCGGACGAATATGAACCGCTTGAGGAAGAGTTTGTGACAGAAGACCTTGTGGCAGAAGAACTGGAGAACCCTGCGTCTGACGAGAAAGACCTTGTGACAGAGGAACCGGAAGGAATCTTTGACGAGGAGACCGTTGAGGAGGAAGAAGTTCCACCGGTATTTGCAGAGGAAGAAGACTTACCGGAAATTGAGCTGCCGGAGGAAGAGGCTGCATTTATGCAGCGGAGTTTCACAAAGAAGGCAGTGTTCGAGAAGCCGGCACCGCTTCCTGAAATAGAGGAGCCGGACGAGGATGACATCCGCAATCATTCGGTACATTCGCTGACCGGAGAACTGCGTGAAATATTTACATATTTTGTATCCATCAAGGGAATGGAAAAGCAGATTTGTCAGGCATTGACCGGAGCGGGAAATCATCTTGCAAATGGTAAAACCGCATCCACAGGAAACCTTGTGATTCAGGGAGCTGAGGGCAGCGGAAAGACAATGCTTGCGACAGATATTGTAAAAGCACTTCAGAAAGAGGTTGGTAAGCCAAACGGAAAGGTTGGAAAGATCGAGGCGGAAGTCTTGAATCAGAAAGATATTGCAGAGCTTTTGAAAAAAGTGGCAGGGGGATGCCTCATTATTGAGAAAGCGGGAAATCTTTCCAGGGAAGCCGCAGTGAAACTGGGACTTTTGCTTGCAAGTGATACAAGCGGTACGTTTGTTATTATGGAAGATACCCATAAGAATATTGCAAATGTACTTGCGAAAGACGAAGGTTTTGCAGCCCGGTTTTCTGAAAAAATTCAGATTCCGATTTTTACAAGTGATGAGCTGGTTGCATTTGCAAAAGCATATGCAAATGAACTTGGCTATACAATCGATGAGATGGGAATTCTTGCACTTTACAACAGTATCAGTAATATTCAGAAGCTGGATAAGGCCACCACTTTGATGGAGATAAAAGAGATTGTGGATCAGGCGATTCGCAAATCGGAGAAAGGGGCGCTAAAGAAAGCATTTCATATTCTCACCGCCAGAAGGTATGATGAGAATGATTATATCATACTTTATGAGAAGGATTTCGAATTTTAGAAATAAAAAGAATGAGGGGTAAAGGGTATGGCAAATTTCACAGAATTAGACCGTTACCTGTTTGGACAGGCAACACACTACGACATTTATAAGAAACTTGGAGCCCATGTTGCAGAACGCAAAGGCAAAAAAGGTGTCTGCTTTGATGTGTGGGCGCCAAATGCGGCAAGAGTCTGGGTTATCGGAACCTTTAACAACTGGAGCGAGACAGCAAATGAGATGGAATGTCTTGAACCGGAGTCAATGGGAATTTTTGAGCTTTTTATTCCGAAGGTCAAACAGGGAGATTTGTATAAGTACCTTATTGAGACAAAAGATGGAAGACGCCTCTATAAGGCAGACCCATATGCAAATTATGCAGAATTAAGACCGGGAACGGCATCCGCAGTTTTTGATATTTCCGGACTGAAATGGACGGATGAGAAATGGATGGAGGCACGCCGCAGCGTGCAGGATGTATATGCCCAGCCGATGGCAATCTATGAGGTACATCCGGGTTCCTGGAAACGGCATCCGGGAAGGGAAGACGATGGATTCTACAGTTATCGTCAACTGGCAGAAAACCTCATTCCGTACGTGGTAAAGATGGGATACACGCACATTGAATTGATGGGAATTTCGGAGTATCCGTTTGACGGTTCCTGGGGCTATCAGGTGACCGGATATTATGCACCGACGTCAAGATATGGAACACCGGAGGACTTTGCATACTTTGTAAATGAGTGTCACAAACACAAAATCGGTGTGATTCTTGACTGGGTACCGGCACATTTTCCAAAAGATGCCCATGGACTGGCAGAGTTTGACGGAACCTGTCTCTACGAATATGCAGACCCACGCAAGGGTGAGCACCCGGATTGGGGAACAAAGATTTTTGACTATGGCAAGAATGAGGTCAAGAACTTCCTGATAGGAAGTGCGTTGATGTGGATAGAGCACTATCACATTGACGGACTGCGGGTGGACGCAGTGGCATCCATGCTGTATCTGGATTACGGCAAGGAAGCGGGACAGTGGATTCCGAACAAGTACGGCGATAACAAGAACCTGGAGGCAATTGAATTTTTCAAGCACATCAATACGCTGATTCTTGGACGCAATCCGGGAGCTGTGATGATTGCTGAGGAATCGACGGCATGGCCGAAGGTAACGGGGTCTGTGAAAGAAGACGGATTGAATTTCAGTTACAAGTGGAATATGGGCTGGATGCATGATTTCCTGGATTATATGAAACTTGACCCGATTTTCCGTAAGGGGAACCACAACAAGATGACATTTGCCATGACCTATAATGAGAGTGAAAAATACATTCTGGTGCTCTCTCATGATGAGGTGGTACATTTAAAATGTTCCATGATTAACAAGATGCCGGGACTTGGCGTGGACAAATTCCGCAATCTGATGGTTGGATACGCATTTATGATGGGACATCCGGGGAAGAAGCTTCTGTTTATGGGACAGGATTTTGCACAGATTCAGGAATGGAGCGAGGCGAGAGAGCTTGACTGGTATCTGCTTGAGAATCCGGACCATCTCCATGTGCAGAATTTTATGAAGGAACTGTTACATATTTACAAAAAGAACCCGGCGATGTATGAACTCGACAGCAACTGGAATGGATTTGAGTGGATAAATGCCAACGATGCGGACCGCAGTATTTTCAGTTTCGTGAGAAAGAGCAAGGATGGAAAGAACAATCTGTTGTTTGTCTGCAATTTTACTCCGGTTGCAAGAGATGACTACCGCGTTGGTGTGCCAAAGAAAAAGTCTTACAAACTGATTTTAAATAGTGATGACGAAAAATTTGGCGGTTCAGGAAAAGAGCGTCCGGTGAGTTACAAGGCACTGGCGCAGCCGTGCGATGGAAGAGAGTTTTCATTCGCATATCCGCTTCCGGCATACGGAGTGGCAGTTTTTAAATATTAATAATTGAGCTGATTTGACCGATATAATAATCAGCTATGGATGGCGCACCTATTTCGATGGAACGAAAGAATGCGCCATCTTTGTGTCCAGATGAGGAAAGGTACGGTTTATTTGATGATGAGAGTGGAACAGCAGCAGAATCCAATCTTAGAGATGTTACAGCAGGCAGGCGTCCAGGAGAAGGATGCGGTTGCGGGATTTGGGCAGGAGATTGTCGCAAAGCGAAGCAGTGCGACAGCAAATCAGACAGTCAATATGAAGGATGCGACGTATTTGAAACCCGGAAAAGAGGGAAAGGATACGGTTGCCGATGAAATAGAGCAAAACGGAACATTAGATGCGACGGACCGCAAAAATCAGATGGTGGTTCTTGCCGGAACTACATCTGAAGAAGATTACCGGAAAATGCAGGAAGACGGGTTTTCCCTGGATTCTACGACCGGAAATACAATTGTGACGGTGACGGATAAAATCAAAGCGCAGCTCGCAAAAGCAGGGGTAGATATTTCCTGTTTTGGGGATGACTTGAGTATGGAACAGCTACAGGCGATTACAGGAAACATTGGACTTGCCATGCAGCTTGCTGAAAGTATGCAAAAAGCGGATTTGCCGGTTAACGAGGACTCTGTCAGCAATGCAGTGGATGCGTTTGAGCAGGCACAGGGAATCCGGAAATTAGATGATGGCGCCATCAAGTATCTGCTCGATAATGAACTTGAACCGACAATTGACAATCTTTATATGGCAGAATTTGCCGGTGGATATCAGGCACCGGAGACGTTAGATGTGTCCTCGTTTGAAGACCAGATTAAAAAGGTGATTTCTGGTGCGGGGCTTGAGGTAAATGATACAACGATGGCAGACAGCAAGTGGCTGTTGGAAAACGAGATTCCGCTTACCGCAGAAAATTTGCAATATATGGAAGCCTTAAAGAATCTGCAATTCCCGTTGGATGAGGGAACCGTGATAGATGGAATCACGGAGGCAGTTGCAGAGGGAAAAAGTGCGCGCGATGCGCTTTTAATACCGGAGTTTCGTCTGATGGAACAGGCAAAACAGGCGGCAGACGTTGTAAATAATGCGACAGAAGAGGATGTAGATTATCTGGTTTCCCATGACATGGAGTTTACCGTTGCAAATCTTGCGAAGGCAGCAGGTCAGACAGATGAGACACAGACAGATGATGCGCCGGCAGCATCCAAAGAGGAGCAGACGGGTACAGCAGCGGGTGCGGCAGCATCCGAAGGGGAGCAGACGGGTGCGACAGCGTCCGATGAGGTGCAGGATGCAGACATGGTCTATGACAGAAGCAGCCTCGACAAACTGACTGCGAGACGTCAGCTTGAGGAAATCCGCCTTGCAATGACGGTAGAAGCAAACTATACTCTTCTGAAAAAAGGAATTTCAATTGATACAGAGCCGATTTCTGAACTGATTGACCAGTTGAAATCCATGGAACAGGATTATTATGTAAACCTGCTGAAAGCACAGGGCGCAGACCATGCCGAAGAGAAGGCATCCCTGCTGTTAGAAACGACCGAAAAGATTGCAGGAATCAAGACGGTTCCGGCTTACGTACTTGGTTATCGACAGGCAGATGTTTCTACAATTGAGGGAATCCACAGAGAAGGTACTGCGTTAAAGGATACTTTTGAGCGTGCAAACAGAAGCTATGAGACAATGATGACCATGCCGAATGAAGAACTGGGTGATTCTATCCAGAAGGCATTTGGCAATGTGGATGAAATCCTAAAGGATGCAAATTTAGAGCTTACGGATGCAAACCGGAGAGCTGTGCGGATTCTTGCCTATAATCAGACCGCGATTACGCAGGAGAATGTGGCGCAGGTGAAGGCGGCAGATGAAGAAGTACAGCGCGCATTCAAAAATCTCACGCCAGCGGTAGTGACCCGTATGATTAAGGATGGAATTAATCCGCTCGAGATGGATATTTCAGAGGTGAATGAGACCGCAGAGCAGATTGCTTCCGACATTGGAGACCAGGATAAGAACCGTTTCAGCGAATATTTGTGGAAATTAGAGCAGAATCACCAGATCAGTGAGGAGGAGCGGAGCGCATACATCGGAATTTACCGCCTGATTCGTCAGGTGGATAATACGGACGGGGCTGCTGTGGGAGCATTATTACAGCAGGGAGCGCCTGTCACGATGAAAAATCTCCTGACGGCTGTTCGAAGTGAACACCGCAGCGGAAAAATGGATGTCACTGTCGATGATTCCTACGGCGGATTGGAGAGCCTTAAAACCTCCGGCGTGTCCATTACAGAGCAGATTGAAGCCGGATATCAGTTTAATTGCTTAAAAGATGTACTCGGTGAAATGACACCAGGCATGATTGGTGCAGTCATGGAGCAGAATCCGAACTGGCAGGATATGACACCGGAGCAGCTAAAGGAAGCGATGACAGAATTTCAGGGCACCGAAGCGGGAGAAGCGCTTGCAAAAGAAGAGCAGAAGCTTTCCAATGCTTATGCGAAAGAGCAGTTAGCGCAGTTTAAGGAAAGTGCAGAGGTTTCGGAAGATGTGTATACAATTCTTGAAAAATACGATGTACCGAATACCTCCCTCAATCTTCTTGCAATGGATGCGATGCTCTCGAACCGTAATCAGGTATTTGCACAGTTATTCGGTGGCAAAAACAGTGCCGGTTCTAAATTTACTGCGGATAACAATAAAACTACAAATAAAAAAGAACGTGAAGATGCAGTACTTGAGGCATTTGCAGAAGCACTGTCAGATCCGGAAGGACTTTTAAATGCACAGCAGCAGTTGACGGAACTTGCGGCAGACAAGATGGAAAATGCCATGAATCAGGATGCGGTTACAAGTCTTGATATCCGTGATATGAAACTTTTGTCTGCACAGATTGAGCTGAATACTTCCTTTATGAAAGAGGAGCAGTATTCGATACCGGTGCGAGTGGACGATGATGTGGTAAACGTTTCCTTAAAGATTGTCCGCGGTGCAGGAACAAAGGGAATTGTTGATGTGACGATGGAACAGGAGGATACCGGTAAGATAGCGGCGACCTTCCAGGCAAAAGAAGAAGGAATCAGTGGTCTTATTACCTCCGACCGCAAAGAGACAAAGGAGCGTCTCGAGGGAATGGCAGAGCGCTTAAATGAACAGCTTTTTGGCGCAGACGAGAAAACAGCGGACATTCATTACGCACAGATTTCAGATTTGGATTTGAATCATTTTTCCATGGGTGCATATGGCGCAGATGCCGATACGACAGAAACAGCAGACGCGGCAGGAGAGTCTTATCAGGTACAGACGGCAAGACTCTACCGCATCGCAGAAAACTTTATTCAGTTGGTACAGCAGACGTTATAACAGATTTTCTGCCTGCAGATATTCTAAAATACCGAGGTGGATGGCATAGACGAGCTGATTTTGATAGTCATCTGTCAGAAGCAGTGCAGCCTCCTCTTCATTGCTTAAAAACCCACATTCTACGATTACGGTAGGTGTGGGTGTTTTTTTGAGCAGATAATAGCTTTCGTTGGCTTTTGCCGCTCTGTGATTCTCCGGGTCAACTTCTGCAATCAGGTTTTTTTGAATCAGTTCCGCTAATTCCTTTCCCTTGGCGGACTGTCCGTAGTAAAAGACCTGTGCGCCCTTGATGTCTGCGGTGGGATAACTGTTCTGGTGCAGACTGACTGTAAAGACAGGGTTGGCATCGGTGATAATCTGGCATCGTTTCTGCATATCTTCTACTTTTTTGTTAGTGGAACTTTCTGCGTATAAACCGGCATCACTGTCGCGGGTCAATACGACTTTGATGTTATCTTCTTCAAGCAGTGCCTTTAATTTCAGGGCAAGGGCGAGATTGATATCCTTTTCGAGTGCATCATTGATTCCAACCTTTCCGGGGTCCGAACCGCCGTGCCCGGCATCGACGACAATACATATCTGACCGGAGTCTTTCTGGGATGCTTCAGAGGAGGATTCAGAAAATTCGGTGGATTCAGAGGAGGACTCTTTGGAGGCGGCAGTTGTCTGCACAAGGATGGCCCCCTGTCTGGCAAGAATAAATGCTGCTGCTAACAGGCACAGTGTCATGGTAAGCTCAATCTTTTTTTTCATAAAAAAACTCCCGGAAATCCGTTCACACTAATGTATGCGCGGATGCCGGGAGTTATGAATTTATGAACATTAGTTGATGTATTTGATGATGGTGTCCCACACATCGCTGGTTTCCAGACCGAGCTTCCAGAAGGAACCGCCGGCAAGTCTGTTTTCTTTCAAAACTTTTAACTTTTCCTCGAGCGAAGCGGCATTTTCAATCCAGATTTTGTAGGTGGAGCCATTGTTATCATATTCTGCATAATACAGACCGTAATCCTCCCACCAGGTAGGAGTGACGCCGTTTGCGGAAAGCAGATTTGATACTTCACTCATGTTTGTTGCATAACTGGTCAGGTCGTACAGCACATAGCTGTCGGATGCGCCATCTTCCGGGGAAGCATCGCCGGTGTCTGCTGTCTCATCCGAGGAATCATCTGCGGAGGCGGTCTCATCGGCAATCGGTGTTTCACACCAGACTCTGGTATAGAAAGGCATACCAAGAATAATCTGGCTGGCAGGAACCTCCTTTAAGGTGTTGGTGACACCGTCTGTCACAAAGCCGATGGAAGCGACAGGTCCTGCCTGCTCGCAGCCGGCGTAATATTCATCATAAGCCATGATAACTACATAGTCGGCAAAAAGTGCCTGCTCTGTGCGGTTATAAAAAGCAGTGTAACTGCTCGGTACATAATTGTCGACAGAGAGCACAATGTTATTGTTGGCGCATTTTAAAGAAAGCTCGCGGATAAACTGGATGTAAGCATCCCCAACAGCCGGATCAATAGACTCAAGGTCGACATTGATGCCGTCCAAATCATACTGGATTGCCTCGGAAATAAGGTTATTAATTAAATTCTCACGCTTGGAGGTGTGCGTTAATACCTCGGTCGTGTTTACTTCGGTGTTCTCGAGGTTGCTGAACAGTGCCCAGACCTCCACGTTGTTCTGGTGGCAGTAGCTTACATAATCACTGTTTGCAAGGGAGACAATGTTTCCGTTGTTGTCGTTGAGGTAGTACCAGGTGGGAGCTACCACGTTGACACCTTTGGTGTTCTGTAATAAGGAACTGATTGTGTTATTGACATCCTGGCTGGTTACCTGATGCCATACCATGTTGATGGCGTAGTCCTTTTTGATATGTGTAAACTCTTCCGGAACATAGTCGCTTGTAAGTGTTTTTACCGTTGAAGCGTTCAGCCATTTGGACTTAAGATAACCCACAATACCGTCTGAGGTGGCAACTTTTGTCCACTCATCTTCATTTTCAAGGACGGTAACCTCAGTGCCTTTGGTCACATCCGCTAAAATCGGGCTCTTGATGCCACCGCGGTAACGAATTTCTGTATCACGTTTTATCGTACTTACATTTGTATCACCCCATGTCGTTGTTAAAAGGACACGATTGGGGTCTGTGTATACAACATAATCAAAATTGGAGTACAATTTTACAAAGTCAATGGCAATATAGGCAGTCTCGGCACTTGCTTTTACGATAATATGGTCAAGTGTGGTAGAATCCTTGGAAACAGAGTAGCTGTTGCTTTCTGCATGGACCGTTACCAGATCCGTTGGGGTGGTGTAACGCAGAATATTTTCATTGGCATCCCAGTAAAAGCGGTCATTGATGGAATCATGAACTGTCTCATAATCGAGATATACAACGCCGTCAATGAGTTTTCCTTTTACATCTAAAAGTGTGTTATTCTGCATCAGTGCAACTTCATCAGCGGAGGAAAGATTGTAGTATTCCATCAGATCCTCGCGGTCCTTGGTGGGAGTGTATTTTTCAATAATTGCGCTTAAGACCATAAAAAGTATGATGACAAGAATCATTGCTGCGACAGCTAAAAATGGAATAATCTTTTTTTTCATGAAGTACCCTTTCTTTTCTGATGCGTTGAGTTTTTACTTTATGTCTGTCGACATTATACCATGTGCTTTGCACACGGTATATGGTAATTTATGCGCACTTCGGCGCGTATAATGTCTGCCGACATTATACCATACCCCACTTGCAATTGAAAGTTTTTTAGGGGGATGGTTTCCGGGATAAAATGGGAGCCGGGTGTATGTGCCCGGCTCCCAATACTCTCTTTTTTCAAATTTTATAATTTCCGTGTGTACTATGACAGGGCGGGCATTGAGGACTTCGACTCGCCATAAAATAATTAAATCTGCCATAGTGTGATTGTCAGTGTTCGTTTAGTTTGTCAAAATGGACTTCCTTTAACACCCCCTGTTCAAATACATAGTCCCGCATATAGGATTCATCTTCCTGAATGCAAAGCAGGCTGGATACATCGAAAGAATTGCTTGGAGTACCTTCCAGCCAGATTGTGATGCCCCGGTCCTCCATAGAGGCAAGCTCTAAGTAGAGCTGGTTTTTGTCCTGTGTGTTCAATTTGTACCCCCATATGTCTGTCAACCAAAAGGAATCCGCAAAGTTACATATTGTGATATACTATAAATTTAGGATGTCTCTTTTTTTTGTGTGCACAACTGCATCGGGCAGACAGAAAGCTGCTTAATGTAAAAGCTGTTCTAAAAAAGTGAAATGCTCTCTCCCGATTTGAAACGGATTTGGAAGAAAGGGAATCCGTTCCATGGAAATGCCGTTCTTTTTTGCAAAATCCTTCATGTCGTGTCGGTTCCCCGTTTGAACCAGATATACAAAGCCATCGCCGTTTTTCAGTGAAGTGGGATATTTGCTGAAAAGAGATTCATAGCAGTTTTTTTTCCATGGTGCAAGACTTCCGATAACAAGTTTTCTGTCACAGCGCAGGTATTCATTCCAGTCCGCCTGTGCGGCATCCCCCATATCCAATATATAATAGGAATAGTCTGCGTTTAGCAGTAATGGAATATCATCCGGATGGACAGCGGGATAGTAATCAGCGCCGTAGATAGAAAATCCGGTGTTACAGAAATTTGTCTGTGGTACGGAGAGTGGGCTTAGCCCGGGTGAAAGAGCCATAAAATTTCCGGGACGATTCAGTTCCAGGCAGGCGGTCTTATACTGTAATTTGGAAGTACAGTAGTTAGCCAGTGCGATGGAAAGATGCGTGACGCCGCATCCAGGTTCGCAGCCCATGATTCCGATAGTCAGACGTCTTGATGCTTCCTTTCTTGTGTTGAAGAAAATGTTTTTTCCCTCCCTTCTCCTGTAAAATAGATAAAAACAGCCGTTCTTTTTCCGAGGTAATTCGAAATGGATCTTCGTCCAGCGGAAAACAGTAAACATTTTTTCCCAGATGTTTGGCGAATAATTTTGCCACTCTTCGATTATGATAGTTGCAGACAAAGACAATGGACTCGTCCGGAAGCAGACTTTTAGCGAAGGATAAATCTTTCGCATAATCCCAGTCGCTTCCGCTTAAAACCACAACGGTAAGTTCACGTTCTTCCAGTTCTGCGGCCGTTACATCGACACCAAAATCTTGTACCACCGTACCCGATGTGGGCAGCAGCGGGGAAAGCCCTTTTCCGTAGGCGGGGATTCCGGTAAAATGGTGTCTATAGAAGATACCGTCGGTTTCCACCAGGCGCCCGGAAATTTCCTGCATGGCAGGAAGGCTGCCGGAGCCGTCTGCCGCCAGATAGGAAGCAGGGATGCCCTGTTTGTTTAATGCACAGACCAAAGAGATGGCAAAATGTGTTGCGCCGGCACCGGTTCTGCTTCCCAGTACGGCAATTTTTGTTATGAGATGTGGCACTTTCTGACACGCATGATTTGTGTGGACAGCGTTTAGGGCTGTCTTAAAATCGGAGACCGTTTCAAACCGCTCCGGGACGGAGACGGCGGTCGCTTTTTGCAGTGTGTGCAGAAGTTGCGTGGAACAGGGAGGAGTACATTGTGCAGCCAGGGTGAGCAGAACTTTGCCGAGGCTGTAGAGGTCAGCAGAGGTATCTACCGGCATACCGGCAAGTGCCTCCGGTGACGCGTATTCCTTTGTTCCGTAAATTTGGAAATTTTTTCCGGAACCGGTAAAAAATGAAGCAATTCCAAAGTCGATTAATTTCACCTGATTTCCGCATACTATAATATGTTCCGGTTTCAAATCCTGATATAGGATGGGATATGGAGCAGTATGATGCAGGTAATCAAGGATGTCGCACAGTTCAAAGCCGATTTTTAATATCAGTTCCTGTGAAATGATTTCTGGATGGACCATCATCCGGTCCAGGGATTCTCCCGGGATATATTCCTCCACAATGTAAAGTGTGGTATCGTCTTCGTCGATATCGTAAATGAGGGGAATACCGGGGTGTTTCAGATCTTTTAGAAGGTCTGCTTCCGTTGGTGAGCAGAATTCCAAAGAATAGGAGGAACCGTCGCTTTTGTATTTGGGGATACATTTGATGGCACGGCAGGTTCCAAGCCTGAGATGTTCGGCAAGGTATACAGTACTCGTAGAACCGCTTCCTAGTGTGCGGATCAGCCGATACTTGCCGGACAGGATTGTTTGTGTTATGCGAATCGCTCCTTTCGGGCGTGTCAGTTCCGCATCTCATGCATATGTTTATAGCATAAGGGAAAATGCAAGGCAACTACTTTTCTCTTTTTTTGTGAAATATATACAAAAGTAATTTGGAAAAATTGGGTAAAAGCAGTTTAGAAAGATTTAATAATAAGGGATACTTTACATCAAAAGGTCATTTGATTATAATAGATGTACAGTTTACAAGGGTTTCCGGATGAAGGATGTGATTGTATGAAAATTGAAAAAGTAAATGACAACCAGATTCGCTGCACTCTGACAAGAGAAGATTTGGCAGAGCGTCAGATTAAGCTCAGCGAGCTTGCTTACGGCACCGAGAAGGCAAAACTGTTATTTCGGGATATGATGCAGCAGGCTGCTTATGAGTTTGGCTTTGAAGCAGACGATATACCGCTTATGATTGAGGCAATTCCATTGTCGGCGGATACAATAATTCTAGTGATTACAAAAGTAGAATACCCGGAGGAGTTAGACACCCGGTTTTCCCGGTTTTCTGACCCCGACCCCGAGGATTTATACGAAGATGCGATAAGCGCAGGTCAGGCAGCACCGGAGGGTGCAGACGACATCTTAGGACTGTTTCGTAAGATTCAGGAAGAATGCAAAAAAACGACGGAGCAGCAGGAAGAGAAGAGTACTTCCGACGGACAGAACAAACAGCAGAAAGAAGAACCGGTTCAAGTCCTTGTAGACATTACCAAGCTGTTTGTTTTTAATGATCTTTCGGAGGTGACGCGTCTTGCGAGAGTTCTTGACGGTTTCTATACCGGAAAGAATGACCTGTATAAGAACGAGGCAAATCACAAATATTATCTGCTCGTAAGCAAGAGCAGCCAGTCGCCGGAGGAGTTTAACAAGGTGTGCAATATTCTGTCCGAATATGCGTCCCAGCAGATGTGGACACCGGCAACCCAGGCATTTTTAGGCGAGCATTACCACCCGCTTTTAACAAAAAATGCACTGCATACGTTAGCAGAACTCTAAAAAAAAGGATTTCCATTTTGGAAATCCTCTTTTTATGTGCGATTCTGATTAGTTGTTAGCTGCGAGATCTTTTGCAAGAAAATCGTTAATCTCTTTTACCAGGGCATCCGGATCGATTCCGTGAACCATAGCAGCCTCCTCGATGGTCTCCATCTGGGAAGATGGACATCCGAGACAGTGCATTCCGATATTTAAAAGAATTGGTGCGATATTCTGGTCAATCTGAAGAAGCTCACCAATCATGGTAGTTTTTGTTACCTGTGGCATATTAGGATCCTCCTTAACGTATTATTTCCAGACATTTCTAGTATGTCCGGCAACGTGTTAATTATAATATGAATCGTGAAATATTGCAACAAATTCAGAAAAATTGTCTTTAGAGAAAGAAAGACCCGTCCGATATATAAAACAGTAAATGGGACAGGGATTGTCAAAGCAGGATGCATGGATGCAACAGCCGTAAGAATAGGAGAATGAATCAATGAAAATTAATTACAATATGTCCGCAGTCGTTGCAAACAAGCATTTGCATGGCATTGAAGACAATTTAAAAACTTCTATGGAACGTCTTTCTTCCGGACTTAAAATTAACCGTGCAGGCGATAATCCGGCAGGAATGGCAATTTCCAGAAAAATGCACGCTCAGATTGAAGGATTGAGCCGCTCTTCCCAGAATGCGTCCGATGGAGTTTCTGTTATTCAGATTACAGATGGTGCACTTTCTGAAACGACAAGCATTTTACAGCGTATGAGAGAACTTTCCGTACAGGCAGCGAGTGATGCAACTATGACACCGTCTGATTTGCAGGCAGTTCAGGATGAAATTGAGTCATTAAAGCAGGAGATTGACCGTATTTCTACGGATACAGAATATAACTCCAAGACATTGTTAGACGGAAGTATGGATACGAGAGTGTATGCGGATAATGTGTCAAGAATCCAGATTTCAGATTTTGTGAATCCGGGAGCATACTCACTTACTATTACAACAGCAGCGACAAATGTTTCCGAAAGTTCTACCGCAGACTACACTTCTGCCACGGCAGTAGGTGTGTCCGGAACCATGTCCATTAACGGTGCAACTGTTGAGGTTGCAGACACCGATACTTACGCAGAAGTTTTTGCAAAAATCCGTGATGCGGCTGAGATGGGAAATGCAACCGCAGATTTAAACGGCGGAACACTTACCATTGAGTCAAATGTTTACGGTGTGGAGAGTATGGTAAAATTAGAGTTTGACAGCCAGCAGCTTGCAACAGCACTTGGTTTTGCCAATGTAAACCAGACAGAGAACGGCACATTCGTAAACGGTACGGTCAATGCAGACGGCAGCGTAACCTACGAGACAGGAGACGATGCTGAGGTATCTCTTACCGTTCCGGGAGATGGAACCGGATTCCAGCATACTGCAACAGTTGCAAAAGATGGTAATAAGATTACGGTTACAGACAACGGCGGCTTCTCTATTTCCTTCCTGGCAGATGCGGGATATGCCGGCGATATTGACTTTGACGTGACCGATATGGGAACTATGACACTTCATATTGGCGCTAATGAGAACCAGGAGATGGATATCCGTATCCCGGAGATTTCCAGTGAGAGCCTTTATATTGACGATGCGGACGTGAGAACTGTCGGTGGTGCAGGAAAAGCAATCACGAAGTTTGACGATGCGATTTCTATGGTAACATCTACCCGCTCCAAGCTCGGTGCATATCAGAACCGTCTGGAGTCTTCCGTGGCAAGTCTTGATACTTTTGAGGAAAACATGACAGATGCACTTTCAAGACTGACAGATGTAGATATGGCAGATGAAATGACAAACTATACCCAGCAGAATGTATTGAATCAGGCAGCAATCTCCGTGCTGACCCAGGCAAATGATTTGCCACAGCAGGTATTACAGATTTTACAGTAAGGTAGGGAAAAAGTTTGAAAAAAGAACAGATTCAGGACTTTACAAGGAGAATCAGCCAGTCAAACCGTACAGGTCTGACGCTGGTTACATATGATATCTTTTTTGCATACACTGCGGAGGCGAAGGAAGCTTTTGATGCCGGGGACTGGCAGCGCTGCAAGGAGGCACTTCGCGGTGCAGACCGTGCGGTGCAGGAGCTTTGCGATACGCTTGATTTCACGTATGACCTTGCAAAACAGCTTTATCAGATTTACCATTTCAGTAAGGATGCGATTGCAAAATCGATGTACAAAAAAGATCTTACGGAACTTGCGCAGGCAGAGCGTATGATGGAATCGCTCCGGAGCGCGTTTGAAAAGGTGGCATCAGAGGATGATTCCGCACCGCTTATGAGCAATACAGAGCAGGTGTATGCGGGATTCACCTACGGAAAAGAGAATCTGGTGGAAAACTATCAGAATCCAAACGGAAGCAGAGGATTTCTGGCATAAAAAAGAGGCAGTCATTTCGGTGACTGCCTTTTTTATGCTTCCGGAACAGACTGCTCCATTTTTTTTATGCTTGCGAGAAGAAATTTGTAGCGCATCTGGACAGAATTTAATTCGTAAATATAACAGTCAATCAGGTCCGGGTCTACGACATTTTCCAGATTATCATAGGCATCTTTTAAATCCTTCGCAGTCTGGTGGAGGTCATTCATGAGCAGTGTGTAGTGTTTATCCTGTGGGTTTTCAGTGTGAAAAAAAGGGAACATGGCATCCTCCATATCGTTTTTTATTTTCTTATGATAAGTATAATCAATAAAATTCCATTCTATACAAAATACGGAAAATTATTTCAGGCATAAATTTTCCGGGGACAAATATATATTTACAGAAAAATAAGGCGGGGATTAATAAGGTGGATCAGAAGCTTGCAATTGGCATTCTTGCAGGAATATGTGTCCTGATTCTTGTAATTTTGCTTGCAAAAAAATATTTACAGGTGGTTTTTAACTTCCTGGTGCGGGGCGTGCTCGGTGCAATCGGCATTGTTTTTGTGAATGATTTTCTGGCAGAACAGGCAGTGCAGGTGGCGGTCGGACTGAATCCGGCGACACTTTTGACAATCGGAACACTTGGATTTGGCGGGTTTGTGCTTCTTTATGCGATTGTCGCAACAAATTATTTGTAGAAAATTTACAAAAATAGTCTGATTTTTGCCGGAACTATGGACAAAAAAGAGATGGGTTGTTATAATCCGACTTATCAAAAGAGAAAGAGGTGATGGATTGGGGGATTATCACAAATGACGCTGCTGTCGGTTCTTACGATGGCAGCAGTGACAGATTTCCAGAACGGGAAAGTCAGTAACCGGCTGATTGTTCTGGGATGGGTTGCAGGGCTGTGGTTTCGGATTTTGGGGCAGGGAGCCATTGGCATCATGCAGTTTCTTGTTTGTAGTTCTATTCCGGTTATCTTGTTATATTTTCTATTTCAGCTGCGTGCGTTGGGCGCAGGGGACATCAAGTTATTTTCCGTTGTAGGCAGTTTCGTGACATTGCGACAGTTAGGGTTTATTATCATAACCTCTTTTCTGGCGGGAGCCGTAATTGGGGTTGGTAAAATAATTTGTCGAAGCGTATCACACGAACAGGTAAGGCGGGAAAGAACGCTCATTCATTTTTCCATTGCAATTTTAATTGGGTATTTATTGATAGTCTGGGGGTGTGTGATTGACTAAAAGCAAAGTGGCGGTTTGCGATGCGGATGATGTATACCGCAGCAGATTTGTCACATATCTGATGGAACACAGGCGTGAAGAACTGGAACTTCATGAGTTTTCGCAGCCTGCGATGGTTTTTCAAAATCTGGAATCCGGATTTGAGCTGCTGATTCTGGGAAAAGGCTTTGAACTTTTGGAAGAGGAAGCAAAAGAGAAGCAGATTCCGACGCTTCTTTTGACGGAGGAGCCGCCTGCAAAGGAGCATGAGGACGAGACGGAAGAGGCTGCGGTGGTAAGGGTGTTTAAATATCAGTCAATGGAGGTCATCTGGCATGAAATATATGCGCTTGCGGGCAGCAGAATGGGACAGTCCGTCAGTGTATGTGCGCAGGGAAAGACGCTCGAGGTAATAGGCGTTTATTCTCCTGCAAAACATGAGATGCAACTTGCATTTTCGCTTGTTTTTGCCGCTTTACTCGCTAAAGAGCGGAAGATATTATATATCAATCTGATGGAAAACTGTCCGCTCCAAAGATTTCTTGCACTGCCGGAGAATGGCGATATGGGAGATTTGATGATACGCATCCGAAGAAAACGTCTGTCGATAGAGGAATTTAAAAGAGCGGTATATCGCAGTGGGGAGATTTATTGTCTGCCGCCGTTTCTGAATCCGGAAGATTTACATGAGATATCTCAGCCGGATATCGAAGCGGTACTTACATTTCTGAAAGAAAAGACAGATTTTGATGTCGTTTTTTGGGATTTTGGACAGGGAATAAAACAGTTTGCGGAAGTGCTCAAAATGTGCAGCAGTATCTATTGTCCGACGAAAAATGGTTATTACTATGACTGTCTGAAAAAACAGTTTATGCGGTATCTCACAATGGCCGGTGCAGACGGAATATCGGAGTATTTAAGTTTTTTGGATCTCCCATTTGTGGCAAAGGCAATTCATGGGGGTGGAAGTATTCTGGAACAGCTTTTGTGGAGTGAATTTGGGGATTATGTGCGTGCATATGTAACAGGGGGGACTTCTAAGGATGAATGGTGAAGAATTTTCTGCACTGCGGGAACAAGTCCTGACAAGGCTTGACCTTACAAGGGAAATGCCGGATGAAGAGGTATATGACCTGGTGAATGACGCAGTGAATGAATTTTCCAGAAGTCACCGTGTTTCCTTGTCGGAACGGGAAGCACTGGTACAGCAGCTTTTTAATTCTCTGCGAAAGTTTGATGTGCTTCAGGAGCTGCTTGAGGATGAAGAAATTACGGAGATTATGGTAAACGGAGCGTCACACATTTTTTATGAGAAAAGAGGGTGCTTATACGAAGCAGACCGGCAGTTTGTCTCAAAGGACAAGCTAAATGATGTTATCCAGCAGATGGCGGGTATCAGCAACCGGATGGTAAACGAGGCTTCGCCTATCGTGGATACGAGGTTAAGGGACGGTTCCCGTGTCAATATCGTATTAGAACCAATCGCCATTGACGGTTCTGCAATTTCCATCCGTAAGTTCCCAAGCCACCCAATCCGGATGGAGGAATTGATTGCAGGTGGCTCACTTACGGAGGAAGCTGCGGAGTTTTTACAGGCGTTAGTACAGGCGGGATACAATATTTTTATATCAGGTGGAACAGGCTCCGGCAAAACGACGTTTTTAAATGCGCTTTCACAGTACATTCCGGCGGAGGAGAGGATTATCACCATTGAGGATTCGGCGGAGCTGCAATTACTGGACAAGCCGAATCTCGTGCGCTTAGAGACGCGAAATGCCAATACGCAGGGGGTAGAGCCAATTGCGATTCG
>OIXH01000980.1_pt1 | contig 33769 bp, 27 predicted proteins | sample 1587741 | NCBI WGS metagenome assembly OIXH01 (sample SAMEA3888916, study PRJEB22519) | human gut metagenome | biome: human gut; feature: human-associated habitat; material: faeces | place: Denmark | collected 2011 | reverse complement strand
ACCGCATCCACCAGTTTGAAAAGCAGGAGATGATCGTCGTCTGCAAGCCGGAGGACAGCGACTACTGGTACGATCAGCTTTGGAAAAACACCGTCGACCTCTTCCGCTCGATGGATATTCCTGTGCGTACCCTCGGCTGCTGCTCGGGCGATCTTGCCGACCTGAAGGTCAAGTCGCTTGACGTTGAGGCGTGGTCACCGCGTCAGAAGAAATATTTTGAGGTCGGAAGCTGTTCCAACCTCGGCGATGCTCAGGCACGCCGCCTGAAAATTCGCATTAAGGGCGAAAAAGGAACCTACCTCGCCCACACCCTCAACAACACCGTCGTCGCCCCGCCGAGAATGCTTATCGCATTCCTGGAGAACAATTTGCAGGCAGACGGCTCAATACGCATCCCCGAAGCGCTTCGCCCCTATATGGGCGGCGCCGAAAAGATCGGCTGAGCAAGACAATGTGACATTTACGGCGCTCAAGCGGCGTGAAAACGGCGCGCAAGCTGCCCCGCAAAGACGCCCACAACGTGGAAATCAGTCACACGGTGCGTGAGAGTGCGTGAGAGCATGACACAGCGCGTGAGAGCATGACACAGCGCATGAGAACGTAGCGCGGTGCGTGAGAACGTAGCACGGTATGCGAGAACGCAATTCGGCGGCGTGGCAAGCCCCCATTGTCAAGAGGAAACGGTCACCGGCATTATGGGATAGTTCATGTCGACAACTCGCACGGCGTAAAAAGGTACGCACAGTGTGAAAATAAAGTACATCAGCGCACAATCGTTGTGTGATTTTCGTGCAGATGGTGTCGGTATGTACGACCTGCATGAACGCCAAAACCGCCCACAACGTGGAAATCAATCACACAGTGAATGAGAGCATGGCACGGTGCGTGAGAGCATGGCACGGTGCGTGAGAGCGTAGCGCGGTGCATGAGAACGTAGCACGGTGCGCGAGAATGTGGCACGGTATGCGAGAACGTAGCGCGGTGCATGAGAGCAGCGAAAGCAAGGCAAAACCGCTTAAAAATCAGGCTAAATTTTATCGGAGGTTGAACCGCCAATGGCTAAGAAAAACGATAACGACATCATTTCGGTGATTGACGACGATTTTGAGGAGCGTCCGCGAAAAAAGGGCAAAGCTCCTGCCGACGACGGTCCCGATTACACCGATTACAAAAACGAAAGCGGCACCGGAGTGCGCCACTATTCGGCAAAGGACAATGCGAACGGCGGCGATGCAGTGCGGTTCTTCGGCGACGGAGAAACGGAGGAGCGGCGTCCGTCGCTGGACGGCTACTCGGCGCATCGCTATGAAGAAAACTCCCTCAGCGGATTGTATTCCGATTCCGGAAAAACTGTCTGCATGGTCATGCGCGTGATAAGCTGCGTGCTGTTTCTGATCGCACCGGTGTCATTCGTGGGCGATATGCTTGCCATATTCGGCGCAGATGGCGACGTTGCGTCAGCAGGAGCGATGATATCGTCGGTAATCGACAGTCTGATCGGTGCGATAATGTACGTTATTGCCGGATTTTTGGTCATCGCTCTGATAAAAATTCTGCAAAACCTCATGGCGTTGCAGAAAAAAAGATGATTATACGGCGATACGGGTGCAAAAATCCTCGTATCGCCTGCTTTATATGCTTCTTGTTATGCAAAGCACGGTGTTTTTTACAAAACGCCGCGCTTTTTGTTTATGCTGTGAAAGCCGCTTGGAAACCTTATATTATTGTATTGGTATTTGTTGGTTAGGGGCGTGCTATATAATTGAAATGCGGTTACTTATACTGTTATATCAATGACTGCATTTGCAAAAAAAGGCGAATACAAACGAAAACAGCGCCGACTATTGAATGTTCGACCGTATCAGCAGGAGGTTTGATATAAAAACTGTTTTTGAAGTCTGCCGTCGCTTTGCTCGTTATTAAAAAAATTATATGTATTCCACAGCTTAAGCAGTCTCAATCGGCATTAAAAACCGTTCCGTATAAACACTGATTAAAACTCGTTCCCTATAAACCTGTCGTACATTATAAAAGCGCACGATACAATAATCTTACTATATAAAAAGGATCGGCCTGCAAAAAACAGGTCGATCCCTTTTGTTTAAATTTGTTTACGTTTTGGATTGTTTTTGAAACAGCGCTTGACTTTGATCAAAGGTTAATCGTCGTCATTATCATCGTCGCCAAACATGTCGTCGTATTCCGCCATTTCATCAACCCAAGAAGCATCATACTTAACCCAGCCACCCATCTGATCACAGCAGTTCGGACAGATGACATAAGGCTTATCAAATAAGGCGTTGCAGGCAGAACATTCGTACTCATCAGCTCTGAAAAGATGGGTATGCTGTATCCAGTGTGCCTTGCCCATTTTTGCTTACCTCGAGTCAAGTGTATAATGTTCGGCAACCTCTGAGAACCGTGCTGGATCGAATAATATTCCTCAGGTGTGGTAACGGGTGCGACCGCGTCGAAGATTATTCCTCGGGTGCGGTAACGGGTGTGACCGCGTCAGATGTTATTTCTCCACTGCGGTATTGGGTGTGACCGCGTCGGAGATTATTCTTCAGGCGCGGCAACGGTTTCAGCCGCTTCAGCCGCTTCGACCGATTCGATCGTTTCAACCGCCTCGTCTGCCGCCTGTGCTGCTTCTTCGGCGGTCTCGGTGCCGTCGGCTGCGCTGCCGTCGTCGATTATCTCCGCGGTAGCCTCCTCGTCGCTGTGCTCGGCAAGCTCCATCGACTTAACAAATGTACCCTCGTCGGGGCGCATAACGATCAGGCCCTTGCCCGGACGGGAAATGACGCTGACATTTTCGGTATAGAATCGTATAACGATGCCGCCGCTGGTGATAAGTATGGCGTCGTCGTTCTGATCGACCGCCTGCACCGACGCGACCTTGCCGAATTTGGCGGTGCGGTAGTTAATGATACCCTTGCCGCCGCGCGACTGGACGCGGTAATTATCGAAGTGGGAGCGGCGTCCGAAACCGGTCTCGGTAACGGTCAGCAGCGTCTTGTTATCGTCGACAGCAACCATTCCGACCACCTCGTCGCCCTCGCGCAGAGTGAGCGCCTTTACGCCGCGCGCCGTTCTGCCAATCGGACGGCAGTCGGTCTCATTAAAGCGGATTGCCATGCCGTCGCGGGTGGCGATGAGAAGCTGATCGCTGCCGTTGGTCATCTGAACCCACTTCAGCTCGTCGCCCTCGTCGAGGACGATGGCGTTTATGCCGCCCTTGCGGTTGGAATCGTACTTATTCAGCTCGGTGCGCTTGATGATACCGTGACGGGTGACCATGCACAGGTACTTGCCCTCCTCGGACAGGTCGTTCGCTTTTATCATGACGCTGACCTTTTCGTCCGGCAGCAGCGGCAAGACATTGACAATGTTCAGTCCCTTTGCCGTGCGGCTGCCCTCCGGCACTTCGTAAGCCTTGAGCTTATACATTCTGCCCATATTGGTGAAGAAGAGCAGGCGGTCGTGGGACGAGCAGACAAACATAAACTTGGTCATGTCCTCGTCGCGCATGGTAGCGCCCTTGCGGCCTCTGCCGCCCTGCTTCTGTATTTCAAATTCGTTGGAGACGACGCGCTTAATGTAGCCCATCTCGGAGAGGGTAATGACGTTCTCCTCATCGGGGATCAGATCCTCTATATCGACATCTCCGCTGACTGCGGTGATCTCGGTACGGCGGTCATCGGCATACTTGTCGCGAATATTGAGTGCCTCGGTCTTTACGATGTCAAGAATACGCTCGTGGCTGGCAAGTATCTCCTTCAGCTCGCGGATTTTCTCGTGCAGAGCCGCCAGTTCTTCCTCAATTTTTTCGCGTTCCAGTCCGGTGAGCTGTCCCAAACGCATCTGAACGATGGCGGTCGCCTGAATTTCGGTAAAATCAAAGCGCGCCATGAGTGCTTCCTTGCCCTCGGGCACCGATTTGGACGAGCGCAGAATGGCGATGACCTCGTCAATGAAGTCGAGCGCTTTTTTGAGTCCCTCTAAAATGTGGGCGCGCTCCTCCGCCTTTCTGAGATCGAAACGGGTGCGGCGTTCGACCACCTCGCACTGGAAGTCGATGTAGTTTTGCAGCATCTCCTTGAGCGTGAGAACCTTCGGTCTGCCGTTTACCAGAGCCAGCATGATAGCTCCGAAGGTGCTTTGGAGCTGGGTATAAGCGAACAGCTTGTTTAGCACGACCTGCGGATTTGCGTCGCGCTTTAGGTCGACGACGATGCGTATACCGCCGTCGCGCTTGCTCGAATGGTCGACGACGTCCTCAATGCCCTCGACGCGTTTCTCGACGGCGAGGTCGTATATGGACTTAACCAGCGCTTTTTTATTAACGCCGTAGGGAATTTCTGTGATAATAATGCGGAATTTGCCGTTGTGCTTTTCCTCGATCTCGGTCTTTCCGCGCATGACGATCTTGCCGCGTCCGGTGGCGTAGGCGGCGCGAATGCCCGACATACCCATAACAATGCCGCCGGTCGGGAAATCCGGGCCTTTTATGTACTGGCAAAGGTCCTCAATGCCTGCGTCGGGGTTGTCGATCAGACAGCACATACCGTCGATGACCTCACCGAGGTTGTGCGGCGGAATATTAGTCGTCATGCCGACGGCGATACCCTGCGAGCCGTTTACCAGCAGGTTCGGGAAGCGTGAGGGCAGGACGCTCGGCTCCTTCAGACGGTCGTCATAGTTGGATACAAAATCGACCGTTTCCTTGTCGATGTCGTCCATCATGTGCAGCGACAGCTTGTTCATGCGTGACTCGGTGTACCTGTATGCCGCCGCCGGATAACCGTCGATCGAGCCGAAGTTACCGTGACCGTCGATCATCGGATAGCGCAGGGAGAAGTCCTGTGCCATTCTGACCATGGCGTCGTAGACCGACGCATCGCCGTGCGGATGATAGCGTCCGAGCACCGAACCGACCGTATCCGCGCACTTGCGGTAGGGCTTGTCGGGCGTCAGGTTGTTTTCGTACATTGTATAAAGTATGCGGCGGTGGACGGGCTTGAAGCCGTCGCGCACATCAGGCAGCGCACGGCTGACTATGACCGACATACCGTAGTCAAGAAAGCTCTTTCTTACCTCCTCGACTATTTCCACGGGGACGATCTTGGTATCCTCGTCCTTGGGCCAGTAAACTGTTTCCTTGCTTGCCATTTCTCGTCCGCCTCCTTATATATCAAGATTGACAACGTTCAGCGCGTTGTCCTCGATGAATTTGCGTCTCGGCTCGACCTCGTCGCCCATCAGCAGGGTGAATGTCGCGTCGGCTGCCTCCGCGTCGGCCATATCGACCTTTAGCATTGTGCGTGTTTCGGGATCCATGGTGGTCTCCCAAAGCTGCTCGGGATCCATCTCACCGAGACCTTTGTAACGCTGTACGTCAACCTTTTCACTGCCGCCGAGCTGCTCGATGAATGTGTCGCGCTCCTCGTCGGAGAAGGCGTAGCGGAAGTTTTTACCCTTTGACCCCTTTGCCGTCACCTTGAACAGCGGCGGCTGAGCCAAAAAGACGTGTCCCTGCTCGATAAGCTCGGGCATATAGCGGAAAAAGAAGGTCAGCAGCAGCACGCGAATATGCGCGCCGTCAACGTCGGCATCCGCCATAACGATTATTTTGTGATATCTGAGCTTTGCGATGTCGAAATCGTCGCCTATTCCCGTTCCGAGGGCGACGACGACGGGCGTCAGCTTGTCATTACCGAAAACCTTGTCAATACGCGCCTTTTCGACGTTCAGCATCTTGCCCCACAGCGGCAGTATTGCCTGATATGTCGAGTTTCTGCCGTCGCAGGCGGAGCCGCCTGCCGAATCTCCCTCGACGATGTAAAGCTCTGTCTTTGTCACGTCGTCCGATATGCAGTCGGTCAGTTTCTCGGGCATACGCGCCTTTGCCAGTCCGGTGCGGCTGCGTGAAGTCTCGCGCGCCTTTTGCGCCGCCTCACGGGCGGACGCGGATGCAATGGTCTTGTTTATGATTATCTTTGCTGTGGCGGGATTATTCTCCAGATAGTCCATAAACTGCTCGCCGATCATCTGGCTGACCATCGTTCCCATTGAGGTGTTGCCCAGCTTTGCCTTTGTCTGCGACTCAAACTGCGCGTCCTCCAGCTTTACGCTGACGACGGCGATCATTCCCTCCTGAACGTCCTCGCCCTTGAGGTTGGTATCGCTGTCCTTTAAGAACTTGAATTTTTTAGCATAGGAGTTGATAACACGGGTCAGCGAGGTCTTAAACGCCGACTCGTGCGTACCTCCGTCGATGGTATGCATTGTATTTGCAAAGGAAATTATCTGTGTGTCGTAGCCCGTATTGAATTGCAGGGCGACCTCCGCCGACGCCGTGTCGGTCGCGGCGGACATATAGATGACATCTTCATGCAGAGCGTCCTTTTTCTTCTTTGAAAGCAGGTACTCGCAGTAGCTCTTGATACCGCCCTCGTAGTGGAAGGTTTCACTGCGGACATTATCTTCGTCGCGGCGGTCGGTCAGAGTGATTTTTATACCCGCGTTGAGGAAGGACTGCTCCTGCAGGCGCTTTGCAAGAATGTCGAAATCGTAAACGGTGGTATCGGTGAAAAGGGTCGGATCGGGCTTGAAAGTGACGGTTGTTCCCGTGCGGTCGGTATCGCCGATCACATTCAGCTTGGTGGCGACCTTTCCGCGCTCGTACCTCTGCTTGTAAATATGCTCGCCGTTATGTACGACAACCTCAAGATATTCGCTCAGCGCGTTTACGACCGATGCACCTACGCCGTGCAGACCGCCGGCGACCTTGTAGCCGCCGTCGCCGAATTTACCGCCGGCGTGAAGAATGGTGTATACCACTTCCACGGTCGGGATACCCATTTTGGGGTGGATGCCGACAGGAATACCGCGGCCGTTATCGGTGACGCGAATGATGTCGTCGGGCAGAATGTCGACCTCGATATGGGTGCAGTAGCCGGCAAGAGCCTCATCGATAGCGTTGTCCACGATCTCGTAAACGAGGTGGTGCAGACCGCGTTCACCGGTCGAACCGATGTACATACCGGGGCGCTTTCTGACCGCCTCAAGTCCCTCCAGTACCTGAATGGACGACTCATCGTATTTTTCGGTGACCGGCGCGTTGAAATTATTTACGCTGTTTTCGTTACTCACCTTTTTATGCTCCTTATCATGTGGATTTGTAGTGTATATATATCGCATAATGCGGAATTTTTAATCTCTGATACCTACCGTGTGCCGTTAGATGAAAATTCTCGCGGCACTTGCAAAATTCCCTGGGCGCTTGCAAAATTCTCTCGGCGCTTGCAAGCCGTTTTCCCTATTTGACAATGGAAACTCTCTGCCTGCGCCGAAAAATGCCGTTTTCGCAAGCATTTTAGAGACGGAACTCTCACAAAAATTTACGAGGCGAAGTTCCCGCAAAAATTTACGAGGCGAAGTTCCCGCAAAAATTTACGAGGCAAAGTTTCCACAAAAATTTGCGAGACAGGGCTATAATAAAGATTTCGCTTCGGAATTTTTACAAAAATATTCTCCGCGGAACTCTCACAAGTTTTTTCCGCGGCGCATCAACGTCTGGGGTGTGATTTGGGACAAATAAACGGCGTGGCCGCTGCTGCGCGTTTTGTCACGGCATACGACAAACGACCGCGGCAGATCCTCCGCAACGCTGATAACGTCGCCGTCGCGCTGTGCCTTATTCAAAAAATCGCGTGTCCGCTTTGACACCGTGGTGCTGTCCATATCGAAAATGCCGATGATGTCCTCGTCTCTTACCACCGTGTCCATGCCCAAATGCAGATACATTTTTCACTCTCCGTCAGGCTGTATGCGTCCGTTTTCGATCAAAAAGGCACGTCCGCGTTTCAGCTTGTCGATCGTATTTTTATCACAGCAGGTGATAAACACCTGTCGGTTGCCAATGTGGTTCAGAATATAGTCCTGGCGCTGTTCATCCAGCTCGCTCATCACGTCGTCGAGCAATATAAGCGGCTGCTCGCCGGCCGTTTCAAACAGCACCGATGCCTCGCACAGCTTCAGCGTCAGCACACAGGAGCGCTGCTGTCCCTGAGAGCCGAAACGGCGCGCCGCACGCCCGTTGATAGTTATCAAAAGGTCGTCTCTGTGCGGTCCGACCGAGGTCACTCCGCTCAGAATATCGGCATCGCGGCAGGCTTTCAGCCGCTCGAACAGGTCGGCGGCAATGCTCTCCGCGCTCGGCAGCTCGCCGTCGGGCAATATCCTGTCCGGCTCGTCATTCGACTCGGCACAATCGCGGATATAGGCTATGCCTATGCTTTCTCTGCCGCCCGACAGACCGCTGTATATGTCGGGCGCGTATTTATTGATAAGCTGCAAATAGCGCAGTCGGTGGCGTATTATCTTTGCGCCGAGCAGTGCGACCTGACGCTCATAAGCGTCGAGAATCGCCAACAAATCGGCATGAAAGCGCACGTCACGCAGCACCGAATTTCGCTGTGTGACTGCACGGTTATATTTTGCGAGCAGCGATGCATAGCCGCTCTTTAGCTGAATTACGGCGGCATCGATGAAACGGCGGCGTGCGGCAGGTCCGTCCTTTATCAGGCTCAGGTGATCGGGCGAAAATATGACGCCCTTTATCATGCCGCCGAATTTGGACACACTGCCTCTCTCGATCCCGTTCAATGACGCGTGCTTGCCCTCACCGACGGTAATTTCGGCAGACTGTTCGCGATTTTCGGCAAAAAAATCGAGCTTCAGCTCAGCACTGCTTTTGTCGTAGGCGACAAGCTCACTTTCCTTTGCCGCGCGAAAGCTTTTCGCACCGGTAAAGAGCCACAACGCCTCCAAAATATTGGTTTTTCCCTGTGCGTTTTCACCGTAGATGACGTTTATACCGTCGCAAAACGAAACGTCTCCGCTGTCGATATTGCGAAATCGGTCAAACCGTATCCGTCGGACGATCATAACGCGCTCATTCCTTTACGACCGAAAAGGTCTCGCCGTCAAACTCAACCTTTTCGCCGCCGTACAGCTTCTTTCCGCGCATGGTGCATACCTCGCCGTTAACAGTGACCTGACCGTCCTGAATGAGCATCTTTGCCTGACCGCCGCTGCCGACCGCGTTCGCAAGCTTTAAAAAGCTGTCAAGCCGTATAAATTCGGTAGTAATTCTTATTTCGTTCATTTCATTCTCACCGGCAGTACGATATAAAGGAAGCTGTCGCCGTCAATCGGACGGATAAGCAGAGGTTTTATCGGTGAATGGAACTGCAAAACGATCTTGTCGGTCTCGGTCGCGCGCAAAGCCTCCAAAAGATAGCGGTAGTTAAATCCGATTTCGATAGGCACGCCGTCCATATCAATCGGTATTTCGTCGGACGCACTACCGGCGTCGGTGGTGCAGGTGGCGATAAACAGCCCGTCGGTCAGATTGCACTTGACCGGTGTGCGGCGGCGATCCTTGTCGATAATGACCTGGCTGACGCGCTCGACGGTGTCGATAAGCATACGGGTGTCAATGACTGCGGAGGTCTCAATGCTCTCCGGCAAAACACGCTCGTAGTCCAGAAAATCGCCGTCAAGCAGGCGCGATATGATAGTGAAATCACCGACGGTGAAGATGATGTGGCGCTTTGACATGGCGATCTTTACATCCTCGTCGGTGTCGAGCAGGCGCACAACCTCACTCATTGCACGCGCGGGAACGATAAATCTCATTCTGCCGTCAAAGTTGATCTTTTCCTGACGCATGGCGACGCGGAAACCGTCGACGCCGATTATTTTCAGCATACCGTTCTCAATCTCGTACAAAAGTCCGGTGTGAACCGGCTTTGTGTCGCCGGGAATGGCGGTTGAAAAGATGGTTTGTCTGACCATAGAGCTGAGCATTTCGGCAGGAATGGAGAGCGACTGTGCGTTAAGCACCTGAGGCAGCTCGGGATATTCGTCGGGATTGATGCCGACAAGCGAAAATTTGGAATTGCCGGAGGTGATCTTGCACATCAGCCGCTCGTCAATGGCGACGGTGATCTTTTCCTCGGGCAGACGGCGGACGATGTCGCAGAAAAGCTTTGCGTCCAGTATCACTCTTCCGCTTTCCTCGATAGTGCCGTCGACGGCGGTCTCCATGCCGGTCTCGAGATCGTAGCCGCAGAGGGTTACCTTGCCGCGGTCGGCTGTGAAAAGAATGCCCGAAAGGGCGGTAACGGCGGTTTTCTGAGAAACAACGCGTGATACGTGGCTTGCCGCTTCGCAGATCGTGTCTCTGTCACAGGTAAATTTCATGATGTTGATATCTCCTCTCTGAATTGCCTGAAAAACGAAAAATCGCAGATTTTTTTATATAAAAAATAAAATAAAACAGTATCAGCAGTAGAGGCTGATGAAATGTTGAAAAGGTGATTTTTCTCAGCAGCGGCAGGAGCTTGTCCTGCTTTTTGTAGTTTTGAAATATTTTTGAAATAATGTTAAAATGTTGAATGAAAATGAGTTTTTAAAAAGTTCAACACAGCTTTAAAGTTAATTGTTGAAAATTCTGTTAAAAAAGTTAATCTTTTTTCGATTCGGAAATTTTAGGGCTTTATATGCATCACAGCACTAATGCATATCACATAATGTATGTTGCAACCGTCGTAATATAAATTCATGCTCTGAATAAACCGCAAATGAGGTGCTGTCAATTTACGCGCGCCGTGATATTCACGAACAAGATGGCATTAACTCACGAACAAGGTAACTGAATTTTACACACTATGGAATCTGTGCCTTCGCTCCGCGATATTCACGCACATACGATGACGCTGATTCGCGCACACGGTAATCTAAATTTACATCGTGTCGTCGTATTGCCATGTGACTGACTCAAACGCCGTGGCATTAACTCACATGCACGGTGACTTAAAATCACACACTGTGTTGCTGATTCATATGCCACACCGCCGATTCACAAACGGTAATGCCGGTTCATGCGCCGCATCGCCGATTCACAAACGGTAATGCCGCCTCATGCGCCGCGCCACCCGTTCACGCACCGATCAATTATTCTCGGATTGCAGATTCTTAATAATATCCTCAATAACGTCCTTTTCCTTAGGCTGAGTCTGCATAAGCTGGGACACCTTATTGATCGAATGAAGCACCGTCGCGTGGTTTTTACCGAACTGCTGGCCTATTTTTTCAAGCTTCATGTCGGTTATCTCGCGCACGATGTACATGCATATCTGGCGCACCTTTGTTACGGGAGCGTTCTGCTTTTTTGACATGATGTCGCTGACCGATATCGAATATGTGCGTGCGACCTCGTCGATTATCTTGGTCACGGTAACCGGTTCGGGCTGGAAATCGTTTTTGATGTCGCGGATGACATTCTGAACGTAGGCAACGGTCGGACGCGCCCCGTCGATTTGATAATTCATTTGCAGTTTCTTTACCGTACCCTCAAGCTGGCGGATATTCTGCTTTATCTGGTCGGCGATGTAGTAGACAACATCGTCGTCGAGGTCAAGTCCGATCATCTGCGCCTTGCGCTTTATGATGCCGACGCGCGTCTCAAATTCCGGCGGAGCGATATCGGTAATCAGTCCGCTTTCAAGCCGCGAGCGGATACGCTCGTCAAGAGCCTTGATATCCTTCGGCGGACGGTCGGATGTGACGACTATCTGCTTTTTATTGAGATAAAGGGTATTGAAGGTATTGAAGAACTCGACCATTGTCTCCTCCTTACCGGCGATGAACTGAATATCGTCGATGAGCAGGATGTCGATGTTGCGGTAGCGGTCACGGAACTCCTCCATGTGACCCTCGCGTACGTTGGAAATGAAGTCGTTGATAAACTCCTCCGAACGGACGTACAAAATGCCCTTTTCGGAGTACTTGTACTTGACGAAGTTGTATATTGCCAGCATCAGATGGGTCTTGCCCACGCCGGAGTTGCCGTAAATGACCAGCGGATTGTACACGATGGACGGCTGCTCGGCGACCGCCATGGACGCCGCGTGAGCGAATCGGTTGGACGAGCCGACGATGTAGGTGTCGAATGTGTACTCGTAGCCGCTCGGCTCGGCGGGAATGGCGTGATTTGTGGTGGAGTCGGGCAGCTCATCGCACAGGATGCGAAGCCCGACGGGAAAGCCCATAATATTTTGGAACGCAGTGCGGAAAAGCTCCGAATAGGTCTGTTCAATGACCTTTTTATGTATGTTGTGCGGCACACGCAGCACAGCCTCGCCGTTTTTGAAATCGACCGGCGTTATTGAATGAATCCACATATTGTAGGCAACGTCGCCCACCTTTGTGGCGCAGAAGCGGTCTACCTCGTCCCACACGTCCTGAAAAGTCTGCATATAAATACAACCCCCTGACACAGACTTATGATAAGGCAAAAACGCCGTCAAAAGGCGGTCGTTTTTGCGTCGAAAAAATATACATAATAATACACTCTGATTGTACCACAAAAACGGCTGTTTTACAAGGGAAAAATGTATTTTTTTGCATGACTTTCACTGACATTTCAGCCGCGTGAAATAATATATATCATGCGCCCTGCCGAACCCGTCCGCGCTTAAAAAAACGCTGCTTTGGCGACATAGCGGCATCAGCCGCATAAAAAGAACGGCGGCGGGGTGTTTTGCCCCGCCGCTTTATGTGAAAAATAACTTTTTTACAGGTAATTTTTCATTTTGTTGATAAAGTTCTGCTCCGATTTTGCAAAATTCTTCGCCTGATCGACCACCGCACCGTCCGCCTGTGAATAGCGGTTGCTGCTGCGGATGAGCCCGATCATCGACATGGTGTTGCCCTGAATGACCATTTTGGCGATCGCCGACGGATCGTCACGGCGTATCAGGTGCATTTTCATCGAGGTGCGTGCCATGCCGGAAATGCTTTCGGCGCTGTTGCGAGGCGGCTTTATGCCGTTGCGCGCCAGATTTTTGGCGGCGACGTTTTTAATGTCGCGGTATTCGGCGCGTTTCATGCTCAGGTCACGGATCAGCTCGGCGTCGTCCGCCGAATTTATCACTGCCGACAGTGTGTCCTTGCCGATGGCTGCCGTGCGGTAAATGTCGCTTAAAAGACGGTTTGTCTGGTTCATAAAATAATCGCTCCTTTTTGCGGTTAGTTTGCCCGAAAAAAGAAGCGATTATACTTATTATAAGTGTTTGTGGAAAAAATAATATCCGACGGCGTTTCCGACGGCACTGTTTTATTAAAATTCAAATTGAGACGCATTGCAATTTCAACAATTTAAGCAGCTCACTGTTGATTTTTTAAAATTTTTTCTGATTCTTTTTTGCCCTTTTCGCACGCGACGGGATATCGGCGCTGCTTTTCGGCGTGATGATCGCGGCAGGCGGCGCAATTACCGTGCCGCTCGCATTTTTTCTTTTTACATGGGCAATTGTTGTTCATAAGCATTTTTGCTCCTCCGAATGAAATTCAGCGGTCGCTGTCTCCCGATCTTATCGGTCGAGTACAGGTTGATTATCGTTTTTTCATATGTTGATTGCCGCTTTTTTTATCGGTTAATTTTCTCTTTTTTACCGGTCGTTGAGGTAGTTTTCGATTATTATTTTTGCATCCAGCCAGCCGTAGGCGACATCGGTACAGTAGCCCTGTTCGGCAAGTGAGGAGAGCCAAAATTGCTGGTTGTCGGTCGGCTTGTTTCTGCCGACCTTCATTTCAATGAAAAGTCCGTGATATTTGCGGTTTGGTACCGGCAGGCAGACATCCGGCACGCCGGGTCGCAAGCCCTCCGCGAGCAGTTTGCCGCCCGTATAACGGGTGCGTTTGCCCTCGTTCGGTACGTGAAAAAGCAGCTTCAGCTCCGGATACAGTCCGGTCGACATACGCGCCCACTGAAAGAGGCTTATCTGCTCCTGGCTTTCGGTCGTTTTCCGCATTTCGGTCAATTAAATCATTCGCTTTCAGTCAGTTTTGTATTGTGCAATCGGCGCTTTTTGTGCCGCTTGGGGTGTTTTTTTGAGTGATCGGTGCGCTCGGTGCATTTTGAAAAAGCCGTTCGGTGTGTTCGAGGGCTTTTAAACTGGTAGTTTTCGGTTTTTCACGGGAGTGTTCGGTGCGTATGGAATATTCTAACCGAACGCTCGGCAGTTTGTTTCAGCCGATTTTAACCGTCTGCACCGAAATATGAGCGGCTGTGCGATTAAAAATCGGCGTCAGGTGAGGTCGGCAAGCGTCAGGCGTATCATCTTTTGCAGGGCGGCGAGAGGCATTTCGACCTGATAGCCGATTTTGCCGGCGCTGAACATTATCGTATCAAAGTCCTGCCCCGAGCCGTCGACGACGGTAGTAAAAAATTTTTTCATTCCGATGGGCGAGCAGCCGCCGTGAATGTAGCCGGTCAGCGGCAGCAGATCTTTCGATTTTATCATTTCGACCGATTTTTCACCGACCGCTTTGGCAGCTTTTTTAAGGTCAAGCTCGCCCGCGACCGGCACGACGAAAACATAGTGCGTGCCGCTTTTTCCGACGGTCACCAGCGTTTTGAACACCCGATGAGGGTCCTGACCGAGGGCTGCGCAAATTTCACTGCCGCTGACGGCTCCGTCGTAATAATGCGGCGTGTAGGCGATTTTTTTGCCGTCAAGCAGCCGCATTACGTTGGTTTTGATATCGTTTTTGCTGTCCATATATATCTCCGTTGAGGGTGGTTTTTATGAGTAAATGTGAGCTTTTTAGGTTTGTGAAATGGGACTTGCCGCCCACCGTGACCGGTTATCACAGTGAAACTGATTTTTGCGCCCGTGACTGAAAATCGCACGCCGTGACACTTGATTACGCACCGCGCTGTCAATTCGCACGCCGTGATACTCGATCGCGCGCCGTGCTGTCAATCGCACACCGCGCTGTCAATTCACGCACTGCGCTATCTATGCACGCGCCAAGCCAACCAGTCACGCACCGTGATACTCGTTCACGCGCCGCGCTATCTATACACGCGCCGTGACACTCGTCCACGCACTGCGCTGTCAATTCACATTTGGGAGACGTTACATCGTCACTTAATGCGTTTGCGGTCGCGGGCGGTCAGCTCGCCGTTGAGATAGGCAACCGCGCGCTCGATGGAATCCTTGCTGTTGCCCCAGTCGGCGTCCTCGCCGTTGTTGTGATAGTCAAACATTTCGCAAAAGTGGCGAACATCGCCGCACAGTTCCTTCAGATAGCCCTGCGCCAGCCGTTTCGCCTCCGATTTGAACTGCTTTTTGATGTCGCTGTCCATTTTCTCCGGAATGTACTGCATCAGCAGCCGGTAATGGGGCAGGCACAGCTCAGTCTGCTCCGAAAACAGCGCGCGAAATTCCTTGTCGCTCTCGTACACGCGGTATACGGTGTCGATCATGTTCGCCATGCCGAAATTGAGCTTTGAGCAGACAAAGCAGGTCTCCTCAAGCCGTACCGCGCGGTACAGCGTCTTTTTCTCGCTTGGTTTGAATATTTTTCCGTCAGCAAAAATCTGCTTGTCGATCTCCTGCAAATGGCTGTCCAGTATCAGCGCCAGCGAAAGTCGGTTGCCGGCCTTCATCATCTGGTCAAAGTGGCATGAGCAAAAGCCAAGCTCGTTGGTGTTCAGCCGTACGTCCGGCTCCATCATCGCCGCGCCCATTATGTAGTCGATGACGCGCTTTTCGGCTATGGCGCGCATACGGCAAATGGGACAGCCGTCCTTTTCCTCAAAGCCCTCCGATACCGGTATGGTGCAAATATCGTCTCTCATATGTAATATATCCTTTTCGGTTATTTTGGTTGAATGTAACTTGCTCGCCGAGTGAATCGGGGATTAAATTATTCGCTGAGCGAGTTTGCTCGCTGAGCAAAAATCGAACACAAAATGAGTGTGTTTTCCGAGCGCAAGCTCAAACGCAGAGAGTGTGTATTCGTTGAGCAAAAATCAAACGCAGGGTGTGTTTATCCGATGGACGGAAATCCATACGCAGAGTGCGTTTACTCGCTCAGCGTGAATTATAAGCAATGCGCGATTGTTTAATGAGCGCGTGTTTAAACTCGGGGCACACTTGCTCGCTCAGCGTGAATTATACGCAATATGCGCTTATTCCCTGCGCTTATTTCCGGAGCATAAATTTACTTACCGAGCGGCACTTCGATATACGCGCCGGTCAGCCCCTCGCTCTCGGCATAGAGCCTCAGTACGCCGCCGGTCTTTCCGACCTTGACAGCGACCGATATGCTTCCGGCACGCATTTTGCGGTCGGTGCAGGGAACGGGACGGTGATCGCTGATGTCGGAGCCGGTGCCGATCACTTTACCGAGGGCGTTCGCGTGGAATGAAACGAACGGTGCGGCGTCGGGCACGGTGTTGCCGTCGGCGTCGACGCAGGTGCAGGTGAACAGAGCGGTGTCCCGACCGTTGGCGGCAAGCTCGGGCGTGTCGCATATCAGCTTCAGAGCGACCGGTCTGCCGGTCGTTTTGCGTACATCCTCGGCAACCGGTTTGCCGCCGTTATATGCGCGCACGCGTATCTCGCCCGGCTGATACGCCACCTGCCACTCGCCGTGACCGTAGCGCTCAATCGGCTGTCTGCCGAGGCTTTCGCCGTTGACGATCAGCTCCAGCTCCTCGCAGTTTGTGTATGCCCACACGGGCAAAATCTCGCCTATGCGGCCGTCGTGATTCCAGTGGGGCAGCAGATGCACCATCGGCTCGTCGCTCCAGTGGGACAGATTTTGATAAAACGCGTCCTTTTTCTGCAAGAAAAGGTCGATAGCGCCCGCCTGAGAGCAAACGCGCGGCCAAACCGCTTCGCCGCGGTGCTCGAACGCGTCCCACTGATACCATCCGGCGACAAAGGGGCGTTCGGCGAGGTACTTTTGCGTACGCTCGCGGCTCCACCACCAGTCGTTGGTTTTCATGTCATAGGCAGGCAGGTAGCCGCGCTCGGCGCAGGCGTCAAAGTACCAGCCCCGCGTGCTGGATGTGGCGCAGCATTCGCTGACGGCAATGGGCAGCGCGGGATGCTTTTTATGAATGGCGTCGAGCGACTCCAGATTGTAGTTGACGCCGATAATGTCAAGATATTTTGCGACAGGCGAATCAAGCGGCCCGTCGGAAATGGCGGTTGTGACGGGGCGCGTGTCGTCCAGCCGTTTTACAAACGCCTTTAGGTTGCGCGTGATACGCACGCCCATCTCCTTGCCGTGCCACGGCTCCTCGTTGCCGATCGACCACATGAACACCGACGGACGGTTGCGGTCGCGCTTTATCAGCATTTCGAGCTGTTTTTTGCCCTCCTCGGTCGACTCAAATCGGCGCGTCTCGTCCATGACGATGAAGCCCATTTCGTCAAGGGCGTCCATGGTCGCGTCGGAATGGGGATAGTGGGCGGTGCGATAGCCGTTTGCGCCCATCTGTTTTATCAGCTCGATTTTGTACCGCTGAATATTGTCGGGAACGGCTTTGCCGGTCAGCCCGAAATCGAGGTGCGCGCAAACGCCCTTTATAACGACATGGCGGCCGTTTAAAATGAGGCCGTTGTCGGGGTCAAAATGAAATTCACGGAAACCGAAGCGGTCGCGCACGCTGTCGCACGGCTCGCCGTTTTTGTATATCACCGTCTCGGCGGTGTAGAGACGCGGACTGTCAACATCCCACAGCAGCGGCGCGGATACTGCCGTGCCGTATTTGAGCGTCATGATGTCGCGCGCGGCCGATAACGCGGTTGTCTCGGCGGTGGCGGCAACGCCGCCGTCGGGAGCGAAAAATGTGGTCACGACGCGGATATCGGCGTCCTCGTCGCCGTCGTTGCGGACGGTTGTTTCAACGTCGACGCGCCAGTCGTCGGCGCTCTCGTGGCGCGGCTTAAGGTATACGCCGTATAGGTCGACCGAGACGCGGTCGGTCTTTTGCAGCCAAACATGGCGGTAGATACCGCCGCCGCCGTACCACCAGCCGTCCTGAGACACCGCGTCGACATAGACGGCGAGCACATTGTCCTGACAGAAGCGGATGAAGTCGGTCACGTCGACCTCGAAGGAGGTGTAGCCGCAGTAATTGTGTGCGACCAAAACGCCGTTGAAGTAAACGGTGGCGTTGGTGGCAACGCCGTCGAAAATGAAAGAGATGCGCTTATCCATATCCTCGGCGCCGAAGGAAATGTGCTTTCTGTACCATGCGTTTTCGTACTCGACAAAGCCGAGGGCGTTGTTATTTTCCTCGCTCGGCGTTTTTTCGATCATGTAGTCGTGCGGCAGATCGACAGTCACCCATTTTTCGGCGAGCTGTTCGTGAGCGATCCAGTAGCCGTCGGGAGCGTCGTTGTAATTTTCGCTTGCGGCGCCCCAGCGTGCGCGCGACGTCTTTGCTCCGGTGTAGAGCGCGCCCTTGTTTGAGGGCGTGCGGCGCTCGACCTCGCCCAAATGGAACAGCCAGCCGTCGTCAAAAAGTATCTTTTCTCTCATCGTTTTTCCTCCGCGCTTTGCAAATATAGTTACGGACAAAAAGGGAATTTGTGCGTTTTGCTCCGCCGAGCGGAGAAATCTTCCGCCGTCGGGCATCAATACTGTTGTAAATTATATCACACATTTGCTATAATGGCTATATACAAAATTCATTTTTACGGTAACGGAGCGGCAAAATAATGAACAAGGTAACCTACGACGGCGCAAACACCGTCATTACCACCGATATGAACGTCGCGCAGACGCTCGACTGCGGTCAGGCTTTTCGCTGGAGCGAGCAGGACGGCGTGTGGAGCGGCATCGCCCTCGGCAGAGAGCTGCGCCTGACTCAAACGGGCGACAGGGTCACGCTGCTCGGCGTCGACGTCGACGAATACGAGCGGATATGGCGCGGCTACTTCGACATGGACCGCGACTACGGTGCTGTTAAGGCGGCGGTGTCGGGCGATCCCATCATAGCGCAGGCGATAGAGTTCGCCGGCGGCATACATATCCTGCGGCAGGAGCCGTGGGAGGCGGTCTGCTCCTTTATAATATCGGCGAACAACAATATTCCGCGCATAAAGGGCATCATCGGGCGGCTGTGCGAGAGCTTCGGCGAGCCGCTGGCAAACGGCGGATTTACATTCCCGGACGCAAAGACGCTCGCACCGCTCTGCGTGGAGGATCTGGCACCGCTGAGGAGCGGATTCCGCGCAAAATACATTTTGGACGCGGCGCGAAAATTCGCGTCGGGCGAGATAGACGCGGCGGTGCTGTACGACGCGCCGATAGACGAGGCGAGAAAGACGCTCATGACCGTTAACGGCGTCGGGCCGAAGGTCGCTGACTGCGCGCTGTTGTTCGGCTGGGGTCGTATCGAGTGCTTCCCGGTTGATGTGTGGATCAGGCGCGCGATGGCGCAGCTTTTCGGCGACTCGGGATTGCCGCAGGCGGCAGTGCCGTACGCAGGCATCGTGCAGCAGTATATTTTTCATTGGGCGCGTATGACTAAGCTACAACTCGGTGAATAGCCGCACTGCAGAACTAAGTTATAGCTTGGCGAACAGGCGCACCGCATGGCGTGGCGGAGGCGTTTAATTGCACGTGCGATGCTACACATCCACGCACTGAGCCGCAATTTACACGGTGCGCGCTGTCGGTCGGGAATCCCTCGGCGTTTAACACGCTGTTTTTTCTTTGACAATGAGGATTTTTCGTGCAAAAAAACGCCGGATTTGACTTTTCCGGCAGCTGTAATATATAATAAACACGGTGATGAAAATGTTTTGCCAAGACTGCGGAGCAAAGCTCAACGACGGAGAAAAATACTGCTTCAAATGCGGTGCGCGTCAGGCGCACGCCGCCGAAACCGCACCGACCGAAGTCGCTATGTCGGGAACTTCACCGGTTCAGAACAAGACTGCCGACAGCGCAATCTCTCAGACCGCATCCAGCCAAACCGCGGCGGCTGAGGCACACCCGTCCGAACGGGATCGTGAGCAGTCACGTGCCGCCCGCAAAACGGCGGTGACCACCTGCCTTTGCACGGCGGCGGTAATCGCCGCTATATTCCTGCTCTATTCGCTGGTAAAGGCTATGATCGGCTGAATGTGATGCTGTCGGTGCGATCACACAAACGTATATTGAAAAACGCGCATAAATAACGAGAATAAAAAAAGACCGTCGGTGTACCGACGGCCTTTTTCGTGCGTATACGGATCAGTCCTTGAGCGGAATGCCCTTTGCGTCCTTGTCAATCGAGCCTGTAAGGATCATTATACCCTCGACCAGTCCCCAAATGCTGGTGACAGTGGCTCCTATGCCGCAGGTAAGCACGGCGATAAGAAGCTGTGCGACTGCTTTGCCGGTGTAACCGAGATAAAAATTGTGTACGCCGACACCGCCGAGGAAAATACCGAGCAGACCGGCAGCAATCTTTGATTTCTGCTCACCTGCCGGAATCGGCTGAGCCAGGGCTACGCCGCACTGAGTGCATACTACGGCACCGGGGGTAGTCTGTGCGCCGCAGTTAGGACAAAAGTTCTGACCTTGACCGGCGGCAACACCGCATTTAACGCACACTACGGCAGCATTATCCATTTGATTTCCGCAATTTCTGCAAATCATTGAAAAAACCTCCAATATACCTGTATATCAGGTTTTATAAACATATTAAACTGTCGGCGACGGCGAGCCGATAAACGTACGTTACCGCAAAGCCGACTGCAACGGTGATCAAAACTGTGCGGTCAAGCGCCTTTTTTCCGAAAAGACGACCGTCAAACAGCAGATACAGGTAAAGCAACGGTACCGACCAAAACATCGGATGATAAGCCATCGCTCCTGCAAAATCAAGCCGCAAGGCGAACATCCATGCGCGTGTCATTCCGCACGAGGGGCAGGGAAAGTGGAAAAGCGATAAAAAAATACATTTTGCGTCCAGCATCCACATTACCGCAACGGCGGCGGCAAACAGCAGAGTCAGTACCAATTTTAATTTAAAATTATTTATATGTACCATTTGTTAAAGTATATCACACGACATTATGCTTATCAAGAGGAAAATGCCGTAAAAACCCGTAATATGCGCGATTTCGACTATCTCGTAATTTATCTGACAGCGCTGAATAACCGACGTTCAAAAATGCAGAGAGGCAAATGTGCAGTGTGAATTATGCACGCGTGAACGGGTGGCGCAGTGCGTGTAAATCCCCTTGTCAAAAATGGAAACTGTATGCAAGAACCAAGGGGTTTCCGACCGACAGCGCGTGCCATGCGGATTGCAGAGCTGCGCGTGAGAGGGCGACGCGGTGCATTATCGGTCAGTTTGCCGTGCGCTTCCGACGAGTCACGCCGTCTGTAAAAGGTATGCGCTTTTTGGGGCAAAGCACGCCGTTTATGAGCGGTATTTGCTGCCGACGGCAATTTGCGCCGGTTGTGATAGGCTGTAACGGCTATTATAATGCGGCTGCAAGCGGCTTTTTAAGCGCGATGTCATTGCAGTTGTGTGATTTTACGTTTTCATGCGGTCACCGTTGGCGGCATACAATGTGTCGGAGGCGATTTTTTATGAACAATAACCGATATTTACCCGCCGATGTGTTTTTCGCGCTGTGGCGCAGTCAGCCGACCGCCATAGCTTTCGTCGAAGGCTCGCCGCAGTATCCGAATATCAGCGGCACCGTCTGTTTTTATCAGGCGGAGGAGGGAGTTTACGTAGTTCCCGACATATACGGCTTGCCGCAGGGCAGCGGTCGATGCGATCTGCCGATATTTGCGCTGCATATCCACTCGGGAAGCAGTTGCACGGGAACTGCCGCCGATCCGTTCGCAGACGCCGACGGGCATTTTAACCCGAACGGCTGTGAACATCCGTTTCACGCGGGCGACCTGCCGCCGCTGTTCGGAAACGCGGGTCACGCGTGGTACGCCGTGCTGACGAATCGGTTTTCGGCTACCGATGTGATCGGCAGGACGGTCATCATCCACGCGCATCAGGATGATTTTAACAGCCAGCCGTCGGGCAATTCGGGGCCAATGATCGCCTGCGGAGAGATACTGGCGGTGGCGGTTCCCCTGTCGTAGTACGACTGCCGCGCAAAAAAGCGGCCGCGCAGGGACTTTGTGAGATAGTATTTGCCGTCGGCATGGTATACGGCGATCGCTTTGCTCAAAAGCGCAGCGGCACCAGATACTTTCAGAAAGTTCGGAAAAATACTGTTCTGCGCATTTTATTTTTGCTGAATTTCATAAATTCTGCTCCGTTATGATTTATTTAACATCATTATACAATACAGCATTTTTTCGTAAAGAGAAAGGGCTTTACAAGACGAATTTCCAAAAGAGTCAATTGACATTTTGGAAAACATGCTACGGTCACAATGCTGTTTATGCTATAATTATCGTGTATAAATATATACGCTATTAACTTTGAAATTGCGTCAAGGAAAAAGCGAGGAAAGGCTTATGAATAAGAGGATTATTAAAGCAATGGCGTTTATCATAGTTGCAACCATGATGCTTTCTATGAGCGGATGCAAAGGAAAGACCGGGATTGAAAGCAGCAATACAGATATCGATACTGTTGTTACAACTGAGGACGCAGACAAAAAAATTAAGATAACGCAAGCAGAAGCAAAATCCGTGCAGCTGGAAAAGTACGAAACATCCGATTTCAGTATAACTATCCCCAAGGGGTGGAAAGTTACGACCGGCGGAGCGAACATAAAAAGCTACATTTTCGTAAACGATCCCAATGATACTCGCAATACGATGTTCTTCATACTGAAGATGGAACCGCTTCTGCATTCGCAGACCGGCAAGGATGTGTGGCAGAAGATGTATAACAGCGGCGATCAGACGGCCGCGCAATTTGCCAAAGCACCGGTATTGGAGGACCCGTCAACAGAGGGCTTGTTCAAAACTATTTTGGACGGTTTTGTGGTTACAGATCGCTTTGCCGCAAAGAGCGAATACGGTACTTTTTCTCTCGGTGATGAAATATTGCGCGCTGATTATACTGATGATGCAGGCCCGGCGGAAGGAATGTTTACCGCCAGTGTTGTGGATTTCGGCAAATTTCCTATTTCGGACGGCACGGTTATAAACTATCAGTTGCAAACAGTGGACGGCGGCTACTACATGGCTTACAATGTAATGGGCGTTACCGCAGTCAAGGACACATTGCTTGAATGGAGTGAAGTTCTCTTCAAGTGTCTGGCAAGCCTTAAGTATACCGACAGTTTTATCGATGCTACAAATAAGGCAAGCAACGATCAGCTTGCGCTTTCAAAGCAGATCAGTAAGAATTTTAATGAATCAATGGACGGCATTATGTCCTCATGGGAAAATCGCAATAAGAGCCAAGACATTATGAGCCAAAAGCAAAGCGACGCAACGCTTGGCTACGAGCGCGTTTACGATACACAAACAAATGAAATTTACCGTGCGACAAACGGCTTCACGGATGTGTATGACGGAAAACGCTATAAACCGGTGACGGACGATAATATGTATTCGCAAGCAATCAGCGGTTATATAGAAAAGGTAGATTAAAAGTTTTTAGGTCGGGTATATATATGTACAACTGTGCCGATCATAGTATAGTTTCGGGAGAGATGTTTATTAAAATAAAGATCACATAAAGATCGCAAAAGACAAATTACAAGGCTGTTGTCGGTTGCTTTTGCGTCAATTACGGTTGCCTCTCTCATACCGCTGACAGTGTCGGCAAGAGAGAGGCAAAGTTGTGTTGCTTGAGAACTGCTGCGGGGGTTTATCCGGCGGATCGAGGTCTATGAAAAGCCGATAAAGTATTCCCGCACCTGCGGCAACCCGATTGCAATCTTCTATACCTTTCGTCTGCCGGAACAGGATGGCGTACCGCTGATCGAATAGGCGGCACCGAAAGAATTGCAAAACCAACCGACAGTACAGACTTCGTAAAATCTGCAAAAACAGCGGAAGCGCAGGGCTGCGAGTTTGCCGGTCAATATTCGCGTAAAATTCAATTCGTGCAATATTCATTCTAAGATTCTGTAAAATGAATGATGAACATTCAAAAAGAAACACATAAAAAAATCCTCGTTCCGAAGAACGAGGATTTTTTGGCTGGGGTAGATGGATTCGAACCACCGACTGTTGGAGTCAGAGTCCAATGCCTTACCGCTTGGCGATACCCCACCGAACAAGAGTTATTATACCCCAAAAATTGCATTTGTCAAGAAATTTAAGAAAATTTCCTAAAATCAATATAAAAACACAGGCAAAAGGCGCTTTCACACTCGGTGAAAACGCCTCTGCGCTTTTTAAAAAAGCTTATTTCATGTTAGCTTCGTAAGACTGGATCATCTTCTTGACCATCTGTCCGCCGACCGAACCGGCCTGACGAGAGGTCAGATCGCCGTTGTAACCCTGCTTGAGGTTAACACCGACCTCGGAAGCAGCTTCCATCTTGAAGCGGTCGAGAGCTTCGCGAGCCTCAGGAACGATATTCTTGTTTGCCATGTCAGATACACTCCTATCTCGTTGTAATTTGTTTTCAGCGCTTGCATTAGTATTGTGACCGAGTAAAAACACGATATTAAAGGTAATTTTTTTAAGAACAAAAAGTAAATTTTTGTCCGATGATATTATTGTTCGCGCGCGTTAAAGTATTATTATGAAAATTATTTATTTTTTAATGTTGACAAATATAACAGTGTGTGATAGTATATTATCAAACATATGAATAAATGTTCATGTTTTTGATTTAGCAAAGGGGCGAAACAGAATATGATCTATGAATACACACTGGACGGACTTCATTGCTCGGGCTGCGGCGAGCGGGTGGTGCGCGATGTAAAGCGGCTGCCGTTTGTCAGCGATGCCGAAATAAATCTCGCCACAGGAAGACTGAGGATCACCGCCGAATCCCCTGACGCCGATCTGCTGAATACGGTTCAGCGCATTGTCGGCTCCACCGGCCACGGCGTGATCGCAAAGGCGTACAATTCGGCTGCCAAGCGGCTTGTGCTTGGCAGACCGTCGGAAAACAGCGAGCAGTCGGCTGGTGCGTCCGATATGGGACGCCGGGCGAATGCGGCGAGCGAAGTCAGTGCGGCGAATGAGGGCGCTTCGGCTTTGAACAACAACGGAACGGTTGCGGCAGAGGTTGGCGAAATGCTTTGCGAGCGGAAAAATGAAAACGCGGAGCAGTCGGTCACAAACGGCGAAAGTGCTGCCGCGCATGAGCATAATGACGGGCACGTCCATGCACATGACGCCGAAAACGGCGGACATTTTCATGAACATTCTTATGCGCACGAACATGGACACGGACATTCCGATGCGCATGAGCATGAACATTCACATGAACACTCCGATGCGCACGAGCATGAACATGAACACGATCACGGCGGATCGTCGTCGAGCTTTTATATCACGCTGGCGCTGTCACTGGCGCTGTTTGTCGCCGGATTTGCGGTCAGCACTTTTGTCAAAGGCACTCTCGGCGAGACGGCAAGCGCCGTACTGATGGTGCTGTCGGCGGTCATCGCCGGCTGGCGCACCGCAATTGAGGGAGTGCGCGGACTGATACACCGCGATATCGACGAGTCGCTGTTGATGACCGTCGCGGTGGTTGCCGCCTGCGCTATCGGTGAATTTACCGAGGCGGCAATGGTAATGATACTGTCCTTTATCGGCAACAGAGTAGAATCGGCGGCGGCGCGTCGCAGCCGTAAGTCGATTGAAAAGCTGACCGAGATACGCCCCGACACGGCGCGTCTCGCCGACGGCAGTGTTGTCTCCGCCGACGACGTTAAGGTCGGTGACGAGCTGATAGTTCGCCCGTTTGAGCGCGTACCGGTCGACTGCACAGTTGTAAGCGGCGCGTCCGACATTGACGCATCCGCAATCACCGGCGAAAGCGTGCCGATTGCCGCCGCCGTCGGAACAGCGCTTATGAGCGGAATGGTCAACGGCGAGGGACTGCTGCACGTTACCGCTACTGCTGAGGCGGACGAATCCGCCGCCGCGCGCATAATCCGCCTGGTCGAAAATTCGACGGCGGCAAAGGGCAGCTCCGAGCGTTTTATTACCCGATTTGCAAAAATTTACACGCCGGTGGTCATCGGTGTGTGCGTACTGGTCGCGGTTTTGCCGCCGCTGTTCGGCGGCAGTTTCTCCGAGTGGATGTATAAGGCGCTGGCGATACTGGTTGCATCCTGCCCGTGTGCGCTGGTAATATCGGTGCCGCTCGCCTTTTTCGCGGGCGTCGGAGCCGCATCCAAAAAGGGCGTGCTTATCAAAGGCGGCAAATATGTTGAAAAATTGGCCAAGGTCGACGCCGCCGCGTTTGATAAAACTGGAACGATCACCGACGGCACGCTTACCGTTGAAAATGTGTACACCGTAGGCGGCGCCGAGCGTTCAAATGTGCTTGACGCGGCGAGAATAGCCGAATTTAACTCCGCGCATCCGATCGCGCGTGCCGCCGTCGCCGCGAGCGACTGTGCCGTGCCGGAGGGCAGCTACACCGAGCTGCCGGCGCGCGGAATAGTTTACGATGGCGCGCAGACTATCGTTTGCGGTTCGGCGGCGCTGCTGCAAAGCCGCGGAATCGACACTGCGGAATTGCCCGAGTGTCGCATTTACGTTGCGGTCGACGGCCGTCTTATCGGCGGCATGACCTTTGCCGACCGCGCGCGTGACAATGCGGCTCAGGTAATGAGCGAGCTGCGCTCGCTCGGCGTGGATAAGCTGACTCTGCTGACAGGCGACAACGCCGACAGCGCCGAGCGGACAGCTGCCGCGGTGGGAATAAACCGCGTTGCCGCCGGACTGCTGCCGGAGGATAAGGTGACGCGCGTCGCCGCTCTGCGCGAGCAGTCGAACGGAGTCGTATTTGTGGGTGACGGCATCAACGATGCGCCCGTGCTTGCCGCCGCGGATGTCGGATTTGCAATGGGTCTCGGCACCGACGCGGCTATTGAAGCCGCCGACGCCGTGTTGACGGGCGATTCACTCGCGGCACTGCCCGATGCCATCAAAATCAGCCGAAAGACCATGCGCGCGGTGCGGTTCAACATCGCGTTTCCGCTGGCGGTCAAGCTGGCGGTTATGGCGACGGCGCTTATTTACCCGATAATGTGGCTGGCGGTTGCCGCCGACGTGGTCGTGATGATGATAACCGTGCTCAATTCCGCGCGTCTGGTGAGATAAGGCGCATATTAAAAATATCGGCGTATATTGAGCCGCCCGAACGGTACTGCTGTTCGGGCGGCTTGTGCTTTGCTGTCACGTTTACGTTTTTGATGCTTTGTTAGGAGCGTGATCTGCTGTCACCGTGTGTAAGTGGGTGTCAACGTGCGTGAATAAGTAGCGCAGTCCGTGGATGGGTAGCACGGTGCGTAGTTGGCGGCGCGGTGCGTAGTTGGCGGCGCGGTGCGTAGTCGGCGGCGCGGTGCGTGAACAGGTGTCACGGATGTGTTTTGCTGTGGCGATTGTGTTTGTAATTTTATACAACGATTGCTGCTCGCGGATTGTTTCGTGCTTGTGATGTTTTGGCACATTTGCAACGGATTACTGCGCCTTTGTGATCTGCTGTCACGCTGCATTTGCGATATTCAGTCACAATTATGGCTTGCAGTTTGCCGCGCGTATGTGATATTTTGTCACGCTTACGGCGTTTTGTCACGATATTGCCCGTCAGAATATGTCATATCCGGTATTTTGTTCTATAAGTATTTTCCGATATCGGCGGCGACATTTTCGCTTATCAGCTGCCCGTGCTCGGCGGTGAACGCCGCTGCCGCCGTTCCCGTCCCTACGCGGCTTCCGAATTCGCTGAGTATACGCGGCGCTCGCTTTTCATCGCGGTCGATATACACCACAGCCTGATAATATCCGTCAAGCAGGTACAGCTCGCACGGAATGTCGTTGTCCTGACCGACGGTATCGTGCATCGCCGACACCGCCGCCAGCATATCGGCGGCGTTCTCGAACCGATACACCTCGGGTTCGCGGCTGACGCGGCGCATACGAACGGTCGGCGTGGCGCGCTCCGCTTCGACCGCCGTGAACCGAACTACGCATCCGTCGTCGGGGCTCGGAAAGACCTCAATTATTATTCTGCCCGATTCGGCGTCGAATCCTGCCGGCGCACCGATACGGTGGAGCAGTCCCTGAAGCACCTCGCGCGTGTGCTCGTCGTTGTAATCCATCTGCTCAAAGGTTATGTTAAGCTCGTTCATATCCTCGCGGTCAAGTTCGATCTTAAACTGCTGGGGTGAATCGAAAAAAATATGCATAATATTCTCCTCCGTAATAAAATTCTAATCCCTGCCGCGACCGCTATCAAGCGGTAAATGGAGGATGTCATACTTTTACAAAACGCGGCGGTAAAAACTCCCCTATATCATTGTATGCGGGGAGCTTTTCCGATTGATTTTGTCCGCGCGGAATAAAATGCGCGCCGCCGCCGATACTAACCGTGGGGTGATACGGATGAATAAAAATTCCGGCAAAAGCACGGCGATAGCGCTGCGCGCCTTTGCCTTTACCATGCTGTGCTTTGCGCTTATAGCGGTCGGCTACTTCGGCGCGGCGCTTATCGACTGGATAACCGCGCTGTAACAAAACCTCGTCGGGCGAATAGAATATAGCAAAACTTTTTTCATACGCGAGGTTTTGCTATGTCTTTTACATATCCCGATCGGTGCTTTCTGTCGGCCGTCCGCGCGGACGGCTTTTGCTCGCTGCTTGCCGACGCCGCAAGCGGATACGAGCGTGTGTACATTCTTTACGGAGCGGCGGGTACGGGCCGCGCACAGGCGATGACCGCCGCCGCAGGCAAGCTGCTGTCGCACGGCGCCGAGATTTGGACGGCGGTCGATCCGCTCGATCCCAAGAGGGTTGAGGGCGTTTTTGCGCCGAGTGCGGGCGTTGCGGTCATTTCGGGCGATTTTCCTCACCTGATATGCGCGGTGCGCCCCTGTCTGCGCGAGATAACAGTCGATTTCAACGCCGCGTGCAGTGCCAAACGGCTGCAAAGCGAGATCAACGCGGTCGAAACGGTCTACTCCGCACGCGATTCGCTTTATGCGCGTGCGTCACGGTATATGTCGGCGGCATCGTCACTGCTTGGGGACTCGTTCCGCATCGCGGCGGACTGCACCGACGGCAAAAAGGCGGCACAGTTTGCGATGATGTCGACGGCGCGTCTGCTCGGGCGGCGGCAAAAACGCAGCGGCACCGAACGGCTGTGCTATCTTTCCGCCGTCACGCCCGACGGTATCGCGTTCGACGGCGACGCATTGGTCAGTGCCGCCGACAGCCTGCTGATAATTGACGACGACTACGGCGCGGCGGCGCGTGTGATCATGACCGCGGTGCGGCACACCGCGCTGGAGCTTGGTTACGACATAGTGACGGGGCTGAGTCCGCTGTTTGCCGGCGAGGTCGCCGAGCAGGTCATTGTGCCCGATGCGCGTGTCGCTTTTTGTACCGAAAACAGGTTTATTTCGCTCGACGCCGATCGACGGAGGTATCATGCGCGGCGATTTACCGATATTCCGGTGATGAAAAAGCACCGCCAGCGGCTTTCATTTAACCGCAAAGCGTGTGACGAGCTGCTGCGCGGCGCGGCGGCGTCGCTCGACGAGGCAAGGGAGCAGACCCGTTTGCTGCAAAGCCTGTACGCCGCCTCCTGCGATTTGGATGCGACGGCGCAGATCACCGAGCGGTTGCTGAGGGATATTTAGCCGCCGAACACGCCGTTTTCCGTTTGATGAGGTGGGAACTTGCACGTGCCGTGTCACCGATTCGCGCGCCGCGTAATTGATTTTCATGCGCCGTCCTGTCAATCCGCGCACCGTGCCGCCGGTTTGCGCACTCCGTTGTTATTAAAAAAATGCCGGTTACAACTCAGCCGAAAGCAAAAAAGGAACAGGTTCAAATTTGCTGAACCTGTTCCTTTTGCTGTATATGTAGTTTTAACTGTTGCTTATGGCGCGATTATGCCTTTTTTACGAAGTTTTTGCCGAGCCAAACATACGCGACAATGTATGCGGCGGCAAGGCTGCCCTCTGCCAGGAACGACTTAATATCGCCAACGGAACCCAGCGCACCGATGCCGTAGACAATGCCGAAAACGAGCATCCATGTTTTAGCTGAATCAACCTTTTCAAGCTGCTCAACGCCCGACTCAACGCTCATGTACATTGACTTAGCCAGCTTGTGCATGGTCAAAACGCCGAAGTAGTTGAGAACGGCAATTGCGGCTCCGACAATCAGGAATATGATAGCTGCCAAAACTCCGATACCGCCGGAGAACAATGAGCCTAGTGCATAAGAATAATCACTGCTGATTTCGGACAATATCGAAGCGATCAAACCACCGGAAGCCAGCGAAATGAGAGCGCCGAGAGCGCATACGCCCGCAACGACCCAACCGACAACATATGTTGCAAAGACCGTGCCGCTGGTGTAACGCATATACTTGCCGCTGATCTCACCCTTTTTAGCGCCGACATAAGTCAGCCAAAGGAAAATGGTAAACAGCACGCTCAGCACATTTATACTGCCGCTAAAGAGCGAAAATGCAGCGTTTGCACTGACAAGAATGCATATTACAAGGAAAAGGGTGTCGGAGAAAACCGCCGAAAATCTGCCGAGCATGGTGCTGACGGCGCCGAACTGAGCCGCCTCCTGTACCGGCATGGTGGGCTGGAACGGCTGCTCCGGCTGAGCATTATTCACCGGCTGAGCGCTTGCCTCCGGTTGCTCAGTCTGAGCGTCCGTCTGCGCGCCGCAGCTTGTGCAGAACGCCGCGCCGTCGTTTAACTGAGCACCGCAATTTTTGCAGAACATAGAAAAATACCTCCAAATTATATTTATCGGATACAACTATCCCGATTACTAATAAAAAATATAACACATTTGCGTCGGATATTCAACAAACAATTGTAAATTTGTTGACAGTGTGCTAACATATCATCAAATGCATTTCGGATGTGATAAAATGAAGATAAGCAAAAACTACAACATGACTATCAAGGCAAGTTACGTCGGCTATGTTACGCAGGCTATCGTGTGCAATTTTGCGCCGTTGCTCTATGTCAGCTTTAACCGCGATTTCGGGCTGTCGCTGTCACAGATATCCGCCGTTTCCGCCATAAACTTTTTTATACAACTGGTCGTGGACGGGCTTTCGACCAAATTCGTCGACCGCATCGGCTACCGCATCTCGGTGGTCGCCGCGCACGCGTTTGCCGCCGCGGGACTGGTCGCGCTCGGCGTGCTGCCGTACATTATGCCGCCGTTTACCGGCATTTTGATCGCAATACTGATATACGGCTCCGGCAGCGGACTGATCGAGGTGCTTGTCAGCCCCATCGTCGAGGCATGCCCGACCTCGCGCAAGGAGGCGGCGATGAGCCTGCTGCACTCCTTTTACTGCTGGGGACAGGCGGCGGTAATATTGGTATCGACCGCGTTTTTCGCTGCTTTCGGCGTTGAAAACTGGCGGTATATGTCCTTTATCTGGGCGCTGCTGCCGGCGTGCAATATGTTCCTGTTTACCGCTGTGCCGATAAATCAGCTGGGCGAAAACGGCGTCAGCGCGCCGCTGAAGGAGATTTTGCGCTCGCCGGTCTTTTGGAAATCGGCGCTGATGATGACCTGCGCCGGCGGCAGTGAGATCGCCATGTGCCAGTGGGCGTCGGCGTTTACCGAGTCGGCGCTCGGCGTGTCCAAAACGGTCGGCGACATCGCCGGACCGTGCGCCTTTGCCCTGCTCGCCGGCAGCGCGAGGGTGCTTTACGCGCGCATGAGCGACCGTATTCGGCTGGAACGCTTTATGGCGCTGTGCAGTGTGCTCGGAATCTTCAGCTACCTCTTGGCGGCGCTGTCGCCGCTGCCGGTGCTGTCGCTGGTCGGATGCGCTCTGTGCGGATTTGCAAACGGCGTGCTGTGGCCCGGCACCTTTTCTTATGCATCAAAGCAGTACCAAAGCGGCGGAATGGCGCTTTTCGCACTGCTGGCTCTTGCAGGAGATCTCGGCTGCACCCTCGGGCCGATTACCGTCGGCTTCGTGTCCGATTTATTCGGCGGCAACCTGCGTGCCGGAATGCTCGGCGCGATGATATTCCCGGCAGTGCTGCTGATTGCGCTCGCCGTATCGCGCGAAAAAAAGACAGCGTGAGCCGTGCGGAGAAAAAATACCGTTTTTTTGCGGCGTCTATGCCGTTATAAATAAATACATAAAGGTAAAATGAGGGGTATGAAAAATGAAAAAATGCTTGCGTGACCTTGCGCTTGCCGTGCTGGCGGGATTTGCTATCAGCATCGGCTGTGTGGTCTATCTGTCGGTTGAGAACGCCGTCGCAGGGTCGATCCTGTTCAGCGTCGGACTGCTGTGCGTGCTCAGCTTCGGGCTGAACCTGTTTACGGGCAAGGCGCCTTATATTGTAAAAAACAAGCCGTCGTACATACTGTTCACCCTGCTGGTATGGGCGGGCAATTTCATCGGTGCGGCGGCGGCAGCCGGACTTGTTCGCTGTACCCGTGTGTTTGATAAAATAATCGACCGCTGTACTTCGGTTTCCGAAACAAAGGTCGCCGATGGACTGCCGAGCCTGTTCGTGCTTGGCGTTTTCTGCGGCATAATGATGTTTATCGCCGTTGATACATATATTACTCAGGGCGAAAAGCGCAATTTTTCATCGGCGCTGGTCGTTGTGCTGTGCGTGAGCGTATTCATTTTGGCGGGATTTGAGCACAGCGTCGCCGATATGTTCTATTTTATGCTGTCGATGAGCATCGACAGGTGGATTTTGCCGCTTGTTGTCATTACGCTCGGCAATGTGGTAGGCGGCAACGCGTTCTGCCTGCTGGCAAAGCTGAAAAAGGACTGAGTTTAAGGCGCATAACAGTCACATCGGGCGGCGTTTTTCGTTTGCGAAGACGCCGCTTCTTTCATGCACACGGGACGGCGGCGCTCGTGCGTTGCGCAGTACGTCGGCAAACGGCTGGATTTCGGGCGGTACTTTGCGGCGCGCCTGTAATAATTTTACCAAAAACGGCATAAACTCTTATCAGATAACTTGCCGCCTAAAAAAGCGGCGGCGGAACGGGGTAAAATCATGAAGGTTGCCGTTGTAAATTTGAAAAAACTGCTCATTGCGCTGATAATTCCGCTGGCGGTCGGCGGCTTGGCGGCGTTTGCGTCCGGCTCGTTTTCGGAGCGGTACGCAGTTATGAACAAACCGCCTGCATCTCCGCCGGGTTGGCTTTTCCCGATCGTGTGGACGGTGCTGTACCTGATGATGGGATATGCCGCCTACATCGTCAGCATGACCGGCGGCGCGAACCGCCAAGAGGCGATGACGGCATATTATTTGCAGCTTGCGCTCAATTTTTTGTGGCCGGTACTGTTTTTCCGATTCGGGTTGTATACGGTGGCGATATTTGAGCTGCTTTTGCTGATTGCGGCGGTGATCGTGATGGTAATTCGCTTTTCTCACATCGACGAGCGCGCGGGTTATTTGACGCTGCCCTATTTGATATGGCTGTGCTTCGCGCTGTATCTTAACATCGGTGTCGCCGTGCTTAACTGAGAGTCACCGCGCGTGTTCGAGCAGCCGCCAAATGGTAGGCGAGTGGGTTGCTGTGGGGCAATGTGCGTGACCGAGCGATCGGCATGGACGCCGTGCGTGACCGAGTGATCGGAAAGTAGGCGGCGAGTAGTTCATGTGCGTGACCGAGTGATTGATACGCGGTTACTGTGCGGTCACCGTGCGGAACAAAATAAAAAATCAGCGGTCTGCATTTTAAATGCAGACCGCTTTTGCGTATATTTTGCCGCAGCACGGATTTTGCCGCAGCA